>Ga0182024_10001546_pt1 | contig 59055 bp, 60 predicted proteins | sample P32metaG_FD_120480 | JGI IMG/M metagenome (GOLD analysis project Ga0182024, IMG submission 120480) | Permafrost microbial communities from Stordalen Mire, Sweden - P3-2 metaG (Illumina Assembly) | ecosystem: Environmental > Terrestrial > Soil > Wetlands > Permafrost | place: Sweden: Stordalen...
AGCAGATGCGTCGAGCAGCGAGATGATCTGATCGGGAGGCAGATACTCGAACCGCGCGGTGTCCTCGAGCAGCGATGCGCCAGCGGCATTGAAGACCTCCGGCTGCTTGGCCCCTTCCCTCGAATGGCCATGATGATGCAGACGATTCGTGACGACCGTGTTCCTGTTTCGATCTCATCCGATCTCCGATGCGTAAAGCGAATGCTTCAGCCGAAGGAACATTTGCCACAATGCGTCACCATCTCAAAGAAATCTCAGTCTGAATGCGTTTAAGGTGGTTCTGTCTTATGGCTGCCGGTGAGACAAGCCACGATCCGCGCGCAGGTGAGCGTCTACCCCTCACGCAAAGAGCATCTCGACCCTGTGATCGACATGGTGCGAACCACCCTCGATGCGCATGTGATTAGCGGCACGGTCGCGGTGAAGCGATCGGGCATCTCGGCTCCGAGTTGCACTTAATACTGACGGTTTTGCTAAAGCCCTATGAATGGCTGCGCAAGAGTTCTCCTATCGCGCTTTCGACCTTCGTATTCTTGAAGAAATTGGGATTCATTCCGGCCCAGAGGTGCGCCGGATTCGCGAACACGAAGTCGCAGAAGTCGCCTTCGGAAATCTGGCCGTGTTCGACCATCTCGTAAGCTTCCTCGGTAATCTCGGTCATGTCGGGCACGTCCCAATGGCCCATGTCGGAGCTGAAGATCGCATTGAGCCGCGCCTTGAAAGGAAGCTTCTTCGAATCAAATGCCATCGCGTTGATGGGATCGTCGGCCTCGCATCCGAAGTAGAAATTCGGCACGAACAGATCGCGGATGTCCTCCGGCTTTTCGATGCCGCACTGCCACCAGTCGTCGAGCCGCTCGGGATCTTCCTTAGTGCCGTTGAGTCCCCATCCTTCGCCTTGACGGTCGAGTTTTCCCTCGACCAGCTTTCCGCCGTAGCGTCGTGCGAGCTCATAGTACATTTCGCGGTTTAGGTTGGCCGGATTGTAATTCTCCATCCCCTTGCGATTGCGTTTCACCCAGTGACCGATGAGATCGCAGTAGAGATTGGCGGCCCATCCGACGCCACATTCCAAGAACGCAAACTTGAGTTTCGGGAAGCGCCGCGTCACACCGCCGAAGAATAATGCCTTGCAGATTGCCTCTCCAGCCGAAGCGAAGTGACCAATGTGGTTGAACATGTAGTTCGAGATTGAAGTGCGGCTGCCCCATCCCATGCCCGCCGAATGGAAGCTCGGCGCGACGCCGAGCTCCATGCATTTCGCCCACACCGGGTCGTAGTTGTACTCGCTATCGAGCGCGAACAGGTCGAGCCAGTAGGCGTGGCGCGTTGGATGCGGCAGGGCTTCGGCTACCGTAGGAATCGGCCGACGAACATGACCGGCCATCATGATCACCTTGAGCCCCAGCTTTTTGACCGCGTACTCCAACTCGTCGATGGCCTCTTGCGGCGTATGCATCGGAATGACCGCGGCAGGCGTCAGACGATCCGAGTACTCGCGATAAATGTCAGCATGGAAGGTGTTGAAAGCGCGACATGACGCGCGACGCAGTTCCTCATCGCGAATGTGCGGCGCACCAAGTCCGGCGGTCGGATAGAGAACCGCGAAATCGATTCCCGTTTCGTCGAGGCGCTCGTACTGAAGCTTCGGAAAAGAGGCTGTCGCGCGATCCAAAGTATTTTTGGTCGGCAATGCCCACCAGGGTGGCCGTAGCGGCCGCTCCGCATGACGCTGATCAGGCGTCATTTTGTACCAGTTGGCGCCTTCGCTTTTGTAGCGCTCGGCTAGCTTCGCCCCGCCCACCTGCCTTATGTAATCGCGGAGCGCGGGCTGGAATTCCACCGTATGGCCATCGGAATCGATCACCGGATGCTTAAGTTGAGCGCGGACCTGGGCCGATTTGGAGGGCGAACTGGATGTCGAGACGCTGGCAGCCATCGGAGATTCCTCCTCTTTTCCTCTTGGGTTGGACAATCGCGAGGGTGACGCCACAGCGGCGGTACGATATCAGTTTGGCTGGTACCATGTCGGCTCTGCCCCTGTCAAACCGCGACCGGTACAGGATTGCTCGCCAGCCCCCGAGCCGGATAATTGCTTCTGATGCCGCGACGCATTCAGGTCAAGGAAGAAAGCCTCTCGCCGCGCCTGGCTCACGTGCTCAGGGAACTCGAGTACGTAATCGTCAGCGAGGGATTTCTTCATCTCAATACCGCCGTGCTCGCGCAACGCGTGCGCTGCTCCAAGCGGGCGTTATACTCGCTGGCTCCCACTCGCAAGGAGTTGCTGCAGCTCCTGATCGGGCGGGTACTGGATCGGACCGACAGGTACCTGACGAGGATTGCCGCCGCTGCGCCCGATCCTCGCACCGGACTGACCCAGTACATGAACGCTATTGTCCGCGCCTCGCGGCCGGCGAGCGCAAGATTTCTTCGCGACCTCACAGCCTTTGCTCCCGGCGTGCGTCTCCTCCAACAGCATCAGCGACGGACGTTTGATCGCCTGGAACAACTGATTCGCAATGGAATCGATGCTGGAGTTTTCAACGCCATCAATCCAAAGCTGGTCGCGGAACTAATCGCGATGGCTGCGGCACGCCTCGTCGATCCCAGCTTCCAGCGCAAACTCGGATTGGATCTGGCCGAGTCTTATGAAGAACTCTCTGTGCTGCTCAACCATGGATTGCTGCCAAATGAGGAATCCCACGCGATAGCTTCGACGCGCGCATCCGATGCGGTCGATAGCACCTGAGAGCGTGAATTCGGACCGCCACGGCGCCCGAAAAATCGCGAGATTCCGTCCGCCCGAATTGAAGCGCTCCCGCGGTAACCTCTAACTACTCGCGATCCTTCATCTCCGCGCGAATGAGAGGCAACACGCGTTCGCAGAAAAACCTCAGGTCATTTTCCCAATCGAAGAAAACCAGATGCACGCCGTCGCAGCCGGCTCGCCGGAGTCGTAGCAGCTTGTCGGCAACTTGCGCGGGGGTGCCGAACACCTGAAAGGTGCCGAGGAAGATGAAATCCTCGAGCACGCGCTGGGTCTGGCGGTGCGATTGGGTCATAGCATTCGGACCCATATAGGCCCGATACTGACGTCGAAGCGTCTCGGCATCGACGTTCCTGATGATATGGTCGTGAACCTCCTGCACCTCGCGTTCGGTCTCGCGGCAAATCACGTACGGATGCATGCAGACCTTGACGGACCGGCCCAGACTTGCGGCGCGCGCCTTGATGTCGGCGACACGCCGCGCGACCGAGTCATAATCCGTTGGCCGGTCCGAGATGATGAAAATCCAGTCGCATTGCGCTGCCGCGAAGTTCTTGCCCGCTTCCGAGAATCCGGCGTTGACCAGGAGCGGCCATGGCCGCTGTACCGGCTTGGTATCGAGGAAGGCACCCCGGGTCTTGTAATACCTTCCCCCGAAGTTCACCGGTTCGCGGGAGGTCCACACACGCTGCATGATGGTCACGAACTCGCCGGCCGCGGCATAGCGCTCATCGTGATCCAGATCCGGCGTATCGAACATCGAAGGCGCATCCGGACTTAGCCCGCATACCAGGTTGATTCCGAATCCGCCGTTGGTGATCTCGTCGATACCTGCCGCCAGCTTCGCGATGAAGAGCGGCGCATGCCGATACAGGATGTGGATCGTCGCGATCACCATCGAATTGGTGGTGATTGCTCCGAATGCGGCTGCGAGCGAGATCGCGTCGCTAATTCGATCCCTAAAACGGAACGGATTGCTGGTCGGCGGAGTGAAGCCGCCACCCATGAACACGTAGTCGAGGTTGTAGGCGTCAGCCATCAGCGCGAGTTTGCGCAGGAAATCGTAGCGATACGATTCCAGATTGGTCGCGCGCGAAACGGTCCAGCCGCCGCTCATAGAGGGCATGAATAGACCGACCATGAAGTTGCGCGCTTCGGCCCGCGCGCGGCGCGAGATCGCGTGGCCTGGTGACATTATTGCGTATTCTTCAGGTGCGCCGGCCAGTAGCGGATGCGTAACCTCCAAGCTGAGGGTACCGGAGCCTCGCGACTGGTACCGCCGTCTGCGTGGCGACCTCGATTTTCCGGCAATCCGGCGCAGATGCTCGTCGCGCATGCCCGATCCGGCAAACTAAAACGGTCGCGAACCTCCGGCCTGGCTGCGATGCATGATCCGCTGGTACTGATGATCCCAGTTCTGCCGCCAATGGTTCACGCAGCGGTTGTCCCACATGATCACGTCATGCGGCGCCCATTTGTGGGTGTACCAGAGGTGCGACTGGGTGACGTGCTCTTTCAGGAAGTGGACCATTTGCTTGTTCTCTTCGGGGTCATCGATGCCGACGACTTTGACGGTGAAGGTCGAAACCCACAGCGCCTTGCGTCCCGACACCGGATGGGTCCGCACCACCGGATGCTCGACGTCGGACTCCAGCGCTCCGATGCCATGCTTTTTCACATACTCGATCGCTTGCGGAATTTTGACGCCGTACGCAGTGGCGAGGGTGCTGGCGGGCTTCCATTTCATCCGCTCGACGCGACGCTTCATCGCATCATCGAGCTCGTCGTAGGCTTGAAAGAGGTTGGCGAATAGCGTGCACCCTCCCGCGGATGCCGGCGGGACCTCGATGCCATGCAGCACCGTTACATCGGGCGGAATCGCATAATCTTGCACATCGCTATGTGGCTTCAGTTCCGCGCCGCCCGATACGTTCTGCACGCGGGTGTTATCAACCGTTGGGATATCATCGAACTTGCCGCCGCCCTCACGATTGTAGGGGCGTCCGAACCATTCGGTAAGTTCCATCTGGCGCTGCGGAGTAAGCCGGGTTTGCCGGGGGATCACCAACACTCCGGAATGGTGAAACAGGGTGAGGATCAGACTAATCACTTCGGCCGGGAGATCATCTGCCAGATCCACTCCGCGCAAGATGGTGCCGCAGGGGCCATCAGTGCGCTGCACTTCGACGCCGGCAGGTAACCGCAGATTCTCGATGCGAAGTCCGCTCATCAGCACTGAAGGGTCGTTCAAACCCAGAGAGGATTGAATGCCAGTTGCACTTTGGACGCCCATTCGATTACCTCCGCGAAGTTTCCTAAAAACCCAGAGCTTAGCACTGGAACGCTAACATCGGGACGGTACGATCGTCAAACCTATGGTACCGCGGGGCAAAGTTGTAGTATCCGCGACGAGGGCCGGGCACGCGTATGCCTGAGACAATCAATGCGAAGCAGCTTCGAGCGCTGATGACGACGGGTGCGCCATTCGCGCTTATCGACGTCCGCGAATGGAGCGAGTTCTCGCTCGGACAAATCCTCGGTGCGCGAAACATTGCGCGCGGCAGCCTGGAAAAATATCTCCCGTTCCTGGTTCCCAATCGCAGCGCCTACCTCGTCCTGATGTGCGATAACGGAAGGCGGTCGGCGCTGGCGGCGGAGACCGCGCGGGATTTGGGCTATTCGCATGTGAGCGTGCTCGTGGAAGGGTTGGAGGCCTGGAAGCGCGCGGGTGGCGAGACCTACGGCGGATGGTCGCTGACCGGCAAGGACTATGGTGAGCGTCTGCTGGTCGAGGAGAACGTTCCCGAACTGACGGCGACCGAACTGCATGAAATGCTGAATCGCGGCGCGTGTGTCACCATCTTGGATTCGCGGCCATATTCCGAATTCAAGGCGTCGCATCTCCCGGGCGCGCATAGCGCGCCAATCGGCGACCTCGTTCTTGTCGCGTCCGATTTCGCCTCGGAGAGCGCCGTGCCGATCGTGACCAATTGCGCGGGCCGCACTCGCAGCATCATCGCAGCACACCTGCTGCGTCGGATGACGCTGGCCAATGCCATTTACGCACTCAAAGGCGGCACCGGCGCATGGCGCATCGCAGGATGGGGGGAGGAACTCGCCCGCGGCGACGACCCGGCGCGCGCGCAACCTTCGCCAACATCGCTCGCGGCAGCGCAACACTTCGCCGCGCGCATTCGCGGCGAAGACCATATCGATCTCATCACGCCGGATGCACTGCGTGAGCGACTTGCATCGGGCGAGTTGCTGTATGTCCTCGATGTGCGATCCGGCAAGGAATACGTCGCGGGCCATATTGTGGACGCGCGCTTTTGCAGTGCGACGCAGGTGCAGTTCGCAGCGGATGCGCTAATCGGGGTGCCGAATGCGCAAGTCGTGGTGCTATGCGATGGCGATGTGCGCGCCACAGTCACGGCATCGATTCTGAAAGGGATGGGCTATCCGAAGGTGGCCGTCCTTGATGGGGGTTATCCGGCATGGTGCGCGCGTGGCTTCGAGACCGAGGCCGGCACTCCATATGAGATCGATTATGGACAACCCGCCTGGCTCGCGCGCTTCCTGCAGGATTTTCCGTCCGCGCTCGGAAAGCTGCGTCAACTGGTGGTATCCGGAATCAGCCGACTTCGCGAGCGAGTAACCTACATCTCAGCGGACGCGCTGCAAGAGACCATAGCTGCCAAATCGCCGGTCATAATCGATTTAGGCGGCGCGGGTGAGTTCGCATCCGCGCATATTGCCGGCGCGCGATGGCTATCGCGCGGATGGCTAGAGTTGCGCATCGCCGAGGTCGCGCGAAACGATTCGCGCGTAGTGCTCTATTCGCGCGATGAGACGCGATCGGTTTTGGCCGCGGCGACGTTGTCCGATCTCGGCTATCGCGACGTCAGGGTACTGGAAGGCGGATTTGAGAACTGGAAGCGGCGCGGTCTGCCAATTGAGGAAGGCCTGGGCGCGCAACCCGAACTCGAGGAGGTCGCGGTTGCCGAAATCGGATTGTTCGGCGCCGGCAAGTTCGGCTACAGCAACGAGCGAATGGCGCGCTATCTAAAAGACGAAGAGGCGCTGGGCCGCCGCTATCATCGCCATTGCTGACCGCTCGGGTTTCATTTCGCTAGCAACGCCGCAGGAACTTTGCCGATGATCCGTTCGCGTTCGAGCCGATCGATTTCCGTATCGGACAGACCGAGTACCCGCCTCAAAACCTCCTCATTATGCTGGCCCAGGGTCGGCGCCGGCATTCGATCGTTCAGCGGGGTCTTCGAGAATCGCACTCCCAAACCGGGGTACGGCCGGCGCCCGACCACATCGCGATCGATCGTCTGAAAGAAGCTCCGGGCCTTGAGATGCGGGTCGCCGAGGAGATCGGCCGGATTGAGCACCGGTGCCGCTTTGAGGCCTGCGCGTTGCAATTGATGCGCAAGCTCATCGCGAAGGTGTTCGCCCGTCCACGCACCGAGCAGTTCGTCGAGATCTTTAGTATTGCGAAGGCGCCCCTCCGCATCGGCGAAACGAGGCTCGCTAACCCATGCGGGATTTCCCATCATCTCGATGAGGCGCTTCCATTCGGCATCGCCATCTATTGCGATTACGATCCAGCGGTCCGCTTCTCGCGTCGGATAGCATCCATGCGGCGCCATCCGATGATGCCGATTGCCGACACGTTTCCATACGCGTCCGTTCATCTGATAGTCGAGCAACGCTTGCGCGGTAGCGGGCACGACCGTCTCAAGCTGCGCGAGGTCGATATGTTGCCCCTTGCCGCTGCGCGCGCGCTCGTCGAGCGCGATCATAACCGCCAGCGCGCCGTGCCAAGGCCGAAAGAGTGTCACCCAGCATCTGGCCCGCGAAAGTAGGCGGTCCATCTTCTCTTCCGGTCAGATGCGCGAGCCCGGCCAGCGTCTCCGCTACCTGCGCGAATGACACGTAGTCGCGCCACGGACCGGTCAAACCAAATCCGGTCTGCGAGATCATGATCAACCCAGGATTCACTTCGCGCAGCACATCATCGTCGAGGCCGAGCTGCGGCATCACGCGCGGACTGTAGTTCTCGCACACGACATCGCTGCATTGGACCAGATGTTTGAACAAGCTCACGCCCTGTCGCGAGGCCAAATTAATCGTGATGCCGTACTTGTTGCGCTGGGTGGAATTGAACAGCGGCGAGGTTTCCCACCATCGCTCCGCGCGCCGATCGGCTAGCGTCGCGCGCCAATTGTCGAGGTGCTGGATTGCTTCAATCTTGATCACCTCTGCGCCGAAGTCAGCGAGGATCAACGCGTTGAAGGGACCCGCCCACCATGTGGTGAGGTCAAGTACACGAATGCCGGCAAGCGGCAGTTCAGGCGCCGCAGGTCCCATCAGATGATTCCTTCCCGCGCGAGGCGCGCCAATTCATCTTCGCCAAACCCGAGCCACTGGCGGTAAATCTCGCGATTGTGTTCACCCACCATCGGTGCGCGGCCCTTTCTGAAAGGAGTTTCACCCATCTTGAACGGCGCCGCCGGATATTCGAGGGCGCCGACCACTGGATGGTCGATGCGCGAGAAAGCCTGGCGCTCCCGCAATTGCGCGAGGCGTGGCAGCTCATCGGCGGTTGATAAGTATCCGGACGGCACGTGCATGCCCTGGAGCAGGTGAAAAATCTCCTCGCGCGTGCGCTCGCTGACCCACGCATCGATCAGATTGGCGACCTTGCTTTGCAGGGGGTTCAAACCCGCGGTGCCCGGAGCGAATGCGGGATCATCGAGATGATCCGAAAGCTCCATGATATGCGCGAGGAGCTCGCGCTGCTGGTCGGTGGTCGCGCACAGTGCTGCCCATCCATCGTTCGCCGGACGATAGCAGTAGGTCGGAGAGAGCGTGGTGCCGAGCCGCGAGATCAACAGCTTGCGATAAGCGTAGGTGGTTTCGTAGTAGCGGCTGGCCGCCAGCATCGCCTCCATCGCCGATACTTCGACCAACTGACCCTCGCCGCTTTAATCCGCCATGCGAGCGCCGCCAAGGTCGCCGAGGCCGCGAGCAGACCGGGTACCATCGCATTCGTGAGTTCGCCGCGAGTGCGGGCTGGCGCACGATCCGGCTCGCCCGATTGAAACAGCCATCCGCTCATCGCTTCCAGAACCAGTTCGCATGCTTCGAGATCCCGATACGGCCCATCCTTTCCGAATGGCGCAATCGAGGTCAGCACGAGGCGGGGAAATTGTTTCTCGAGATCGGAATAATTGAGGTGCAACTCGTCGGCTTTGCGCGGTGCGAAGGTCTCGACGAGTACATCGGCCCGCTCGAGCAAGCGATCGAGGATCGTGCGACCAGTCGGCTTCTCGATATCGAGGGGCACGCTCTTCTTGTTGACGTCAAGGAACAACGAGAGCGCACCGGTGTTGGGGTCGGGCCGGTCGCCTGGAAATGGCCCTACCGCGCGGGTCGGCTCGCCATAACGCGGCGGCTCAACCTTGATGACCTCGGCGCCATATGAGGCGAGCAGGCGAGTCGCATAGCCGCCCATCGCGTTGGTGCTTAAATCAACGATTAGGTATGAGGGCTGATCGGTCACCGGCGCTTCCTCAATCAACGAGGATTAGTGCAGCGTCCACTCAGTCTCGGTGGTCTGGGGGTTGGTGAGTTTGTTGCGCCCCAGTAATTCCAGACTGCGATCGAGGATCGGCGGCGCCACGGTGTAGGTGCGCACGTCGCGATGGATTCGCTCCAGCGGCGACGACTTCAGCATCGCCCGCCCGCCGCATGCCTCCAGCGCCGTGTCGGTTGATAAGAGAGCGGCACGCGCGCACAGCACCTTCGCCCGATGCGATGCGAGATAGGCGGGCTTGAGGTCCTGCTCGCGCCGGCCATTTGCGAGCCAGCGCCGCCACAGCATCGCCGCGTCATAAAGCACGAGCCGTGCGCCCTCGATCGCGATATCGACCTGACCAAAGTGATATTGCATCAGCGCATCATCGGTGCCGGCGACTTTTTCGGCGATATAAGCCGCGACCCAATCGTAGGCCGCCTGCGCGCCGCCGAGATAATTGGCGGCAAACGCGATGAAATAGGCGTGATTGATCACCGAGCGGAGATATCCGCCCGGTTCGCCGAGCGCGTCCTGGTCGCGCACCATGCAGTGATTGAGGCGCAAACCGTTGGTCGCGGTCGCGCGCATCCCCATCGCGTCCCAATTCATTTCGACTTCGAGGCCTGGACTATCCTTCGCGACCACGAATAGCGTCAGACTGCGCATCGGGTCGTGGATACCTTCTAGGTTGGCGAAGATCACGTACCAGTCGGCCACACCGGCCAGCGAATTGAAATGCTTGCGACCGTCGAGCACATAGCCGCCGTTGGTCTTGCGCGCGATGGTGGTGATCAGCATCCGGCGTCCCGCGCGCGCGGTAGTATGGAACGATGGCTCCGAACCCGCCGAGCAGAACAGTTTTCCGGGCTCCAGCACTTCGGCGAAGTACCTGCGCTTCTGCTCCTCGGTTCCCATCTCCACGAAATAAGTCAGGCAATGGCCGGTAATCTGAAAAGTTTGCGAGGTCGAGCAGTCGGCCCGCGCCAACAGTTCGAGGGCGAGAGTCCAGGCGAGCGGATCGCCGTCGAGCCCCAGCCCCATCCCGCCGAAGCTCCTCGGCACGGCCATCGTCAGCAGTCCTTGGCGCCTGAGCGCTTCGAAAGCCTCGTGCGGGAAGCGGTTCTCGCGGTCGCAGCGAGCGGCTTCTCGCGCAACAACCTCGCGCGCGATGCGTTCGAGGCGTGCCAGCGCCTGTCGGGCTTGGGAATCGAGCGGGAGTTCCATAGCGCCTAGGTTTCAGTTGCGACGCAATCGTTCAGACCATTGGCTCATAGGAATGCCTCTCCGATCGTTTGAACTCCACGTCCCGCCGTCTTTCAGCGAAATCATCGATTTGCTCTCGCTCTGAAAAGATCTCAAACGCTTCAGCCACCAGTGGCAACCGGCAGTTCCAGATGGCGCGACCATTCGTCCCATGAGCCGTCGTACACGCTCACGTTTGTGTAGCCCAACAGCCGGAGGCAGAACATCGCGCCGGCAGCTGCCACTCCCGCTCCGCAGGTCGTGATGACGCGAGGTCCTAACGCGCCTGCTCGCTGGTACAGAGCGGCCAACTCGTGGGCGGAAAGAAGAGTCTGGGTGCCGCGCGCAAACGTATTCGTGAACGGCACGTTGACCGATCCGGGAATGTGCCCGGCGCGCGGCATACCGCCGCTTTGCTCACCGCGAAACTGCGGCTGGATGCGTGCATCGAGAATCAGCGCCTCGCCATTGCGGCGCGCGGCTTCGACGTCCTCCAGCGTGCTGCGCAGCTCGCGACGCGGGCTTGCCGGAACGAAGTCGGCGCGCGGATACGAGGGCTCCTCGATAGTTAGCGGCCGCTGCTCTGCCTTCCACCTGCGTACGCCGCCGTTGAGGATTTTCGCCTTCGTATGCCCATAATAGAGCAGCGCCCACCAAAAGCGCGCCGCGACGGTCCCGCCGGCATCGTCGTATGCGACGACGAGAGTGTCGTTGCCTATCCCTGCGCGGCTCATCGCATCCGCAAAGCGCTTCCGCGGCGCGATCTGCACTGCGATCGGATCGTCAGGATCCGCGATATCTCGCGTCACATCTATATAGACCGCGCCCGGCAGGTGTCCTTCGAGATAGGCGGCGCGGCCGCCGCGATCGGTACTCGGCCATCGCGCGTCCACTATTCTGATATCTCGATTGTCGAGATGATCGGCCAGCCACGCAGTCTCGGCGAGAAGTTCGGGATGGACGTAGTTAGTCATGATTCTCGATCCCATGGGCTCGGAACTATTTGCGGTACGCATCAGAACCATGCCGTACCCCATCCTAGCGGCGCTTGGCAAGCGCGAGGCGCCGTGAACCCGAGATGCCTTCGCTGCAATCCGCTCTGACGGCTCCGCGCTATCGCCGGACGGTACCAATGCCTTGACGACGGTACCGGTTTGCTCTATTGCCGCGTGAGATGGGAGAAGAAGCCGTGCCGTCCCGCGAGATGATCGAGCGCGAACCGCTGATTCTGGGCCTGATGTTTCCGCAGGGCCAGGGAGCATGGACCGCCTCCTTCGCGCCGACCGAAACCACTATCGAGTGGGATTTCCTCGCATCGTTGGCGGGACTCGCCGATCGGATCGGGCTCGACTACGTCTTTATGGGAAACGGCTACTACACCAAGGGCGGCTACGGCGGTTATGGTCGGACACGCGCCGCGGCACTCGATGCGACCTCGGTGGCGGCCGCACTGGCTCCGATCACCAAGCGGCTCTTGCTCATTTCGACCATTCACACGGCGTATCACTGTGTGCATCCGCTGTTCTTCGCGAAGATCGGCGCAACGCTCGACTTCATCGGCGAGGGGCGATGGGGTCCCAACTTCGTCGCGGGGATTTCAGAACTCAATGCTCATCATTTCGGCGTTCCTTGGCGCGATCATGACGAGCGCTACGCGATGTCGGATGAGTTTGTGAGCGTGCTCAAGCGAATCTGGAGCGAACCGGAGCCGGTCACATTTCACGGCAAGTTCATTCACACGGAAGCGGCCTGGATGAGCCCGAAGCCGGCGCGGATGCCGCTCATGGTGAACGCGGGAGTCTCCGACGTAGGACTTGATTTCGCCGTGCGCCATTGCGACTGGATCTTCACTTCGCCGGGAGGTGATCCCGATATCACCGGACTGCGCGACATGCGGGCCGGGATTGAACGTGTGAAGAGCTTCGGACGGCGATACCGAAAGGACCTCAAGGTTGCAGCCAATGTTTATGTCATCTGCCGCGACACCGAAGCAGAAGCACGCCGGGAATTCGAGAATATCTGCGCGCAGGCCGATCTCGATACAATTGAGGCGATGCGTTCGCCGGGCAAGGGGCTGGTCGATCCAAAAGGCTCCCGCGCATTCGTGGACAAGGCTCAGCGCCCCATCGATCGCAGTGGCGCGGTGTGGGGCGGAATTCGCGTCATTGGAAATCCCGATCAAGACGCGGCGAAGATCGTTGAATTCAAGGCAAATGGGCTCGATTGCCTGAGCCGCGTATTCCACAACTACGTCAGCGACCTTAGTTACTTCGCCGAACACGTGCTGCCGCTGCTCGTGCGCGCGGGAATAAGACTGACCAATCCCGAGGGAGAAAAATTCGCGCGCGGCACAACAATTAATTCTTGAAGTCAGAGTTCACGGGAACATTGATGCTCAAAGAAAAACTCTCTTCCTCATCAGCCGAATTGGTCGCGACTGCGGAGCGCATCGCAGACGATGTGGTTGCACCGAATGCCGAGACCTGGGATCGGGAAAACCGATTTCCGCATGAACTCTTCGATGCGCTCCATCGCGCGAAGCTCGACGCAATGTGTGTTCCTCGCGAATACGGCGGATTGGGCATCGGTCCCGATACGGATGATCCACTGCCGGTTTGGATGGTGACGCGCGCAATTGCGACCGCAGATAGCGCGAGTTGTCATGCTCAGCAGGTCCACACCAACATGACACATACGGTGGCACTGCTCGGTACCCCCGAGCAGCAGGAGCGCTTTCTGCGGCCGGTGGCCGAAGCCGGTGCGATTTTCGGCGGATGGGGTTCGGAACAGAATGGGCAGCCAGCGAGCGGCGAACGTCCGGCCTTCATGGTAGCGCATCGCGTAAGCAGAGGATGGGAGTTGACGGGGCGGAAATTCTATTCGACCAACGCGGGCGCGGCAAAGTACGCGATCGTATTCGCGTTTCCAGACAACGTCGCTAACCCGATGAGCCAGCTCCTCCTATGGGCGGTCGATTGCGAAGGCGCTGGCGTCAAGGTGCAACCGCGCTGGTGGGATCGGGCCACGGGAATGCGGGCAACCGTCAGTCATCAGGTCGATTTCGATCGCGTGTTTGTCGCGGACGATGCGGTCATCGGATCGCCGGGATGTTATTGGACCTCGCAGGTGCAGGCGCGATACCTGCCTCAGTTCTCCTCGAACTTCCAAGGTGTGGGCGCGCATCTGTTCGAATATGCGGTGAAGTATCTCCGCGAACGTCGCCGCACCTCGGACACTTTCATTCAGCATCATCTCGCCGAGGCCAAGGTCATACTGGTGACGGCGGAATTGCTTTTGGGCGAGACCGCAGAGCTATACCGGACGCGCCGCTATCCGCAGGCATTCGATTACAGCAGGATGTTGCGGGCTTACTCGCAGGTGGCGGTGCAGCGTGTGATCGATCTGATTCAAGCCGCCTGCGGCTCGTCCATCTATATGGAGCCGAATCCCATATCCCGCATCATGCGCGATTGGCAATTCTATTCTCGTCATGAAAACCTCGATCTGATCCTCACCGCGGTAGGGAAAACCATTTTCGAGTTGGGCGGAGAAGGCAGCCCCGAAGCGTTCGGGTTCGGAAGCCCTCGCGATCGAGCGCGCGAGCCAGGCCGCAGTCGATGACCTCATAGAGCCACGAACGCTGGCGGATGATGCGTTCTAGCATTTAGTCCGATATCAATTCCCTTTCTCCGGCAAAGAGAAAACAGAGGAGACACGCATGGCCGACGGATTTTTTCCCCTGACAAGTAACCAGCAGGAATGGGTCGCCCGCGCCGCGGAGCTCGCACAGCGCGAGCTTGCTCCGCGCGCCGCGGAAACTGACCTCACCGGGACTTTTCCATCGCAAGGCCTGGAAGCTCTCAAGCGCGAGGGATTCTGGAAGCTGCGGGTCGCGCGCGAGCAGGGGGGACTGGAAGAGGATCTCCTTACGACGGTGCTCGTCACCGAGGCGTTGGCGAAGCGATGCGCTTCGACGGCCCTATGTTACAAGATGCATCTTGAGGCTTCGGAACTGGTTGCGCGGCTCGGCACGCCGGATCAGATCGATCGCCTCGTAAGGCCGATCGTCGCTGGTGAAGCGCTCTATACGGTTGCAGGCTCCGAAGCGGCGGGACGCGGCGGCGCGTTCGCTCCCAGCAACAAGATGTCCGCGGTGATCCCCGATTCGGACGGCTTTCGGGTCGAGAACATTCGCAAGAGTTACGTGACTTCGGCCGGCCATGCGACGCATCATCTCTTCCTTTGCAGGATTGGCCAGGAAGCCACTCCCAACCAGGTGAGTGCTCTCATTGTCGAGCGCGACAAGATTGACTGGAAGATCGCTGAACCCTGGAACGGACTTGGCATGCGCGGCAACAACAGCTCTCCGGTGATCTTCAATGGTATGGTGCCACGGGGAAACCTGGTTGGTCCCGAGCACACTGTGATGCGCGACTACGGGCGGAAGTTCCTGCCGGTAGTCACCAGCACCTATGCAGCGGTCTATCTTGGCGTCGCCGCGGGTGCCTTTGAGCAAGCCAAGCAGTTTCTCGAATATTCCGACGATGAAACCAAAGCGCGGATCGATAATCCTGTTGTCCGGCATCGTATGGCCGAATTGAGCGTTTCGATCGAGCGATCGCGCGCGCTGCTCTACTCCGGCGCGTCGGCCTTCGATCGAGATCAGGCAAGCAGCGTGCTGGCTTGCTCGCAGGCCAAAGTTGCATGCTCGGAGACCGCGGTGCAGGTCACATCCGAGATCATGGGAATGGGTGGAGGCAGCGCCTACGCGCGCCGGTTACCGTTTGACCGTTACCTTCGCGATGCACGTGCCGGAGTCGTGATGGGAATAACCAACGACGTGATACTCGCTAACATCGCAGGGATGCTGTTCCCACCACCGAAGAAGGCAGCCAAGGCGAATTGAGCCTTTCTATAGCGGTTATGTTCTACTCATCCGGCTCCGCGAGGTTGGCAGGCGTACACGCAAGCAACATCTCCGTGGTACGGATATTCCGAACTGCATCATCTGCATGGATGCGCAGTTCGCGAACACGACCTCGTTTGATCCAGGTTAAGATTTCTTTCTAGCGGTTGGGAAATGAAAACTACTACCGCAACCTCTTTTCCAGTTTCGGCACCTGTATCTAGGCGTCGATTGCTCCGAGCCGGCGCGCTAATCGCGGCAAGTTGTGTCGCCTCAACCTTCACTGGCGCTCTGCGTACTTTCGCGGAAGGTTCCATTCAGCTGCCCTTCGAAAACGGGGCGCGCCACCTTTCCACCTTTCCCCAGAAACGCAGCTTGGTCCTGCAGCGTAGCTGGCCGCCGATGCTGGAAACCCCGATGAGCGTGTTCGAGCAGGGTGTCTTCACGCCGAACGACGCCTTCTATGTGCGCTGGCATCTAGGTTCGATCCCAAACGAAATCGATGTTGCCAGCTTTCGTCTGAGGATACATGGCGAAGTCAAGAACCCCTTGGAACTCTCACTCGAACAGCTCCAACACAATTTCGAGCCAGTGCAGCTAGCGGCAGTCAATCAGTGCTCGGGCAACAGCCGCGGCTTCTTTAGTCCGCGCGTACCCGGCGGCGAATGGGGAAACGGCGCGATGGGAAACGCACTGTGGACCGGCATCAGATTGAAAGATCTGCTGCAGCGCGCGGGCTTGAAAGCCAGCGCGGTTCAGGTGCGTTTCAATGGAATGGATAATGGAGCAAAACCCGAAACTCCGGATTTTGTAAAAGCCCTCGACATTTCACACGCGATGGATGGCGAGGTGATGGTCGCGTACGGAATGAATGATGCTCCGCTGCCAATGCTCAATGGGTTTCCCTTGCGCCTGGTGGTACCCGGATGGTTCGCTACCTACTGGGTCAAGATGCTCAACGATATCGAGGTTATCGATCACATCGATGACAACTTCTGGATGAAATCGGCCTACCTGATCCCGGACACCCCCGAGGCCGACATGAAGCCAGGCGAAAAAGTTAAGATGGTGCCAATCAACCGGATGCCACCACGATCATTCATAACCAACGTACAAGATGGCGCTAAGCTACAGGCACCCTTCGAGGTAAACGGCATCGCTTTTGGCGGTGACAGTGGGGTCGCGAAAGTCCTGGTTTCAGCCGACAACGGAGCGCATTGGGAGAGCGCTGGTCTGGATCGTGACTATGGACAGTACAGTTTTCGCCGATGGACGGCTCGCCTGAACCCCAAGGAACGAGGGATGAATACCTTGATATCGCGCGCGATTAACCTCAATGGTGTTGCGCAACCGATGCAACCAAATTGGAATCCGGGCGGATATATGCGTGCCGTAGTCGAGGGCGTCCGGGTCGAGATAGTCTGAGCAGTGCCATGACACTTCGTTGGGGCATACCATCGTTGCGAATTCTTCTGTCCCTTTCATTTGTGGCGACCATTCCGGGCACTGCAGGCACTGCTGAGAAAGACCTGGGACATCGGACGATTGTGCTCAAATCGGTCAAGATCGACCTTCCCAAAGGGAACCTCAAGTTCGAGGGAGACGCGCCGGGCGCCAGAGCAGCAACTACCTACTGCGTGATGTGCCATTCGCGCGGAATGATCGACAATCAGCCACCGCTTTCGCGCGAGGCATGGAAAACCGAGATCCGCAAGATGCGGTCGGTCTACGGTTGCACGGTCAGCGAGGGCCTGGATGAAGAATTGGTGGACTTTCTATTTCAATACAATCATAAAGCTGCGTCGGTCTCGTCGCAGCATTAGTACAGGATACGCCCATAGTCAGTAGTAACTATCCGGAATCGGCCATAAAGTTGGGCCGTAAGGACCGCCGCCTACGAGTAGGACCGGCTCTCTCGGCAGGACTTAACGGAGGTTTGAAAAGTGTTCGACTTCAATCAAGCGTTGCCCAGCCTGCTGCGCAAAGATGTTGAGTATGGCGAGGCTAACTTTCCCTACGTTCCCGACGAGGTCCCGGAGGTCGTGGCCGCTGATCCGAGTTGGTGTCGACGCTGGCTGGCCGCACGCGATCGGCTGCGAAAGGGATCCCCAGTTGCCGTCGATGAATGGGACACGGAGCGCAAGCAGCGATTCGGACGCCTGCTGGCCGCAGTCGGATGGGGCGAGTTGCGCCATATAGTGCTGAGTTGCAGCTATGCGGCGGCTCATCACGAGATGCCGGGTGCCTGGCGGGCATGTCTCGTCAAGCAGGCTTATGAAGACATGCAGCATGCCGCTTCGTTTATCTCACGGGCATGCCGATACAGCGACGAGAACTACTGGGACGGCGTAGATAGCAAGGCGACCTTCGTTCATCCGGATGAAAAGCGGATCCTGGAACGTGACCTCGGCGGCTTCTTCGCGGTGGTCGGCCTCCATACGGAAGCGTATTCGGCTGAGGACGGCGGAGCCTACAGCGCGCTGTTAGGTCTCGATCCAGTGCTGAGCGCATGGTCGCCGCACGAAATCGAGCAGGAAGCCGGACATCTGTCGTTCCTTTTCCCTGCTATGCGCGACTATCTGAATCTCTGCCCGCGACCGGAACAGGAGCGCAGGAAACGCCAGATGATTGAGGACAACCAGCAGCTCTTCCCGCTGATGCGCGAAGCCGATGTGGCGGCTCTCGAGGGCTTTGCAATTAACAAACTCGGACTGGATCGCTCGACCGCACAGTGGCAGGCCGACCTTCCCGCCCGAACCCGCTATATCTACCGTCAGATCGGAATCGAGGAATCATACTGGCCCGAGGCGCTTCGTTAATGACGAGACTGCCGCGGACCAAGTGACTTCATAAACTGGAGGAATAGCGATGACGTTTGATCTCAGCCGATTCATCGAGGACTGCAAGGGCAAGCCGGCTTCGGCGGTCAAGGCGCTGGTCGAAGACGCACTGCGCGATCCGTCCGACGTCAAACGAGCGCTCGACGCGGAATTGTCCGGTCGCGATTTTTCGAAGGCAGGGCTCGCCGATCTGATCTGCTTTCGCTCGCCGACGCTGACGGTTCTCAAAGCAGCTACGCCGGCCGGGTTCAAGACGCCTCCGCATAATCACAACATGTGGGCAGTGATCGGCACCTACGACGGTCAGGAGAACAACACGTTTTACCGGCGCAGCGGTACCAGCTTGGAAAAGGTGGGGGGCAAGGATCTGAAAACCGGCGATGTCATAGTTCTAGGCGAGGACGCCATTCATGCGATCGCGAATCCGCTCGACCGTATGTCCTGTGCGATTCACGTGTACGGCGGCGACTTGCTGAATTTTTCGAGCCGCAGCACATGGAACCCTTTCAGCTTCGAGGAGCATCCCTACGACATCAAGCTTCTTAGGGAGTATTCGCGCCAACTGATGGCGCAGGCGGCCTGATTCGTGACTCATGGATAAGCGCATCTATTTCAATGCGTTCCACATGAACTGTGTGGTGCACCAATCACCCGGGCTGTGGGTCAACCCAGATGATCAAATGCACAGTTACACCGACCTCGGAACGTGGGTCGAGCTGGCCAAGCTTCTGGAACGAGGCAAATTCGACGCGCTTTTCCTCGCGGACGTTATCGGGATCTACGACACCTATGGGGGAGGGCCGGAACCTGCGCTGCGGCAGGCAACCCAGGTCCCGGTAAACGACCCTGCCCTGCTAATCCCTGCGATGGCGTATGCGACCGAGCACCTGGGCTTTGCGTTTACTAGTTCGGTGCTCCAGTATCATCCGTTCATCTTCGCCCGTCTGATCTCAACACTCGACCATCTGACCAAGGGCCGAATCGCCTGGAACGTCGTCACGACCTATCTTGACAGCGCGGCACGCAGTCTCGGACAAGCAAGCTTACAGCCGCACGACCAACGGTATGACATGGCCGATGAGTACCTGGCAGTCTGCTGCAAGTTGTGGGAAGCCAGTTGGGAAGATGGCGCAGTACTCCGAGACCGAGAGCGCGGAATCTATGTGGCTCCTTCGCGCGTCCACGCCGTCCATCACGCGGGAAAGTACTTCAAGGTGGACGGCTGCCACTTGTCGGAGCCTTCGCCCCAACGTACTCCCGTGCTGTTTCAAGCGGGAAGTTCGCCGCGCGGGCGAGAGTTCGCGGCACGTCACGCGGAATGCGTGTTTGTGACGGGTCCGAAGCCGGTCGTTAGCCGGTACATTCGCGATACGCGGGAACGAGCGCGCGAGCAGGGCAGAAACCCCGAGGACCTTCTCTTTTTTCTGTACGCGAAGATCATCACCGGCGATACCGAAGCTGCGGTGCAGCGCAAGTATGACCAGTACCTCGAGCAGATCAACTATGAAGGCGAGTTAGCTTTGCTCAGTGGATGGGCTGGCATCGACTTTGGCCAGTTCGACCTCGATCAACCTTTGGAGTACGTCGAGACCAACGCCGTCCGTGGCATGATGCAGGCTTTGTCCGCGAGCAGCTCAGGCCGCAAATGGACGTTGCGTAACCTCGTCAAAGGGCGAAGCGGTGTGATCGCGGAAACTCCGGAGCGGCTCGCAGACATATTCCAGCAGTGGGTCGAGCTTGGGGTGGACGGGTTCAATCTTGGCTACGTCACTACGCCCGGCTCCTTCTCCGATTTCGTCGAGGGAGTGGTGCCGCTGCTGCAGCGGCACGGTCTGATGCAAACCGAATATGGTGAAGGAACGCTTCGGGAAAAACTCTTCGGCAAAGGATTCGCGCGGCTGCCCGCTTCCCATCCCGATGCGCATTACCGGCGGTGAAAAGCCGAGTCTGATTCGTCCCCAAATCCAGATCGAGTCGACACGCTCGGGTAGTCGGCGCGTGACTTTCGGCGCGTTGTGATACCGATCGCGCTCAAGCTGGGGTATAGAGCAAGCACCCATTCCACTACAGGAGAAATTCGCCGTGGCGTCCGAAGTCGATTTCGAAAAGGCAAAACGAGCCGCGCAACAGATTGTGGGCGACGTGGGCACTTGCGTTCATGGTGCACTCTGCTTCATCGGCGACCGGCTGGGATTGTTCAGGGCGATGAAGGACGCCGGTCCCGTAACCAGCGCCGAGTTGGCGGCAAGGACTGAACTCAACGAGCGTTATCTTCGTGAGTGGCTGAACGCGATGGCGGCCGCGCAATACGTCGCGTACGATGCGACTTCGCGCCGATATCATCTGACCCCGGAATACGCGATGGTGCTGGCCGACGAGGAGTCGCCTTTTTTCGCGGGCTCCTACTTCCAGATGGTTCAGAGCGTGATGACGGTTGCGCCAAAGGTCTCTGATGCATTTCGGACCGGCAAGGGCGTGGCGCAGGCCGACTATCCGCCATGGATGTTCGAAGCCTCCGAGCGCAACTCATTTCCTCGTTACAAGTATAAGCTGATCAAGAAATGGATTGCGGCAATGCCGGAAGTCGTCGAGCGTCTTAACGCCGGAGGAGCTGCGGTTGACGTCGGATGCGGAGGCGGTCGGGCCGCGATACTGATCGCCCAGGCTTTCCCGAAGGCGCGTGTATTCGGCTACGACCTGGTTGCGCAGTCAATCGAGCGTGCACGCCGCAACGCACACGCAGCCGGAGTCGCTGTCGCATTCGAGGTCGGCGATGGCGTCACCTTGCCGGACTCGAAGTTCGACTTAGTCACTACGTTCGACGTGGTCCATGATGCGGTCGATCCGGTCGGCCTGATGAGCGCCATCCGGCGAGCGTTGGCCCCCGGCGGTACCTACCTGGTTCAGGAGATAAATGTTTCCTCGAAGCCGGAAGAGAATCATCGTCCTCTTGGCAAAATGGTTTACTCAATCAGCACCATGTACTGCATGACCACTTCGCTCGCGCACGGAGGCGCCGGAATCGGCGCGGCTATGGGCGAAGTTAAAGCACGTGAGCTGGCCGGACAAGCGGGCTTCAAGCACTTCCGCCGACTCCCGATCGAAGACGATTTTGCAGTATTGTACGAGCTGAAAGCTAGTTGGGGCTGGACATCGGAGAGGAATGCTTCGTGATGGCACGCCTGTACCCGGTTCATACTCGGCTGCCTGCTCACCACGCAAAAGCGCTCGGGACATGACGCCAGATGGTCCCCACTGTTGCGCCGGAGACGCCTCCAGACGGCACTCGGCGATTGCTCAGGCATAGTGGGTGAGGAGGGCGCCACTCTCTGCATCTGGAGCGCTTCGCCTGGGGGGACGGCACCGAGTGGAATTGCAGCTCGACCGTTGGCAATGCGGTTGGAGCTGGACGCTTCACTAACCAGACGATGCGCATGACCTTTCCTCCGCAAGGCTAGAAGGGTTCCATCCGTCGACACTTGATGAGGCGTTTGGCCGCGATGGTCGGTATTGCGCCAGCCAGCTTTCCGTCTGGCTGAATCTCGCAGAAAATCCCTGCTTTGTCGCGACCATCCTTGCTGTTGACAATAATTATAGAATTATATAATTATCATTCATGAGGCATCGATTTTCGAATGTTGAGGCAGGTCATGAATACGATCGCTGCAAAGACGATTTCCACAACCATTGCTGCGGCGACCGCGCTGTTTTGTGCAGATCCATGCCAAGCGGCAGCCACAGCCTTGCCATGGGACTACACCCTCTTCGCGCTACAGGACATTTTCATTAGTTACATCGCTGCAGCGGCAATCGGACTCGCCATCAGCGGTGCCATCGTTCTCTACGCGCTTGGGGGCTGCGACGAGCAGGCCGGGCGGCTGTTGGGGTCCGCGCTCGGCGGCGGCATCGCGCTCGGCATCGTTTATCTCCTCAACTACATCCTTCCCTGACTCGATTCGAAGTAGCTCAAACTCCGCAGTTTTGGAGGTTCACATGAAACTCGCACGCATTAGCAAACCCCTTCGTTCGGTCCAGGTTCGCGTCATGCTGACCGACGAGCTCAACGCCCGCCTTGAACGATACGCGCGCTACTACGAGCATGTTCACGGCGAGGCTGTAGAGACGAGAACTCTCATCCCCGAGGTCCTTCGTGCCTTTCTGGATGCCGACCGCGAATTTCAATCGTGGTCGCGCTCGGCTGTCAAGACTATACCGCGTCGCATCACTGCCCCGGCTTTATCCAGTGCCGCCGGCAAGGCTCAGCTGTGATCAGGCATTGTTCGATAACGGCTGACGTGCTTCGCACGTGTTTGGAAGTGACACGTCACTCATCCCTTGGGATGAACGAGGTGTACCAAAGCGTACACGGCCCATCGGATAGTGACGGGAACTCCAGCGCTTCTTCGTACACGTTGGCGTGTACGCGATTCGCGCCTTGGCGAAGCACGTCAGCCTAAGTGTCTGGATTCATTGGAGTGTACGGCGTGTACGCCGGCAGATTTTGAAGAGAAGCCCGATGGCAGAGATTGCCTATACCATCCGCCTCGCGCCGGAGCTGCTGGAGCGGATCGAACGAACCGCGCGAGAAAGAGGCATCGCCGCACGCAAATTGATCCGTGCGGTGCTCGCTCAGCACTTTGGCTGGAGCGCGTCAGTCAATGAAGAGGCCCACTCGCCATCGACTCAGCATCGTGCCCTCGATCAGATTCTCTTCGATTTAGCGCGCACGCGCCTCACCCTTCAGCACCTGCTCGATAACCAGATCGGCTCCGAGATGACCGATCAAATTCGAAAGACCGCTCAAACCGAAGCCGAGCGTTACATGCAGCGGATCGCCGGGAAACAACGCGTATGAATCTCTCGCATTCGGCGCTCAGATACGAAGCGAACCGGGGTCAAACGGCCTTGGCCTTGCGGCTCATCCTTCGCTTCCTGCTTCTTTGGCTTGCGGTCTGGGCCGCTTCAGATCTCTTCTTCGTTTGGTATCGAACCGCCCGACTCGGCTCGGCCCAGCACGAGCTTTTCGGGCGCTGGATTCTCGCCTGGGTCTTCACCCAGAAGCTTCCGCTCCCATTCTTGTCGATGCCCTACGGGAACGGCCGCTACACGATCGGCAGCATGTATATCTTCCTCAATCGGCGATTCTATTTGGGCCACTCGTTCGGAGAATGGCTTGCTACAGCCTGATCGACCCCGGAGCGCACGAGCAGGGCGCGGGAATCATCGCGACCGTCGCCAATGCGACCCGACCATTTCTGTATCTGCCGCCGACCGATGGACGCCCGTCGTGGAATGCCCGCGAGTGGGCTGAACATCCCGAAGGATGGCTGTTCCTCACCATGCGCGATGCTTCAAACTGCGCGTCGCTACCCCTCGCGAACCTCTGGCTCTATCTGATCGTCGGACGCCTTCTCAACAATGGCAATCAACGTCGCCGAGTCTGGATCGTAGTGGACGAGCTGCCTGTGTTAGGCTGCCAGGCGAAGCTCGAGATGCTGGTGACGCGCGGAAGAAAGCGCGGACTCGCGGCAGTGCTCGGCTTCCAAAGCATCGCACAACTGCGACGAATCTATGGTCAGGAGCAGGCGGCGGTTCTCGCCTCGATGCCTTCCACCAAGCTGCTCCTTCGCGTCGACGAACCAGAAACGGCCGCCTTCATTGCCCGCCAAATCGGTGATCGAGAAACACTGCACAGCGAAATCGGAATGAGCACCGGAGAGCCAACCAATCGCTTTAACCTCAACCCCTCACGCCGGACGGAGCCGGTGGTGATGGCAGCGGAGGTTCAACGCCTGCCTAGGCTGGAGGGCTACCTTTGCATCGCCGGACTCGATCGAGCGCGCGTGAAAGTGAAGCCTTGCCCGGCGCATCGGCGACAGGTCGAGTTCATCCCGCGCGCATTGCCGAGACCATCAATCGCTGATCAGAACTCAAAAGATGGAGACCTGAAACTGGTCTTTGATCGGCTCCCTGCAGGCAATGCGAGCGCCGCCAGTCCGGTGAGGATTCAAGACTGATGCTTGTGATGTCCAAGGGCGCCCTCACCGCGGCCCAAGCCGAAACCTATTACGAAGAGAAGTACTCTCGCGACGACTATTACACGGAGGAACAGCGCGTCGCCGGGCAGTGGTTCGGGAGCGGCGCGAATGAATTGGGCCTCTCGGGCGAGGTCGTGCCAGCGGACTTTCGGGCGGTCTTGCATGGCGTCGATCCCGGTTCCGGGGGCGAGCTCGTTCACAAAGCGAACGGCTATAACGACCGCCGAGCAGGCTGGGACGCCACCTTCAACGCGCCTAAATCGGTAAGCGTTCAAGCGCTGGTCGGCGGGGATCAGCGTATGGCCGATGCGCATCGAGAGGCCGTCTCTCGCGCACTGCGCGAGCTTGAGGGGTACGCGCTCTCGCGCCGCCGAGGCGGCAGCGAATGGGTCATCACTGGCAATGTCGTCGCCGCCCGTTTCGATCATATCGCTGCGCGGCCCGCCAGCGGCGCAGACGACGGTTACGGTCCCGACCCCCATTTCATACCCACGTGGTCATCGCGAACATGACCCGGCGCCCAGACGGCGAGTGGCGCGGCCTCGATCCAATCGAGATATATCGGTCGCAAAGCTTCGCGACTGCGGTCTACCGATCCGAACTTGCGCGCGAAGTTCAGCGGCTCGGATACGAGATCAGAGTCGCGGGGCGCGACGGTCGGTGGGAGCTGCAGGGCTATACACGCGAACAGGTGATGGCGTTTTCCCGCTGCCGCCAGGATATTGAACAGACCCTCACTCGCGAGGGTTTGTCGGGTGCTGCCGCCGCGCAAACCGTCGCGCATCGGACGAGGCTCGCGAAGGATCATCGCGATGAACAGAGCCTGAAAGCAGAGTGGCGCTCGCGTGCGGAAGAATACGATATCGACGTTGACCGCCACCTCTCGCACTCGCAGGTGCGCGGCGCTATCCAACTCCGGGCGCCACATGCCGCGGAGGAAGCGGTCCGCTACAGCATCGCTGAGAACAGCGAGCGCGAGGCCGTCATTGACCGCCGCGCTATCGAAGCCACCGCACTGCAGCACGCGATGGGAAGCGTTGAACTCGGTCACGTTCGAGCGGAAAGCCAACATTTCGAACAGGCCGGCCATCTTGTCGCGGTAGGCGACGCAGTCAATTCTCCACGCGGTGCATATACGACACCCGAGATGATCGCGCTTGAGCGCCAGAACATCGAGCTGATGAGCACCGGCCAAGGCGCGGCGTTCGCGATAGGTAAAGCACACGAGATCCATCGATGGGGGAACAAACGTGGATTGCTTCCCGATCAGGCGGCGGTTGCAGAACAAACGCTCTCATCGAATGACTGGATTACCTCTATCGAAGGTCGCGCGGGCGCTGCAAAGACCACGACCGTCGGCGCTATCCGCGAATTCGCCGCGCAGCACGGATACTCCGTGCAAGGCTTCGCGCCGACGACTCGCGCGGTCAGATCGCTCTCGGAGGCCGGCTTCTCGGCACGAACGGTCGCCGGTCTTCTCGAAAAACAACCGCAGCCCTACAACACGAAACAGATCTGGATCGTCGACGAGCCGAGCCTGCTCCCGACCCGGCAGGTCAATCGCCTCCTCCATCGAGCGAAAGAAGAAAACGTTGCGCGAATCATCTTCGTTGGCGATCAGCGGCAACATCATGCGATCGAGGCGGGACGTCCGATCCACCAGATGCAGGAGGCCGGAATGGTCGTTGTGCGCTTGGACACGATTCGACGCCAGCGCGATCCGGAGTTGCGGGAGGCGGTCACCCGCGCCGCCAGCGGCGAGATCGCGGCGTCACTCGCAATTCTCAATCGCCGGCGTGACATCCGTGAGGTTCCCGGTTTTGAAGAACGGCGCGACCGAATCGCGCGGGACTATGCTACCGCTCAGGAACCAGGTCAACGCGTTCTCGTTGTAAGCCCGGCAAACGAAAAGCGCCGAAAGCTCAATGAGGCGATTCGCGCTGAACTGATCTCGCGTGGCCATATCTCGTCTCTCGGGCAGGAACACACCATTCTGGTGAATCGTGGTCTTTCCGGTTCACAGCGGGGCATGGCCTACAACTACGAGGTAGGAGACGTCGTGCGTTTCATCCGCGGAAGCAAGCAACTGAACATAGCGAAGGGCGATTACGCCCGAGTCGAGGCGATCGATCGAGTGTCGAACTCTCTCACGATCAAAACGGAAAACGGGCGAGCAGTTACTTACAATCCGGTTCGGCTGTTCGGCGTTGAGGTCTTCCGCGAGGAACGACGTATCTTCGCGCGAGGAGACCGAATTCAATTCCGCGCGCCTGACCGCGCAATCCGCATTGCCAATGGCGAATTCGCTTCAATCACAGCCTTTGATAATCGGCGCGTGGGGTTGCGTCTCGACAGCGGCAAAGTGTTGAGCATCGCACGCGATCGCCTCCGCCACATCGATCATGGTTATGCATCTACCTCGCATTCGGCGCAGGGCGCGACTGTGGATCGGGTCATCGTCAACATCGATACGCAGCTTTCCGCCGAACTCGTAAACCGCAAGCAGTTCTATGTCTCGATCAGCCGTGCCCGACATTCGCTCGCCATCTATACGGATGACCAGAATCAGCTCCCCCGTGCGGTAGGTCGTAGCCGCAAGAAGTCCACGGCAATTGAACACTCGTCCGATGTTCGCAAGCCGGTCTTTGCCATCGTCCCTGACGCGCCGAGCGCCAGCATCTCGCGTGGACGGCTTACCACCAGCCAATCTCAACCGCTCTCACGCGGAATTCGCCGTTGAATTCGGTGGCGTTCGCCCACTGGCACGGCGCGCCGCCGCCTGACGGCGGTCGCTGCGCTCGGCACGCCGTGCAGCGCTCGGCTCGCGCGTCTCGGATCTTCGCGTGCTCCCTAAATTAAGTTGAAGGGAGCGCGCCTCTAAAAATGCTCGCAGATTTCATATCAATAAGCGTCCCGCCCTTGCGGGAAGCGGACGCGGGACGAGGGAACACGGTTATTCTGTTGTGTGTTTTCGGAATTCCACGATTGTGGCTTTCGATGACATCCGATGCGGAGTTCGCTAATATGCTCCAAGGAGGCGGTGGAGGTATTCGAATGAAAACGTTTGGGCAGGCACTCAGGGAAGCTCGAAAGAAAGCAGGAATCACGCAACGAGAACTGGCCGCGCGCCTCAAGCGTGAGGACGGAAGACCAGTCGATCCCCCGTACCTGAACGCGGTCGAGCATGACCATCGCTACCCGCCCGAGGACTCTTTGATCGAACAGATCGCGAAGATTGTCGGTATCTCCGCGGATGTGCTCTACTTCCACGCCAACCGCCAGCCGCCCGATGTGAAGACGGAAACTGATGAGGCGCGACTTGAAGCCGCCTATCGAGCGTTCCGCAAGGCGCTGGGGGTGAAATCGGCCAGTAAGCGAAAATGAAGTTGCTTCGCGATCCGCTCGGACGCCCGATCAAGCGTCTCTACTTTAGTGTCGAAGAGCTTGACGACCGCTGCGAACGGAAGATCGCCGAATTCATGAATCAACACTGCGACGGATTCAAGCTGCCCATCCCGACCGACGACATTGTCCGAATGATCGAGGCAGATACTGACGACCTCGACCTTTATGCCGACCTGCCCAAAGGGGTTGATGCGCATACCGACTACTTCGTTGACGGCAACCCCAGGGTAAAGGTAGCAGCGCGGCTCTCGGACCCGCGATACGAAAACCGGCTTCGAACCACTCTCGCGCACGAATACGGACACGTTTGGTTGCACGCACCGCTGTGGCGGAAACCTGCTTCCAACTTCGACCGCCGTCCAGCCGCTCGTTCATGGCGCTGCGAACGCGAGACCATCGTGACCGCGCCCGACAACGACTGGATGGAATGGCAGGCTGGCTACGTTTGCGGCGCCCTCTTGATGCCCCGAACTGAAGTAATGTTTGCTCGCAAACGCGATTGCGTCGCGGCATGAGAACAAGCTGCCGCTTCGCTTCGACAGTGAAATAGTTGCTGAAATGATTGCCCAGGTTATGCGGTGCTGCCGGGTTTCGGATCAGGCGGCACGCGTCAGGCTGGCACGTCTTATGGTGCTCTCCGGAGACGAGGTGGGCTAGGTGAATTATGGAATTTGACAATACTGCAACACATTGCCTATGATCCAATAGCGGCAGGTGATTGGCCGCCGCGCCAAATGGATCGAGGTATCATTATATGTCGGCTGTTCAAATCAGTACCCACACCCAAACAGATTCAGCAAAATCGAATCCCCCAAAGCTCGGCTGGACACTGGCAGAACTAGCCCAGAGCCTCAGCGTCTCTGTGCCGTTCATTCGGTTAGAGATTAAACGGGGCCGGCTCAAAGGCGCGCATCTTGGCCGGCGAGTCGTCGTTCTGGATTCGGAAGTGCGACGTTACCTCGCCGAGGCCAGCGAAAGCGGCCGAGTTTGGAGATAGAGAACGATGAGCGTTTCAAATGAGGAGAAACCTACTGGTCAAGTTTCTCTTTCAGGGGCAGTTGATACGAGAGTCCGCGACGACCAATTCGAAAACTATCGCGAGAGAAGCCGAGCGGGCACGGAGGCGTGATCTCGAGCTTGGCGTTAACCGGATAGGAAAGCGCGAACGTACGCCACTATTTACGACAGCTGCAAAAGAGTGGATCGAGGCCAAGATCGGAAAAAGTGAGAGTACTCTGCGAAATTATCGGCAGTATGTCGAATCTCTGACCTCTGAATTCAAGGAGCGACTCGTTTGCGACATCGACATCGCGGACATCCGAACTCTGCAACGAAAGCGGCTTAAGCAAGGCCTCGGTCACCGAAGTGTCAATTATGAGATTGGGGTGTTGCGGCAAATCCTGAAATCCTTCCGTTTATGGCATAACCTTTCCGACGATGTGGATTGGTTAAAGGAAAGACACGATATCGGCAAGGCGCTCCGGCACGAAGATGAGGAAGCGTTACGCGCCGCGTGCGCTGCAAGCCGCAGTCCCGCATTGCTTCCGCTTTTCATCGTGTGCCTGGACGCCGGATTGCGTGCGACTGAGGCCAAGACACTCCGGCGCAGAGACTTGCATCTCGAATGGCGAGATGAAGTGATCGCCAGAGGCGAGCTAGTTGTCGCGAAGTCGAAGACAGACGCCGGGACTGGACGGAAAATACCTCTTACGAAGAGGGCGTGCTGCGTGCTCACGCTGTGGCTCTCGAGACTGCCCAAGGCAGAGCCTGAGGCATTCGTCTTTCCCAGCCATCAGATTGGTTTCGCAGGAGATGCGCGCGCCCCTCTCGTTTATTCTGTCGATTTCCAGCGACCGTTGAACGAGTGGAAGTCTGCGTGGTACACGGCGCTTCGGCAGACCAACCTGAAATATCGCTGGCACGATCTCCGGCACACATTCATCACACGGCTACTTGAGAATCCGAACAACAGCGAAGAGACAGTTCGCTCTCTTGCTGGGCACGTGAGCCGCAAGATGATGGAAGCATTACAGCCACATCCGGCAGAAAGCGAAGGCGGCGGCCATCGGAGGACTCGATAATCGCGATGCATTCGAAATTTCGCAGGGGTGGGCACAAAATTGGGCGCAGTCGAAGCGCGATCATGAAGTTGAGGTGGAAAAAAGCCTTGATTTCACTGGAGCCACCCGTCGGATTCGAACCGACGACCTGCTGATTACGAATCGCTGGACAAGCCGCAGTGTGGTGACACGCGGTGACACAGGTTTTTCCGCCGTGCACATTTTCGCCTGATGGATAGGGTCATTCGTTGACATTCCGCTGATTCTGAGTCACAATCACAGTCACTCAGATCCTATTTCTTGGTGACACAGTGGTGACACAGGATGGCCGTATCGGAAAGTCGGATTACTGAAAAGATCGTCCGCGCGCTGAAGGCACCACACCTCGGAAGCCGCATTTTGTATGATGACGAGGTTCCCGGCTTTGGTGTCCGCATCACCGCCAACTCGGTCATCTCGTTTGTCTTGGATTATCGGATCAACGAGCGGAAGCGTCGCTACACGATTGGTCGTTATCCCGAACTCGGTCCTGCAGCCGCGCGCGAGGAGGCAATTCAGCTTCGAGGTGCCCTTCGTGTTGGTGAGGATCCGTTGGCGGAAAAAGAGCAGCGACGGGAAGCACCGACGATCGAAGACCTGTTCAACGACTATCTGGAGCGGCACGCGAAGATTTACCTCCGGCCCAACACTATCAGATCGAACGAAAGCATGGCGCGCAACGACATTCTGCCGAAGATCGGCAAAATCAAGGTTGCCGATCTGAAGCGTCGCGATATCGAGGCGCTGCATCAATCGCTCAAGGAGTCGCCGTACCAAGCGAACAGGGTCCGCGCCCTGCTCAGCAAGATGCTGAACCTGGCCAAAAACTGGGAATGGCGTTCTGACAATCCGTGTGAGGGAGTTCCGAAATATCGCGAGGAAAAGCGCGACCGTTGGCTCTCGACCCAAGAAATTGAGCGCCTTTGCACCGCGCTGGACAAGCATCCAAATCAGTCCGCCGCGAATGCTATCCGGTTGATGCTGTTGACCGGAGCCCGTCGCGGCGAAGCACTCACGGCCACTTGGGAAGATTTCAATCTCGAGCTCGGCATTTGGACAAAACCGAGTCACCACACAAAGCAGAAGCGTACCGAGCATGTCCCATTGAGCGCGCCTGCTCAGCAACTTCTTGTCTCAATGAAAGAGAAGAGCAAGAGTCCCTATCTTTTCCCCGGCGAGGTGCCTGACAAGCCGACGCAGGAGCTCAAGCGCGTGTGGACATCGCTTTGTAAGAAGGCGCAGCTGAAAAACGTCCGGCTCCACGATCTGCGCCATACATACGCCAGCCATTTGGTCTCGTCGGGAATGTCGCTCCCGATTGTTGGACGACTGCTCGGACACACCCAGCCGCAAACTACGGCCCGGTATGCGCACCTGGCCGACGATCCGCTGCGGCAGGCAACGGATCGCTTCGCTTCAATCGTGGCTGCCGCTCGGTCCCGAAAGCCCGCGGAAGTGGTTCCTCTCCATCGGGACCGTAGTGCGTGATGAATCAGTAGCGCGCACGCGGACTCGTTTAGTGCGGTCGCCCCTTGGTTCTGGGCTCTCACAGGAGGCGATCCACGTACTCACCGATTCGAGACGGTAATAGACCTTCCGACCGAATTCGATGCGTGGCGGTCCCTCTCGGAAGCGATGCCATCTGGCAATCGTGCGCTCCGAGACTCCGAGCGCGTGCGCCAGGTCTTTCGGAGTCAGATAGCCGGCGAGAATGGAAGACTGCAGATCATTTTTCTCAGTCTCGGAAGCTTGAAGCTCGGGCATTGGAATGATCCTCCATGAGATGTCGAAGCGATCGTCCCTGCCTCACCACCGCACCTCGTGAGTCGCTCGAAGTGCAACCCTAATGCCGCTCAATGTCTTTCGCTGTCCGCCGATCACCGAGCCGGGTTCAGCCGGTTCTGGGGCCGCATCACCCGTCAATGTGTGCATGTGCAGATTCGGCACACACAGCGAAACGGTTTCACCGCCACAGGCAGACATGGGAGGTCATTCGCCGTGTCGGCGTCAGAAAAAGGGACCCTCAGTGTTCCGGGCCGTCGAGCGCGACACGTGCGGCGTATGTGACTCCGAGATCCGTGAACTGGCCGTCTTGCGTAAATAGCACGGTCGGACCGACGTGGATTACGAACGCGCCGAAACCGAGATACCGCAATCGCTCCCATGCCGGCAGACCGTGAGCCGTGAACCATGCCATGCGCTGGATCAGGCGACCGCCGTCACGCGCGTAGCCAATTTTGGGATCTGTCGTTCCGGCGGCGAAGTCCATGACGTGCTCCATGAACGGCGGAACCTTTGCCGGATCGCGGGTTCCTATCCCTACCCCGATCTCGGTGACGATGAACGGTCGATCGGCGTAACCGTGGTCGGCAAGCATTTGCCTGAAGCCGATGACCTGCCGATCGAACACCGACTGATCCACTCCGCCACCCTCGAAAACGTGAGCGGTAGCGGCGAAGGCGTCTGCAGGAAGACGGACCCCGAACTGGGCTTCGTAGCTGGTTAGAACTCCGTCGATGTATTCCGTGCCGCTTCCCGCAATCTGATCCTTGGCGACCTGCGGAGCCCGTGACAGCGTCACAGCGCCCGCCGACACACGAAAGGCAGGGTTCACTGATCGCAGCATTGCGGCGATCTCGTGGAAGTCGCGCGCATACTGGTCTGGCGTGCGGTGATCGAGGCTCGGCCCATAGCCCACTTCCCATCCGACGAGGAAGGTCGTTCCGTTCGGGTACCAGTCCGGGTGCGATGCGATTTTGTCCGCGTTCGTTCAATCAAGGCTGGAGTTACAGGTTGACGATCAGTTTGCCAGAAGATAATTGGTACGAACTCCAGATGCACGCGCGGGTCGGGTTCGTCAGAGTAGTTCACGTACCATCCCGCACCAGATCTCGCGAGCGGAACCGTGCCTGCGTGTGCTGCGGTGATTCCGAACCGAAAGCTGGGTCCCACGGCAGTGGGCGTGCTGCGAGCAGGCGGCGGATCAGGATCGCGAAGAAGAATGGCGGCTATGACGACGCCGCTCACGACAACGACCGTGCTGCCTAGAGCTATGCACCGCAGCATTCGACACTCTCACAGCAGACCCATTTAATGATCGCGACCACGCGACAAACTAATTGTTCGTGTATGTGCTCTTCCTGCTTCTGCGGTAATGTGACGCAACCCTCATCCGATTGCCGCACTCGGCTCCGCTGCACCATCGGCGCGTGTGATTCTTGGACGTGTCATAGAAGAACGCTCTGCAAGCGGGATTGGCGCATCGCTTGACGAGCGCGAGATCTCCGCGGCAAAGGAGATCGCTCGCTGACGCAGCAATCGGAACGATCAACTGCTCGGGGTCTTTCATCTCCAGCTGAACTGTTTCCTCGAAATGGCCGGCACTCCGGACAAGGCGGGCGCTGCCTGAGCGCCGGGCAATAGCCCTGTTGATTGCTTCAAGAGATGCGCGAGGCACAGGCCGTCCGGCCGCGATGCGGTCCACCATTGAAAGAAGCGCCTCGCGAAGGGCCAGCGCGTTCCGATAGACCCGCTCCGCCGAATCTCCGACGCCGCTCAACTTCGAAGCCCGCTGCAACTGCTTCCGCGCTACCAGCCGAGATTCGGAGAGCCACTCGACGAGGGCGGTGAATCCGCTCAGAGGGTCGGTGCGTCGTCCGCCCTCCGTCATGAACTTTGTGTTAACGAAGTCGAGACACGGGTACTCAGCAACAAATCGGAACGTATTTCTGCGAGCCTCACCCATCGCAACCACCTCCTCAACCTGCCCCTAATACCTCAAAATAGGGTTGACGCGTTAGGCCCCGAGCGACTATTTGTCCACAGGGGGTGTGGCGGCGTTTAGACGCGGAACAACCGCATTGGAGTTTCGTCATGATTGGCCAGTCTTCATCAATGAGCCGAATCATGGGCCGGATTGAGCAAGTCGCCCGTTTCGATGTGCCGGTTCTGATCACCGGTGAAAGCGGTACGGGGAAAGAAGTCACGGCTCGGATTATTCACGAGCTCTCTCGCCGAAAGTCCGGGCCGTTCGTGCCCGTCAACTGCGCGGCTATCCAAGATGCCCTGATCGAGAGCGAGCTGTTCGGTCACGAAAAAGGGGCGTTTACCGGCGCGGACCGTCGACATGAGGGACTCTTCGAAAGTGCGAGGGATGGCACGCTTCTCCTCGATGAAATTACGGAGATGCGATGCGAAACGCAGGCCAAGCTGCTTCGCGTTCTCGAAGAGGGGAAGATCCGCCCGGTCGGAACGACCAGAGAAAAACCGATCAACGTGAGGGTGTTGGCGACCACCAATCGTCGAATCGACCAGGCGATACGAGATGGGCTTTTTCGCCAGGATCTCTATTTTCGTCTGAAGGTTTGCTCGATCAGCCTTCCCCCGCTCCGGGAACGCATGGAAGAGCTGCCTGGACTCGTGGAGGACTTCGTCAAGACCGCAAGCGCCAAACACCGCAAGCCGATCGAGGGTGTCGACGATGACTGTATCAACGCACTGGCGGGCTACCGGTGGCCCGGAAATATCAGAGAACTGAAGAATGCCATTGAGGAAGGTGTGGTCGTCTGCGAATCGAACTGGTTGACGGTGAACGATCTGCCTTCTGAGATCAAAACGAGCAGTCGCCCGGAAAGCTCGTTCACTGTGCAACTGGGTACTTCGCTGCGAGAGGTCGAGGAGGAAATGATCATGAGGACCATCGCCTACACGAGGAACAAATCCCTCGCCGCGAGGATGCTCGGTCTCGGCCGTCGAACGATTTACACGCGCCTTGAAAATGCCGATCTGCGCGAGACGAACGGCCGGTCGAACGGAAGGCTCCGCCGCAACGGCAGGAACGACAAATCGTGAGGGGCATATCTCGCCGTGCGGCGCGGCTAGCGGAACCGACGCCTGCGCGGAACTTGGCTTGAGCCCTAATTTCCCCACGATTTGGCACTCGCGGTTCGCGATCCCCGGTCCTGAACGATGCTCCAGTTGCCGGTGAATTCCGCATAGTCGCAGCGCTCACACTGACGAATCTCGACCCACAACGGTGTGTGAAGGCCAACGCCGTCAACGTGGCCGATCGCGTTGCAGACCGTCCGGAAGAGTCGAGCCGAACCGCATTCTGGACAAGGCGATTCTTCGAGCGAGATCGAGGGCTGATCGTCTCGACCCTTCGAACAATCGGGCCGCTTCCCGTCCAGCGGAGCCTGAGCGGAAACGTCCTGCCGAGGCCGGCGACCCCCTCGTCGACTGCCAAGAGCCATAGGCGCGCATCATAATCTCTTTCTGTTGAATCAGCATTGCCAAGACCGGTAAGCGTTGCGTATTTTGTCGTATGAGTGGGGCAACGGTGGTTCTGGTTCGATTTCTAGACAACAAAAGGCTGGAGCGGTCTTTCTCTGCAGAGCCAAGGAGAAACTTTTTGGGACGCGCGGAGTTCACGAAGTGGTCTGAGATTTTCCGCGCGGTTTCGGGCTCAGACTCATCTTTCCAGCGGCCACAGTGCATTAGGAAGCGATCTGGCGAATCGCATTTTTTCTCAAGATGCGTAACTCTCTAGATTCAACTCCGGCTCAGACAACGCCACCGCTCGTCGAGCTTTGCGATGTTAAGCGTGAATTTCGTTCGTCAGCTTCGTCACATCTGGCGCTCGATACAATATGTCTATCAATAAAGCGAAGGGAGTTTGTCGCTGTTGTCGGTCCCTCGGGGAGTGGCAAAACAACACTTCTTAATGTAATGGGTGCTATCGATCAACCGACCTCCGGCGAAGTTCGCATCGACGGTGTAGAGCTAGGCTGTAGAGTGCGCGAAGGGTTAGCATCTTTCCGTTTGCGCAGCATCGGCTTCATATTTCAACATTTCAGTCTCATTCCTGTTCTGTCAGTATTTGAGAATGTAGAGCTTCCGCTTCTTTTTCGAAACGAGATGCCACCGTCGCAACGTACGACTCGAGTAACTAGTGCACTTCAACAGGTAGGGCTCGCGCACTGCGCTACGCGGCTACCGTCCGGACTCAGCGGCGGGGAGATGCAACTGACTGCTCTGGCTCGCGCATTAGCAGGCGACCCCTATCTGATTGTAGCAGATGAGCCCACAGCCCATTTGGACGCAGACACCAGCGCGGCAGTTATGACCCTCATGCGTGAAACCAATCGAAGCTCTGGCACTACTTTCGTATTCTCAACTCACGACGCGTCGCTGTTGCGCTTTGCCGACAGAGTGATAACGCTCCGAAGCGGCCGATTAGCATGACTACATCGAAGATAAAGACACTTGTTAGACTCGCGGCACGAAATCTTTCACGCAACCGGATGCGCACTCTGGTATCCCTGCTTGCGATCGGGACGGGCTGTGCGGCTCTAATCATTAATGGCGGTATCGTAGCCGACATCTTCAGAGAACTTCGAGAGGACGCTATATATGGTCGCTATGGTCATCTTCAAATTTATAGGAGCGGCTACTCGGTAAACCACCTCCGGCACCCTGAATCATATCTCATTCCTGACAGCGAGTCGCGTCACATCGTGACCCTGTCTGCGCAATGCCCTCATGTTGTTGGAGTTACGCGAAGACGAGAATTCACCGGACTTGTCTCCTTTGGCGGCCACGACGTGCCATTTGTTGGCCTAGGAGTCGAACCTGCGAGTGACAAGAGTTTTTCTCGCAATCTGACGATTCGGGAGGGGCAGGGCTTATCTCCTTCATCGCCCGACGGCGTCATAGCCGGCCGTGGACTAGCGGAGAAGATCGGTGCCGTTCCCGGCGACTCTCTGACACTAATGTCGTTGACTTCAAGCGGACGATTTCGTACGACATCGGTACAACTCGAAGGCATCTTTGAAGGCGGGCTTAAGGAGTACGACGATTGGACTCTAAAGGTACCGTTGCCAGCTGCTACGGTGCTGTTACTAGACAACGAGACTGAGCAGATCGTCGTTTTAGTCGACAGTACAATCAACGTACACATGGTGAAGGAAGAGCTTCAGAGCTCCTTTCGCCGGAATGGCTTGAACGTTGAGGTCAAGACGTGGGATCAATTGGCCTTGTTTCACAATCAAGTCGTGAGCCTCTTTGGTCGAGAATTGAACTTGATCACAACAATAGTGTGCGTTGTGGTAGTTCTGGGAATAGGAAATTCTATTAGTATTTCAATAGCAGAGCGGGGTTGGGAGATCGCGTGCATGCGCGCCATCGGTCTTGAATCTAGGCAAGTGGGCGAGATGTTAGTGACGGAGGCACTACTCACCGGTGTGGTTGGGGGACTGTTAGGAGTGTTACTGGGTATTTTGCTGGCTTGGTCGATCAGTGCGATCGGAATCCCATTTCCTTCGCCTCCCGGTTCGACGCGACCATTCCTGGGACGCGTCGAGATCATCGGGAGTACAATCTTGCTCGCGCTTGGTCTGTCGATAGCGGCGGTCGTGTGCTCGTCAATTCTGCCTATTCGACGGGCATTGAAATATGACATCGCGGAGGTTTTACGTCGTGGCTGAAATGGGCGAGTCGGCCTCGCTCTCGGCCAACGCGTTGACAGAAGGGCTTTGAAGCGGAGTTAACGCCGCATGCGTCCGAGACGAACGAAGGCCGGGAACAGGCTGTGGCTAAAGCACGATCGGCAGACTGTCTTGAGGGCACAACTGCACAACAATGCCTTACACGCGTTGTCCCGAGGCTTGAAATGAACCGATAGACTGGAGGTGGCGGGAGGCCCGAATGCTATGGGAGCGTCAAGCTGAGGAGGTACTGTTGGCATGGAGTTTCATGTACATAAGACCCTTGAATTGCTTTTGCTAATGATTGCTACAGCCACGGCCGTCTCCTGCGAAGGGCGAATAGGTCACTATCGTGATGTCCATAGGGCAAACGCTCATTCCAGTTTGAAGGTCGATGGCACGTCTTCGTGGAAACCCGATGACCACCGAGCGAACCGAGATTTCTTATACAAGAGCATAGCGCCAGAGGAAGAATTCCGCAGTGACGATCCGCGGAAAGTGTTTAGCCGCCCGATCTCTGGATTGACCAGTGATCATCTTCGCCGATTTTTTCTCGGCAACAGCATATTCAACACGAGGTGGGTACCAGCGCAAGAAAGGCCGCAACCTTTCAGCGGACTGGGCCCTGTATATAGTCAGGATTCCTGTGTCAGTTGCCATCTGCTAAATGGGCGAGGAGAGCCTACCTCTAAAGCTTCTCACTTCAGTTCAATGGTAACCAAGTTGAGCATCGATGAACAAGGACCGCAGGGTGAGGTTCAAGGAGATCCACGCTACGGGCTCCAGCTCAACTATCAAGCGATTGCTGGGGTACCGGCAGAGGGTCGTGTGGCGGTTTCCTATTACGGTCAGGTCCAACGATTCAGCGATGGCTCCGCGATCCGCCTGCATATACCCCACTATAGTTTCATTGGCCTCAATTTCGGTGCTATTCAAGCGAGGACCAGGCGTTCGCCGCGAATCGCGCCTCCGGTGTTCGGAGTAGGGCTTTTAGAAGCAATTGACGACAAGACACTTCTCAGCCTCCAAGCCAGGAAATTGAAGACTAAAGGCCATGTTAATATTGTCTTCGATCGTTCTACTCATCGCAAAACCATAGGTCGGTTTGGTTGGAAGGCTGGGCAGCCTAATCTAGTGCAGCAGACCGCTGATGCTCTTATCGAAGATATGGGGATAACTTCTGCGTTGTACCCTGAAAAGAATTGCCCGATTTTTCAGTTGCAATGTCGACAAGCTGCGAGTGAGAGGCAACCTGATGCGAGCCCTCAAGTTTTATCTGCATTGACCGAATATGTTCGGTTGCTAGGTGCGCCGCGTCGACGAGACGAGAAGCTGCCGGTGGTAAAGAGAGGCGAGCGATTGTTTCATGAGGCCGGCTGCGAGAATTGTCACGTGCCCAATCTGACAACTGGAGCTGATGCCGAGCACCCCGAGCTATCGAACCGAGAAATTCATCCTTACTCGGACCTTCTATTGCACGATATGGGTGCGTCATTGTCCGACGGGCGAAGGGAGTTTCAGGCAACAGCGTCAGAGTGGCGCACAGCTCCGCTCTGGGGACTAGGACTGAGCGAGAAGGTCGCCGGTCATTTGTCCTTGATGCACGACGGTCGGGCAAAAACTATATTGGAGGCAATTATGTGGCACGGTGGGGATGCGGCCCCTGCTCGCAAAGCGGTAGCAAAATACGAGCGGCGAGATCGAGAAGCCTTGCTCGAGTTTCTTCAGTCACTTTGAATCGCACTCTACCCACGGGAGGGCGCTTTGAAACCAAGGAGGAGTGTGATGAGCAATCTCATAGGACGCCGAACATTTTTGAAGACTACGGGAATGGCGGCTGCGTCAGGTTATCTGGGCGCGATTGGGGCGGGTAGCATAGTTCTTCTGTGGCCACAGGTTGCCGAGGCGAAACCTGGAGGTCACAGAACTCAAGCAGGCGATTGTCTTTCAACGTTCGAGATCGACTACCAAGGCATCAAGGAAACGGAAACACTCTACTTGGCTGGTTCAGGGTATGCTTCCTTCGATAATGTTTATGACTACGCCGGATTTGATATCAGGCAGGTTCTGACGCGCAATACGGTTTCCATGCAATGGGAAACCAACCATTGTTTCGCCGGCAACAGGCCCGACTGGGGAATAATCTCCGGAGTTGCTCGGGTAAGAGGTAAGTCTGACACGCGGTCCGGAATAGTGTTGATCAGCAATAGCGAAACGAGTCTGTTCCCGGCGACGATGGTGAACACTCTCTTTTTCGACATTGAGTTCCCTCACATCGGCTTACGAATGTTCAACAAAGATCCGATCGTTCTTCGGGGCTTGACGCATAACATGACGATGCAAGATGTAGAACAAGATGTCCGCGTCAAAGCGCAGCGAGCGGGATTGTCATCGAGCGTTGAGGGGATTCTTTCTCGTGGAGGCAATGACTCGTTCAACCCTATGGGTAATCACGCACTACAACAAACGGTGGACTTCTATGATGCAAACGATCCAGAGAAGGTCGTCGCAATATTGAGAGATTCGCAATACAGGTCCTTTGTTCACTACGGCCTTGATGTGCAACTGGTCGCGAGTACGATTTCCGGCCGATTCCTGACGGCAGAATGGCAAGTTAAGAACTTGCTATGGGATTACAATCACAAGCCTCAGCAGATCGTATGGTACGTTGACGATTCGCATGATCTGAAGATTGTGTCTGTTAAGCTTGGCAATGTCACCCTCAAAGATAAACCCTACAGTATTGCGGTCCAAGCCTACAACACGAACCCGACGAAACGTCTGTCGAGTGAGCCAACGGCGCTGGATGACCCGCGGGGCGGTTTGATAGATGCAGCATGTATATTTTGCGGCGCTCAAAACACGCCGGCGTCCTTTGATGTAAAGGACTTTGTATCGGGCTTTGACTATGCTGACGCAACGAGGCTGCGCAAACTGGCGGAGCATCGCTGAGGCTGGCTGAGAACTTGGGTAGGCCTCTTTCAAAACATGATTCTTGTTGCTATCGAAACCTCCTCCGAGCTGATGCGATGTGAAACTCTCGTCGCGGAGAAGAGGCGGAGAGCGGGGTGGGGACGGCTTGAACGCTCGATGCTCGGTCGTCTCTCCAAGCCAAGCTAGTAGCGCCTTTGCTTTTGTCGCCTCGTCGAACGTTTCGATTCTGAGCTGAAGCTGCGGAGAGACTCTAGCGTTCTGAGAATCATGGGAATTCGAGCTTGGCTGATCTCGTCGCCTGCGAGGTGTCCCGGCAGAGCGTTTAGGAATTCGGAGTTGTTGAGCAGTTTGCCAACTTCTCTGCCAATGTAGCGCCGGAGTTCGGTTGGGGAATTCGCGACATTGTCGACGACCGTAGGGCGACCGTCCAAGACCGATATAATATCTTCGAGGTCGCTGCTCGCATAGAAGTCTCCTTTTCCCCGCCCACGGAAGGCTTCCAATTTTGTCCCTATGAAATATGGAGTGGTGACGACCCTCAATTCAAAACCGCCGAGCTCGACGACGGCCGCAGCCTCGATCGCCGGTTTGTACCAACGGTTCGAGAAGCCAAGGATGGTCTCATCGGTCGGCATGACATCAAGCTTCATTCGGTCGATCAGCCATCGGCAGATTGGTGCACCTTCAGACGAGTCTTCGGAAAAGCCGAGCTCGCGAAGGCGCTTGGAGAAGCGCGCATACTCGGCGTAGGAGGCAACTTCCAGGATCACGTCAACATCGTCGGTCGCCCGTACCGGAGAGGCCGCGGGGTCGGTGATCAGAAGGCCCGTGGTACAACCGCCAACGAAGACGATTTCCGGGAGCAATGGCTTCAGCTTCGTTGCCATAGCGGCCAGAAGTTGTCGGTTCGATTGGATGCTCACTTCTTTAGTCGAACTGAGAGCGCGCGTTTCGCGAGTTCGCGCTCTCTCGCGCCTCCATCGCGAAGGGCGTCTACCAGCGCCAGTAATTCGTAAAGATCATGGTCCTTGAGCGCCGCTTGAGGTGCTCTCCTGTAGAGCGGTGAAAACGCGTAGCCCCGCCTGGAGCCTTGCTCGAAAGGCCAGACTGGAACCGGGTCTTCCTGTGTCATTTTAAGATTGAGCGGCTCCGCCGCAGAAGCGGTGGGCATGCCGCGGGTCATTCCTCCTTTTTCCGCCGGAAAAGCGTATTTGATCCCGTGAACGAGGAATTCTTCCAACGCTTTGACGTTAACCCGGTCTCCGAGTTCAGGACCGTGGATTAGCCTGGCGGCGCGCGCGCGCTGCATCGAGGCGTGAACCTCAGAGGGGCTCATATAGAGGTCCACCGCCAACTGGGCATAGGTCGGCCGCTTGCGCCCGGCCTTCAGCAACTTGAGCATGACGACGATGTCTTGAGGCTTCAACATGATGATAGTGGTTTCCAGCTGGTATTCGCTATTCGCGATTCTAGAATACCGAATAGAGGAATTCAAGCTAGTGCGTCTCGTTGGCGAAGAAAAAACGAAGCTGTTACGGTGCCTTGTGTGGTGCTTCGAACCTTCACCGTGTCTTGCACCGACCTCCGCGGATGCGAGCATTCGTCGAGATGACTACGGATTTTCGGTTGCGAAGCAGTGGCTCAAGGGTCTTCTGTTTTGCGATAACTGGTAGGTTTGACACCGTATGCTTATGATGTCAAGTTACTTGCGGTGGCAGAAATCGCAGAACTTATCAAAAGCAGGCGGCGAGCCCGCAAATGGTCTTTGCGCCAGCTCGGTGAGCAAATCGGCGTAACGCCCGCGTACGTTGCTGACATCGAGGCGGGCCGACGCCTTCCTAGCGCAGAACTAAGGGAACGCATCGCCGCGGCGCTCCAGATCCCGGCGGAGGAACTCGCAGCGGCAGACTACCGTCTAACTGCCGATCTGCGAGATTGGATCGAGGAGCGCCCACACCTCACCTCTTTCCTTCGCTCACTGCGCACATCGCAAGAGCCCGACAGGCTGATTCAGCGCCTTATGCGACTGATCAGTCGTCGGCCGAAGCTACAAGTCGCTCGAGGGTTCTTGGTGACCTGGGAATCCGAGCTGCGCGCCATTGCCACCGAGTCGTTGGCTTGGTCGGTTGAGACAGGGGGTGACTTGTTCGGTCGGTGGCACGATGTCCCGACGATCCTTCTTGCCACGAAGGCTGGACCCGCCGCAGAGCGAAACCATGCGCATTTCCGGCTGGACGTGGAATACCTCCGGCAGCTCAGCGAGACCATGGCCACTGATTGGGCTCTAAGGTATTTCGGTGACTGGCACTCACATCACCGGCTCGGGCTGTCCGCCCCAAGTGGCGGTGACCGGCGACGCATACTCAGCGTCGCGGGGCGCAATCAGTTCACAGGCATGGCGGAGATCATCGTCAATCTGGATGACAGCCATGGCGAGTCGACAGTTAGGATTCACCCTTGGATTTACGACCTTTCGAATGAAGACAATGCGCCCTTGCCGCTCAGGGTCAAGGTTCTGGCCGGAATAAGTCCCGTTCGCCAGGCCCTGCTTGCGCGAAAGGCGCTGCCGGATCAGGAATTCTCCGCATGGGAAAAAATCCCGCTGCACCGCATTCGGATAGGATCAGATACAGTCCCGCCCTCTCTCGAGCCGATGTCCGACGTTGATTCCACAACGCGTGAAAGGACGCTTGCTCAGCTGGCCGAAGCTTTGCAGCGCGAAAGCGGGAGCGCCGTCGAGCACCATACGACCGGCTTTGGTTGCATCGTGGTCGCGACGCTTGAGGACCCGTACTACATGGCGTTTGCGCTCGGCTCTGCGTGGCCGATGGAGGTATTGGAAGTGCATCGCATGAATCGGGCTGACGGTACGACCGAGCCCATCAAGGCGCCCGCAGGACTGATAGCCCCAAACATACCGGGCATCATCGAAATCTTCCGCTCTACGAAAGCAAGCGAGAAAGGAGCTGGACATGTGGACGGGTGAGCAGCGTCAAAGGCTAGGTGTGGAACACGCGGTCCTTCAGCGAGAAGGTTTTGATCAGTTCAGCGTGTACCATAACAAAACGACCGACACTTACTACGCCTCCGGTGTCACGTCGTCCAACTCAGGGCGCCGCTATGGCCTGGAGATCCCGATTCCTTCCGGATATCCATACCAACGTCCGCCTATGTATGTAACTGAGCCATTCCCGCTGCGGATGGCGAACGGGGTTTTAATCTCGTCGCTGGGAGTTTCGCATCAAATGCACACTCTCACGCCGGCCTCGAATGGGATGGTTCAGATTTGCCACTGGCGCGATGCGCGATGGCATCCAGGTATTTTGCTTCACAAAGTAATCCTAAAGGGCCTCATTTGGATTGAGGCCTACGAACAGCACCTTGCAACAGGCCGCTCACTGGCGGACTTCGTCTTAACGATGGCGGAAACAGCATGAGCACTAATGACCGCCAACAGCAGCAGATGATTCGAGACGCGATGAAGGCCATTGCGGAACGCAAGCCGGGCCGCACCAAGCTGGTCTATGACAAGAGCAAGCGGACTATTGTCGCTGTTGCCGAGGGGACTCAGACGCCCCGCGCACTGAATATAAGTGCCGACGACGCAGACATGTTCGCCGTGGCGACCTTGTCGAGCCGATGGCTGAGGGAGCACTGGCCGGAAATTATTCGCGACCGCGCGATCTCGGTTCCTTTCAATTCATGGGATGATGGTGACGCGTTGGCGCAATGCGATTTGGGAGTGCAGCTATCTCCATCGGTTGTTCAGGGCTTCGTATTGCTGGGCGACGGGGTAGACCCTCCGCATGGCACCGAATTGCGCGTCGTCCTCACAGCGATAAACGATTCCTCTCCTGATCCCTCGACTTTCATCGCGCCAGACGGCTCATCTCACCGCGCCAGTGGATGGCGTCATGCCGGTGGCAATGAGGAACAGATCGAGACCTGCTTCGTCGATGTACAGCCAGAACTCGGGACGCGGCGCGCGGGCATCCTTGAAACCACCGTTCTTGACGACAGGTCGGTACTTTGTATTGGGCTGGGTACCGGGGGCGCGCACGCGGCGATCGAACTGGCAAAATGTGGAGCCGGTCGTTTCATGCTGGTCGACCGGGATAGGCTCACCGTTGGGAATGTCGTTCGTCACCCTGGCGGAATTTCGCAAGTCGGCCGCTTCAAAGTGAATGTCGTACGCGATCTCATCCATGAGAAGAATCCGGATGCTCAGGTCTCGACCTATCCTGTCGAGCTGACCTATGAGAACCACGAGGCGATCAAACAGCTCGTTGCGCAAGCCGACGTGGTCATTTGCGGCACTGACAATCGCCCGAGCAAACTCTTGATTAACCAGATGTGCATCGAGGCGGGCGTTGTCGCAGTTTACGGCGGTGCCTTTCGGCGCGCCTATGGTGGACAGATTCTTCGCGTCCGCCCGAAACAATCCCCTTGCCATGAGTGCTTCGTGACGGCGATGCCGGACGAGGCTTCGGACGTCGAGATCTCCTCGGCCTCCGACGCGAACGACATCGCCTATTCCGATCAATCAGTTGCCGTCGAGCCCGGCCTGTCGCTTGACGTATTGCCGATAGCGAACATGCTCACAAAGTTGGCGCTGCTGGAGCTTCTCGCAGATAAGCAGACCTCCCTCAGTATTCTGAACCGGGACTTCGATGCGCCTTGGTACTTGTGGCTCAATAGACCCGAACCGGGCACCCCGTACGCCACATGGCCCCCATTGAGCGAGAGCAGCGACGAGATGACGATCGGCCGGTGGTACGGAATCTACTTCGACCGCGATCCTGCGTGCCCCGCATGCGGCGATTTTAATGCGGCTATCGCCGATAAATACGGTCTTGATCTCGCCGACCTGACGACGCTTCCCTCATTGCCCGGAAAGGACGGCTAACCTTGGAACTCGTAGGGGATTTTAAGGCGTTCGTCTCCTCGCTTGAACCCAAGGACGAAGATGTAGCGGCTGCGAAGGCGGCTCACGAGAAGGTTCGCGAGCAATTACGAACTGACACCGAGTCGAAGGAAGCGCACAAGGATACCTTCCTATCAGGCTCCTATGCGCGACACACGGCCATCAACGAAATAAACGATGTCGACGTCATTGGTATCTTTGATATCGACCACTTAAACACCGAACCGGATGTCGTCCTCGCCTGGACTCGAAGCATCCTCGCTCGATACTACAAGGAGACGAGGCCCCAAGGGCGGTCGGTAGGGGCGCAGGGAGCAAAGGGCGTTTGGCTGGACATCGTTCCTGCCAGTCCAATGTTGGCCGACGACGGTCCGTTGTGGATACCGGACCGGGAAGCGCACGCCTGGGTCCAAACCCATCCAAAAGGCCAGATCGCTGCAGCGACCGACAAGAACAAGGTGACCAACGGGTATTTCGTTCAGGTCGTGAAACTTATGAAATTCTTGCGGGACAGGCTGCCCACCGAATCCTGCAAGCTGAAATCCTATATCCTTGAAAGCCTCATCCAACAAACTATCGGGTACCCTTCTTCTCATGCCGCGGCCGTCGTCAGTGTGCTCGAAGGCATTGAGAACACCTATGGTGCCTACCGCAATACCGGCGTCGTGCCTACGATCTCCGATCCGGGGTACGCATCCATCAACGTGGCCAAACACTGGCAGCCCAAGGACTTCACTGATTTTATGGTGAACGTCAAAGCCGCCGCCGCCCTCGCGCGTAGCGCGTTTGACAGCCAGGACGAGGCGGCGAGCCGCAAGCTGTGGCGGCAAGTGTTTGGCTCGCAGTTCGGTCAATGAGGATGGCAGGTTCGGGAAAGCGCCGTCGACATCAACGGCGCCCCAACCGGGGTTCTTTGCTTTCGCCTGAAGCCACGGGCGGCATTGCGGCCGGGAAGGGATTCGACTTCCAGACGCGATACGCAGCGTGCCATCTACCGCTCTGGCTGAAAGAGGGGAATTTTCAGCAACTCTTCTTTGAGGGTACTGGTGACATTGACATCCGCTTTGTCGATGCGGGTCAATCTTCTCGGATTCACATTCAGGTCAAGGATCACGACGTCGCCCCGCCCGAATTGAAGCCTGTGATCGAACACTTTCAAGCGCTGGACAAACAACTACCGGGAGTTTACAGGCGGTTCACGCTAGCGTGCCCATCCTTGTCCGCAAAACTCCGGCCTGTCGAGACGGGACTCGCTAGGTTCCGAAACGCGCAGCCTTTCTACAACGACGTTCCCGGTGCCTTGGCACCGACGAAGAATGACCTCGACGACAGACTGCGCAAGGTCGGCTTGGGGGACTACATAGAGTTCATTCACGCGAAGGTCTTCATCGAGGTTGGCCACGGAGACTTGCATCACGACGATCGTGCCGTAGAACTTTTTATCGCTCGCTTGCTCACCCACCCCGAATACTCCGGGAAGCTTCGGGCAATGGTTCAGCCTGCGTTCGCCGAATTAATGCGGGCGATTGGGGCAAGCAAAGGTGTCGTCTTTGAACGTGCTGATATCGAGAAGGTCTTAAAGACTGCCATTGTAAATGCCGTTGATGAAGAGAGACGCATCACCGTGTGGGTGCAGAACTGGACTCAGGAATCATTCGACCCGCCTGGCGACTACGTCTTGGACTGGTCGACGCATTTCGATCGCGGTTCACGGCGCGTGCCATCGTCAGAAGCGTGGAACAGCGAATTGCTGCCCGAGCTTAAGTCTCTCAGAGAAAAGATTGTTTCGGAACGAACGGAGCGGGTAATTCGCTTCCGAGGGAAGTGCGCTTTATCGACCGGGGTTGCCCTGGGTGCCATTTTCCCCGCCGTGGGCGGCTGGTCGTTTGAGATACCGCAGCCACCGTCGAAGGAGGCTTGGAGGTCTGACGTTGTAGCAACGAATCCCTATGACCTTCGCGTCGAGACTATCGACGGCAGCAGCGACGGCCTGGACTTGGTCGTTGGCCTCAATATCAAGGGTGATGGTCGCGAGGATGTCTTGCGGTACATCGCGGGCACCGGAAACCGGCCGAGGTCATTTGCGTTTATAGCGCCATCCTCACAAGGCGCCCAATCAATCGGCGGGGCAGAAGACGCTCTCGCTTTTGCGCAAGCAGTACGTGATCATCTAGGTCAACTGCTGAAGAAGCACCGCGTGAACCATACCCGCCTCTTCGTCTATGGACCTTTTGCGCTTGCCGTGTTTTTGGGACAGCAGTTAACGTCGGTAGGCGAAATTCAACTATTTGAGTATCAGGACCCCGGATATGTGCCGAGCTGCACGCTTCGCACGTAGGCTGCGGTTTGTTCTCAGACATGTCCGAGACCTCTAGGATTGCTTGGCGGATGTCGGCCGCATGAGTAGTGACGGTTGTCGGGCTCAGACGGGGTGAATAAGGAGGCTCCAATGGCGCTCTATTTTCTGACAGATCAGTCAAACAATCTGCTCTCGTCGTTCAAGAAAGCGATTGACGCTGGACATGTGGTGACCTGGTCGTACGACAAGGACGGCGATTTTACTCATACCGCTCAACAGTGGAAGAACCTAGCATGGCTGCGACCTTCGACCGCATCCGGCCGACTAGTACTTAATATACTCAAACCAAACAACGCGAATATCTCGTGGGAGGTTTATGGCGTCTACCACGGCCGCTTTATCGAATCGATGATAATTCATTGTCATAGTCTTTTCACCAACGCACAGGCCACGGCGTCGCCCACGCAAGCAGACGTTGTCGGCTAGCTTGGACGACTCCAAGAGGGGAGACTGCAAGCTTTGGAAAACGGTCGCGTTCAAGATGAGACCTAAACGTTGGAAGATTTTATGGTCACTGGGAGCATACTCTCATGGTCCAGACGCTCTCTCAGCACCTTAGTTCGATCCGGGTCAGAAAAGGGCGCGCGCATGGTGCGCGAGCGTCGAAAACATTCAGCTTGTGGCGTTTCTGCTAAGAATGTACTCCCCTACGTGTTGAGCCTGGTCGTCTTTCAGCGTGGGACTTCGCGCACGGCCCGCGTCGTGCACCGATCTGCGTAGGTGCGAGCATACCATTGAGGTGACTGCGGATTCTTCTATGCGAAGCCGTGGCACAGGACTTACGCGTGTTTCGCGCGAACGATTGGGTCGATGACATCAGCCGCAGTCACACGATTTCGGTTGTGGTTAGGCAGCACGAGATTGAACATAGGGTTGACCTACCCGATTTCGAACGCTGACTGGAGTCGCAGGACCGTAACCCGGCTGAAGTAAGCCTCAAGAATCGGCTGCGAGAACTCTTGAAGTCCGGCGTTCCATCCGTCGAGATCTGTAGAGACTGGTCGAAGCGGTGTGAGAAATAGAGACAGATGAAGGAGCGAAGTGGAAAGGCGCAAAAGATTCGTGCGTGCTTCATCGAACCGATGCTCTGCCTCGCGGTCGAGAAGTTGCCGGAGGGTCCGTCGTGGCAGTACGAGGTAAAACTCGACGGCTATCGAGCCATCGGCGTTCGGACGAAAATGGGTGTCGAGCTCTGGTCGCGAAACAGAAAAGATTTCTCGCGCCGTTTTCCTACCGTTGCTCGCGCTCTCGAGGCATTGCCAGTCGAGACGGTTCTCGATGGCGAAATCGTCGCAGTGAACGGCGATGGTCGGCCGTCTTTCAGCTCGCTTCAGAAATTCGGAGATGGCGCTGCGTCGATTCTCTTCTACGCTTTCGATGCGCCGGTGCTGGCCGGCGCGGACTTGTGCAGCAAGCCTCTGGCGACGCGTCGCGAGATCCTTCGCGGGCTGATTTCAAAGTCGCCTGACACGATTCGCTTCTCTGAGACCTTCGACGCTTCAGCATCGGAACTGATGGCGGCCGTTCGCTCCAGTGGACTTGAGGGCATCGTGGCCAAGCGCCGTGACAGCTCATACAAGCCCGGAGATCGGTCCGGGGCGTGGGTGAAGGTACGCGCAAATCGAGGTCAGGAACTAATGATTGGTGGATACATTCCTGGCTCGACAGCTTTTGATTCGATCCTAGTCGGATATTACGAGGGAGGCGATCTAATATATGCGGGCCGAATTCGGAACGGCTTCGCGCCAGCTTCGCGTCGGAAGGTATTCTCGAGATTCGAGGGCCTGTCGATCGCCAAATGCCCGTTTCGGAATCTTCCCGAGTCGGGAAAGGGCCGATGGGGCGAAGGCCTGACGGCCGGAGACATGAAGGGATGCCGCTGGCTAAAGCCGCAACTGGTAGGGATGATCGAGTTCCTTGAATGGACGGCAGACTGCCACCTCCGTCATCCCAAATTCGTTGCCCTGCTCGACGGCGTTAGGGCCCAGCGATGCCATCGAGTCCCTCAATTCTAAATCGACGACGTAAAGATAGATTTTCTAATAGCGGCGTCGCGGCGGTCGTCGCCGAGAAAGGGCTCCCGGCCTTTTGAGTTCCATAGATTCCCTCGCGTCTGCTCACTGCTCAGAAGCGCGTCTTCGGCCCAGCCGACGCCCAGGCTCCGTTGTTCCGTTGTTGTTCCGACGACTATTGACACTCGCTCCCGAATCGAGGTTAATGCGCGGAACAACACCGGAACAACGGAGGTCGCGATGGAGACGCTTGAATCGTTGACGAAGAAAACAGCCTACAAGGCGACACTGAGCCGTTCTCAAGGTCGAGAAGGCTGGTCAGTAATTTTCAGGCATCCTGTTCGGGTTGATCCCGCGACGGGAAAACCGGGGCGACGTGTCCGAGGCGGACTTGGAACGACAAAACGAGAAGAGGCCGAAGCGTTCGTCGGCGAGATGAATGAGCTTCTAGCAGACGCAAGCTACTGGGAACCCGCTGCACGGGAGATCGCCTCTCAAAGATTTAATTCGCGAATCGTAGAGATATTTTACCGCGAGCTGGTGCCCGAGGGGCACGACCACTTCGCGATCCGCGAGCAACACATTTCACTCCCAGGCACCGCCGAGGGTTATCGCCGCGCGTTGTTTCTTGGCACGACCGGCGCGGGTAAGACGACCCTAGTAAGACAAATTCTCGGGACTGATCAGATCAAGGAGCGTTTTCCCTCTACCTCGACCGCGAAGACAACCGTTGCTGATCTCGAGGTCGTAATAGCGTCAGGCGACTACGAGGCGGCGGTCACATTCTTGCCGCAATTGGAAGTGCGCACATACGTGGAAGAATGTATTTCTGCGGCGGTTCTTTCTGCCTATCGAAAGGCTGATGACGCGGAACTCGTTAGACGGCTTCTCCGCCATGTAGACCAGCGGTTCCGACTAGATTACGTGCTCGGATCGGGGTTCACCGACGAATCAGAAGAAGTCGATGATGAACCGGAAGACGTCGATCAAATTGATGCCTTTGATGTTCGTCCTGAGGAATTAGGCGACATCGATTTGTCGGAAACGAATCAGATTTTAAGTACCGCTATCTCTCAGCTTCGAGAGATTGCTCATTCATACGGCGACAAACTGACGAAAGAGCTCGAAGCAAGTGATCAAGATCGGCGTGTGATCGATGAACTTTTCGAGGAAGAGCTAGATAACCTTATGAGAGGCGATGATCTCTTTCACGAAATCGCCGATCAACTGATGGATGAAATTACAAAACGATTCGACCTTCTGAACTTTGGGACGATTCATCGGACCAAGCAGGGCTGGCCACTGTCCTGGACCTTCACGAGCGCCGAGAGACGCGCGTTTGTTCGCTCGGTGCTGCAGTTCTCAAGTAATTATGCGCCATACTTTGGGCGGCTTTTGACTCCGTTAGTGAACGGCCTCCGAGTCTCCGGGCCATTTCTTCCACGATGGGGTTCCGGACGACTTTCCAAGTTAGTGCTCATGGACGGAGAAGGACTGGGACACGCGGCAAGTTCGGCCGCTAGCGTACCGACCGCCATCAGTAGGCGTTTCGAGGAGGTCGACATGGTCGTGCTAGTCGACTCGGCGAAGCAGCCTATGCAGGCGGCTCCGCAAGCGGTTATGCGGGCCCTAGTGTCATCAGGAAATGTCGCAAAGTTAGCTTTCTGCTTTACTCATTTTGATGCGGTTCGTGGTGACAACATTCCTACGGTTGCTGCTCGGAGAAATCATGTGCTCGCCTCGACTGACAGTGTTCTGCCGGGAATTGGGGAAGACCTAGGCCCTTATGCGGAAGCGGCGCTTCGCCGGCGTCGCGACTGTGCATGTTTTTTTGTTGGTGGCATCCAAAAGGCACTGAGTTCCGAGAAGGCTTCTGACCGGCGTACCGTTGACGCGCTAAGCGCGCTGCTAAAACTGATCGAATCAAGTAGTCCAGCCCAGATTCAAGGCCCCGGAAAACCTGTATACGATCGAATGAAGCTTGGCGTCGCGATCAGCGCCGCGGCAAACTCATTTCAAGACTCGTGGCGAGCTCGTCTGGGACTGATAGTAAAGCCAAATTTCGTGAAAGAGCACTGGACAAGGATCAAGGCGCTAGCAAGACGTATCGCATACGGGTGGGACGATCAGTACGACAACTTGACACCTGTAGCAGATCTACTTTCAGAGCTTCAAAAGCGTATATTCGTGTCAATTCAACAACCCGCCAGATGGAGTGGGCCGGAACCTAGCGAGGCCGACAAAGAGACGATATATAGCGATTTCGCTGACAAAGTAAGTAGACGCCTCATCTTGACATGTAGCCGACGCGTTCAAGCGGAACGTGTAGCTGATTGGCAACGAGCCTACAATTTGTCAGGCGTTCGCTCGACGTTCGCAAGGGCACGTGTTATCGCTGACGATATTTACGATAAGGCAGCTCCGATCCCTGATGTAACTTCATTACCAGGTACTGACGATCTTTTAGACGAAGTGATGAGTATCGTAAAACAAGCCGCCATGGATGCCGGTGTGAGCGTTATGTGAACGCGACCAGCGTAGGTTTCCACTAGGAACGACAGAGGTAGCCCATTGGCGCAGAACGGTGAGATTTCGGTACGAGGCGAATGGCATGTCGTCAGCCCATATGGAGGCGTGCGTTCTAGAGGCGCGAAGAGCTGACCATGCCGTTACCTGCCGCACGAACCGAGGTCATTGGTAATCTTTCCGGCTTTCCTCTTTTTTCGGCTAAGCCAAAGGCAAATATCATCGCCGCGGATCCGTGGGCATTTCTTGAACACTTCGTATTCGACAGGTTCGATAAGCGAACAGCAACACGAGCAAGCGCCTTCATTGATCAAGCTTTCGACTTTTATCAAGCGGCGCAGAACCCGCTAATCGCTTCAAAACCGCTTCTCTACTATTACTCATTTTTGAATCTTGCGAAGATGGCGCTGCTGACGGCCGGTATACAATTCCCGCAGAGCCCCATTCATGGCGTAAGAGAACCTGCGGCTAACTCAAGAGAACGTTCGCGCTTCGAAGGTCACAAGCTGCAGCTAGAACAACCATCTGCGAGAAACATCTTGCCAGAGTTCGCACGGTGGTTAGGTTCATCCGGAGCTGTCGCCGTTGGACCCAAAAGGAAGACCGTGCGCGTCATCGACATTCTAGCTCAAGTGCCAAGTGTGCACCGCACCTTTGCGCAGGTTCGCGAGGTGGATGAGATTCTGCTGCCGATCAAGAGTATCGAGGCTATGCGGGAGGACGGAAGGATTTGGGGACGTATTGCCGTGGAAAAAAAGCATTGGGAACCTGGGAGAAAAGCAAGAGCCGCAGTTGGAAGGGTGAGGTTTAGAAATCTGTTTACTCGAAAGCAACGGGTCGTAAATTCGGCAGATCAAAAGAATGACGACGTGTGGTTTGAAACCGAGCCAATCAACATGTCAGGCCGAAGGACACCAACAGTAGTCAACGAATTGGCTCGAGGAATTTGGCGGCCAAATTTCGGAGGACTCCCGCTTTCGGTCATTCTGACTGATAAAGGCTACAGATATTACCTCGTGAATATCGCGGCTCCTTCGTATTGGCACCCTCTTGCAGCAACTCTCGCCGTAATGTTTTACCTTGGTTCGATTACTCGGTACCGCCCGTATGCGTTCGATAGCGCGCTTGCGGGTGGTTATTCGTGGGTAGTTTGGGAGTTTGTGACCACTGCCGCGCCGCAGTTCATCTACCTTCTTGCAAGTCACATAGCCCAAACAGAGGTAGTCAGGCCTTACGCCGACATCCGTCCTTAGGCTTCGCTGAGAATCACGCGGCGTGAAGCCTGCCGAGAATACAATCCGAGGCTCGTTGCGCCTGTGCGGCGGCATGAACGAGAAGCTTGCGATCATCGCGAAGCTTTTTGAGCCATCCGGCAACGTACGCGGCCTGATTCGCGATGACTGCGTTCGAGATTCCGACTTCCGCACATAGATAAGCCGCTCCCATTTCCGCGATGAGTTCCTCTTTGGAGTAAACGGCGGAGCCGAACGCGGCGGCCTCGGTGATGCCCTCGCGCGCGAGCCGCTTTGGATGTCCTGTGCTGTGTGTCATCTCATGTAGTAGCGTGGCGCTGTATTCTTCCGCCGATACGAACAGATTGCGTGGCGGCATCGTCACGCGATCGGTCATGCTGCTGTAGAAAGCCTTCGATCCTGCGTGCTGAATCTCAGGCGGATTCGGCATCGTGCCGACTATGTGATCCGCTGCTTGGATCGGGTCGTGCTCGTGCGTCTCGACCTTCGGAATTTTGTCGAGGACGGTTTGCGGGAGCTCGCATTGTTCCAGATTGAAAACGCGATAGTAACGCAATAGAAATCTCCGGCGCGACCTCTCGTTTGATTGCTCGCTGTTGGTGTCTTCCGTCGCTTCTCCGCCGTCGTCAACTTTCCAAAACACGATGATCGTACTTTCCTCGCCCCTGCGAACGTGTCCGCCCAATTCATTCGCCTGGCGCATCGTTAGCCAGAACGGGGAAACGTACTTCGAGGCCGAAAGCAGAAAAAGATTGACCCCTCGGTATGGCTTCTTGCTGACCAGATTGCGCGGCAGTCCGGTCGAGGTCCACGGCTTGCGCCACGGAACAATCCCTTGTTCAAGCAGGTTGACTATCTTTTCGGTGACGATTGCAAAAACGTCCATTGTCTAATCTCCGTCTTGGGTGTTTGCGGTGAAAGAATGAAGAGAGCCGCTTTCGCGGCCCTCTCTGGCTAGAGGCTATCAGAACGGAATGTCGTCTGTCTTTTCCGTCTTGGTCGCTTTGCCATTCGCGCGATTGCCGAGCATCCGCATCTGAAGCGCCACGATCTCGGTGCGGGTACGCTTTCCGCTGCCGTCCTTCGCCTCGTACTGACGGGTGGTGAGCCGTCCTTCGACATAGACCTGGCGGCCCTTGCTCAAGAACCGCTGGCAGTTGTCGGCGAGTTTTCCGAACGCAACCACGCGATGCCATTCGGTCCGCTTCTGCTGCTCGCCGTTGCGATCCTTAAACTGGGCGGTCGTCGCGAGCGACAGATTCGCCACGTTCTGACCCGAAGGCAGCCCGCGAACCTCGGGATCACGCCCCAGATTTCCGATTACGATCACTTTGTTAACAGACATGATAAGAACCTCCGTCTTTTGTTCCTTGGGTTGGCTCAATAGCCGTCCTCATCGATTCGATGTGGGGTAAAGTCGCGTTCGGCCTTCTCGCCATGACCGCAGCTTGAGCCGTAAACGGCTCGATCGGCTGGGTAGTAGAAGGCGCGTTCGCCTTGCTTGATCTGCGTCTGACAATTCGGCTCGGCGCATCTGGCCGGATACCGGACGGTGATCCACTTGGGATCGCACCTGAACCTGTGTCTCATGTTCGTTGCTCCTTTCCGCCCGCTTCCCGTTCATCGGGCAGGGCGTGCTTCGCTTTGCTTTCATCACCGCGCAACTTTTTTCGCGGCGACCTCTCAAAACTGAACTGGAGGTCGCTGCGCAGATCCGAGATGCGCGAGTGGAGCGGAGCAGGCGTGACGGAGCGTGAGCGTTCGCCGAAGGCGGCCGGCGCGTTTGCTAGCGGCGCGAGTGCCACCACTTAAAGCGGCGTCGAAGCGGAGATCGCAGGCGGGGAAAAGGGGAACGGGCGGGCCGCGACGCGGAGTTTACGCAGCGCTCGCGGGGCGTCTCACAGCGAAGGGCTGCGAAAATTCTTAGGGACGCAAGGAGCTTGTTGGTTGCGCGACGACATGGATGCGCCACAGGTGCGGCGGGAATAACGGAATGTAAGTGAGTCGTAGGTTCAACGTTTGAGGATGGTTCGCAGCCGCGTCTTCAAGGCCATTTCTGCAGGATTCCTTCCCGCTGAGTCGAGCCACTTTTTGAAGTCTCTGATTCGAACCGTGTGCTCAACCTCGGCCATCTGCTTGATGCTCACGACGACGGTTGTCGGCGCACCATCCGCGTGCTCGCTCCATTCGTCTTCGCGAAAGAAGCGCAGCCCTTGGGCCACAGCTTCATAAAGACTCTCTGCAGTCACTTCGACCGCATGTTCTAAACCCCCGTCGTCGCGGAATATTACTCGGCATGTCCTGAGGGCCATGGGGACCAGGATAGCATTTTCGTCTTTTGTTCGCTAAGATCTGGCTCGCAATCGGCTGTGAAGAATCGTCTGCTGGGCAATCTTTCGGAAATGTGAAGGGTCTGCCCAGCACTGTCTGATTGGAAGTCTACCCGGAGGTTCTTAGAACGCCGTAGTCTAAAGTTTGTGGAGCGAAATGTGGTCGAAATGCGAGGGCGCCATTAATAAGGAGTTGGCCATTCCATACACGGAAAACAACCGTTAGAAATTCGAGGGGAACTATGTCGATAGATCTGAAACTCATCAAAACCATTGTCGTGGTGATGATGGAGAATCGTTCCTTTGACAATCTGTTAGGTTACCTAAGTCTCGCACCTTACCACCGGGACAAGGTCGAAGGCCTCCACGCCGATCCGGCTTGGCTGGACAAAGTGGCCAGCGTCTACAACGGAACAAAGTATCGCCCTTTTTTGCTAAGCGACCCGTATGACGTGATCGATGCCGATCCTCCCCACGAGCGCGATCAAATCACCACTCAAATGGGGGCTGCGACAGGCGGCAAATTCGCGATGAATGGCTTTGTGACCAACTACGCGAGCGCCAAGGGAGCGAGGCCGCCGACAGCCGGTAGTCAGCCTCCTGTCATGGGATACTTTACCTCCGAACAGGCACCGGTAACTGATTTCTTCGCCGAGAATTTTGCCATTTGTGACCACTGGTTTGCTTCTCTCCCCGCAGGAACACAAGCCAACCGGCTGATGGCTATGAGTGGTTTCTCCACAATTGACGTGAATCAGGTTCCTCTTCCGAGCCAGTATTTGGTTTACGACTGGCTGACGAAGAATGGAATTCGTTGGAGGGTCTACCACGAAGGAATACCGTTCTTTGCAATGATGCCCCGTTGGATTGGGGACGTGTTGAGGGAGGATCATTTTCGTCCGCTTGCCCAGCTTATCTCTGATGTCGAAAACGAGGCTCCTGACGAATTTCCTCAAGTCATATTCATCGAACCGACCTACACGGACGCCCCTCACATTGGGCCCAGCAGCGATGATCACGCGCCGTCAGCTATCAAAGGCGGGCAAGAATTTCTATTGGAAGCGTATAGGTGCATCAGCCTGTACCCGGATGTGTGGAAAGGAACCGTTATGGTTGTTACGTACGATGAACACGGAGGATTCTTCGATCACGTTTCCCCGCCATCCGTCCCAACGGCTCCACCGGCGGAGGCGCACTACAATAAAAAGTTCGATACCTTGGGAGTCCGTGTACCGGCTTTTGTACTTTCACCTTTTGTGACACCGAAAACTGTATTCAACAATCGCTTGGACCACACTTCCATCCTGAAGTTTATCGGACAACGGTTTGGCAAAACGGGCTATTCGAGGCTGGTTGACGAAAGGGCGGTTGGGAGTGTTTTGGATGTTCTTAACGAAGAAAACCCGCGCTTGGCGCCAGCTATTCCTTCTCTCGTCCCATATTTGGAAAAGCAACCAAGCTCGGCGGGCTTCACTCCCGGAAGAGCAGCCGAAACTCCCATTCAAAGGAACTTCCAGGACGCGTTGGACGCTATCCGGGACCACCCAGAGAAGCCTGTTAGGAAGTTTGTTGATCTTCTGAATGCCTTTCCGCCGCGACGGCTAATAGCGTAGCTATGAAAACGTGTCGCAGTTATCTGTTCCAATTGGTTGTTCTGTCGACGCTTTTCCTTGGCTGCTGCCTCGTAGGTCCGTCTCATCACCGAACTGAGGACTACACAACAGTGGTCGCTGCAGCGACAGGGGGGGATCTGGCTACAGTACGAGGGGCGGTCCAAAACGATCCTACCCTTGTAAAATACACCGAATGGGAGAACGCGACACTCCTACATGACACCGTTGGCCAGAACCACATAGACGTGGCGACATATCTTTTAGAGCAAGGAGCCGACGTTAATGCGGTTAAGACGGATGGTGTTAGCCCTCTCCATATAGCGGCGCGGAACGGCAACGTTGAGATGACTAGGCTATTGCTTGACCGGGGCGCGAATATTAATGCTCTCGACGGGAAAGGGTGGACAGCCCTAGACCGGGCGCAAAAGTGGGGACACCAGGATGAGGCGAAATTTCTAAGGCAGCATGGTGGCCACGAAGGCACGGCGGGACACTAAGGTCGGGGCAAAGCTCGAGACGTGCTCGTCCTAGCTGATGGATCGGGTTGTTTCTGAGATTGGAAGGAAAGTCCAACGGACCGACAAGCAGTTTGTGTGTACGGGAATAGAGATCTGAAAGGATTGGTGATCGGTGGTTCGGCCGCGACTCGCATAGCCAACCTAGCTTTGCTAGTTCTGCTCGTCCCTGTGTGTGCGTGGGGTTGGGGAAATGACGGGCACGAAATCGTCGCTATCATTGCAGCGGACAACGTCACACCTGCAGCACAAAGCCATGTGGCGAACATCTTCGGCGTGCCGGCGGATCAGGTAGGACCAGCAATGGAAGCGGCCTCTGTCCGTCCTGACTCGGAGTTTCGCGAAGAAGATCGGTCCACGGCTCCCTGGCACTTCATCAACATTTGTCTGCGCGACGAGCGACGGGACGTTGCGGCACGATGCCCCGGCGGTGCCTGCGTCACCGGCAAAATAGACGAATACTCGAGGCGCCTAAAGGAAGGGAACTACGACCGATGGGGAGCTGCCGGTGATCTGGCGTTCCTGATTCATTTCGTCGGCGACGTTCATCAACCATTGCACGCCGCGGATGACGCCGACCGTGGCGGAAATTGCATCCTAGTCGATTCTGAACCCCGCGCCAACAATCTACACGCCGCATGGGATACCGCGATCGTGCGCCGTCTTGAAGTTGATCGTGGATGTGAGGCGATGGCGCACGACTTGGAGAAGACTTACGCCGGCGAGAGAGCATCGGATGCTTGGATTCCGGGTCATACCAACGATATTGCATGGGAGTCGAATCTAATTGCGCGTTCCGACATTTATGCGGCACTTGGTATTCCAGTCGAGCCTTGTGAAGCACCTGCCGCCGTGTGCAACCATAAACCGGGAGTTGATCTTAAGCCGGCATATATGGACCGTGCTGACGTGATCGCGGGTCATCAGCTCGCCAAAGCCGGATTCAGGCTTGCGAGCCTCTTGAACGGGATTTGGGTACTGCCCGTTCCTGCGAGCGATGTGCCGCGCGTGGCGAAATCTGAACCGGGTCAGATTTCTGTGAAGAGCGTCACCGGTCAGATTGTCGGTAATCGACGGAGCAGGATTTATGCGTGGCCGGGGGTGATGTCCGCTCGGTTGTTAGGATTGAGCAGCGGCTTCATGGTCAGTTAAGCGGCTTTCTCGCTTTCGTCAACTCCCGGTCGGGCACTACTGAGATAAGTATCGTGGGCGCGCAGCGCAG
>Ga0182024_10001547_pt1 | contig 59030 bp, 57 predicted proteins | sample P32metaG_FD_120480 | JGI IMG/M metagenome (GOLD analysis project Ga0182024, IMG submission 120480) | Permafrost microbial communities from Stordalen Mire, Sweden - P3-2 metaG (Illumina Assembly) | ecosystem: Environmental > Terrestrial > Soil > Wetlands > Permafrost | place: Sweden: Stordalen...
AGTTTATGGGCTTGCTTTGAATCAAGCCCATATGATATCAGTACCTTGGCAGAGAACCGCCGGAATTAAATCCGGAGTCGTTTGCCATAGTCTAATTTGTGATCGGTTTGGAGGTGTCGTAAATTTTGGCAGAAGTCAGACTCCAGGACGGTGAAACCCTGGAAAACGCCCTCAGGCGCTTCAAACGTAAAGTGCAGCAGGAAGACATCATTAAAGAGGTCAAGCGCCATTCTTTCTATTTGAAGCCGGGCGAGAAATTGCGGGTCAAGCAGGCGTTGGCACGCAAAAGGAACCGGAAGAAAAGTCGCCGGGAAATCGAGTAACTAACCAACCGCGCGGAGCGAACGGCAAGCGCTCCGCCCTTTCCTCAGGATGGTGCCATGCCGGACTTTCAGGATCGGGTTTTAAAATGTATGGATTGCGGTACCGACTTCGTCTTTACCGCGGGCGAACAACAGTTCTATCACGAGAAGGATTTCAAGAACGAACCCAAGCGCTGCAAAGCCTGCAAGGTGAAGCGGCAGAACTCTCCTTCTGAACGGAGCGTGCCTCCTGGACGGGTTGAAACCTCAGCCATTTGCTCCCAATGCGGACGTGAAACCACGGTCCCCTTTCGGCCTACTCAGGGGCGTCCCGTCTTTTGCCGGGAATGTTTTCAAACCCGGAAAGCCACCGGAGCAACGGCGGGATGACAAGCTGTGGCTGATTCGAGCACATCGGTTCGGAAGACCCCGGTCCGACGGACGGAATCCGGTGTGGGTCAAAACGGCCATGGTGTCCCTGCCCTTTTTCCCGGTTCCCCACCCAAGAGCGCCATGGATCTGAGCGAGCCTTCCATCGAGCGTCTGCGCCTGAAACTCCGCTACAAGGTTCTCTACCATGTGGGGCATGGCTGCGCCGATGTGGACGATCTCGTCCAGGAGAGCCTGGTGCGGTTTTTCCGGGCCGAGCAAAGGCAGTTGATTCGCAATACGGAAGAATTAGGGGCCTTTTTGAACGGCGTTTGCCGTAATGTCATCCTTGAATACCGCCGCCGGGTCAAGCGGGAACCGAATATCGATCCGGAAATGCCGCTTCCGGACGCCGGAGTACGGCCCGAAGCCGAGATCTTTGAAATGCGCGATTCCATCGACAACGGCCTCCAGGAGTTGGCGGAGCGCGACCGCGCTATCTTACGTTCGCTCTATCTGGAAGGCCGCGAGAAAGAAGACATTTGCCGGGAATGGACCATGACGGACGCTCAATTTCGGGTAGTACTATTCCGTGCCAAGGAGCGTTTTCGCCGCGCCTACGGCATGGAAATGAAACGAAATAGTTCGGTTGATCACTGAGTAAATGGAAGAGCGCATGGTCTGCAAAAAGGAAGCGATAGAACGCGAGCAGGTGATCGCCAAGTATCTCTCGCGATCCCTCGATTCCGAAGCCGTCGAGGAATTTGAAGGCCATTATCTCGGCTGCGACGAGTGCTTTGACGAGATGCGCATCAGTGAGCGCCTCGCCGCCGATCTGCGCGCCTCCAATTTGGCGTGGAACCAGAACGGGGGCGTCTCCGTGCTGCGGTTCAAAGCCAACGCCGAGCTGACTCATTCCGCGCAGGAACTGGAGGAGCTTCGCAAGGAGGTTCTCGAGCAGAGCGATACCCGCGTCATCATCGACCTTTCGCGGGTAACGCGAATCGACAGCGCCGGCCTGGGGCAGTTGATGAGCTGCTATTCACACTTGGTCAAAAATCGGGGCGCCCTTAAAATGCTGAACCCCGCGCCGGAAATCAGGAAGCTGCTCGATATGACCGGACTCAGCAGCCTTATTCCGACCTTCCACGACGAGCAGGAAGCCGTCAGCAGTTTCAAAAACTAGTGGTACACGCGACTTCAGCCGCGTATTGCAAGAGAAACGCGGCTGAAGCCGCGTGTACCCTCTAAAACGGCTTGTCGGTGTGGAAATACTTTTTGTACGCGCCGATCCAGTCCCGCGATATTTCCCGCTGCGCTGTCGCCAGATCCACCTGGCCCGCACACACCAATCCATGCAGCCGGTCTTCCAGCTCGTCCTTGACGTGCGCGTTCCAAACCGCTGAATACGGCTGCGGCCACAGGTTTCGAATGCTGCTGGACCCGCCCAATTCCGGCGTGATCAGGTAATCCACTTCATAGGCATTCGGGCGCTGGTCGTTGATGCCATATTCACGGAACACCTGCTGCCTTAACGAAACGGGAACCCTGTCCTCCTGCGCTCGGCCGCACACATCGTCGATCGTCACGTTCCGCGTTTCGCCCGGAGTCAGGCTGTTCTTCGGAATGGAGAGATCTCCCGCTCGCCGGGACATGCCCCGTTCAAAGATCGCAAAAACCGCCAGGCACGCCACCATCAGAGACGCAGCAATGGAGGCTCTGTGACTCACAAACAGCCAGCTGGAGGTTTTCGATGCCGCATGATTTTCGAGCTGGGCTCGAAGCAACGCTCTGGGTCCCGCCACCGGCGGCAACTGGGAATCCAGACTGTCGTGGTAAGTACGTACAAAATCCGTGATCGTTCCCTGGATCTCCGCCATGCGCGACCGGCAGGACCAGCACGCATCCAGATGTTCTCTCGCGCTCCGCTCCCCGGATCGGAGATCGCCATCCACCAGCAAAATAATGTCGCGATCGGTCAAATGATCACTTTTCGGCATGAGACCTCCTGCCTTCGTCGGCCCGGCTCAGGCGCGACAATGATTTCTCGAGCGAGTTCGCCACCGCTCCCAAAGAGATTCCCATCACTTCGGCAATTTCCCGGTATCGAAGACCCTCCGCACGCAGCGAAAGACAGCACCGATCCATTTCCGGCAGCGCCTTCACCACCGCCCACAGACGATCCTGTCTCTGCGATTCCGCCGCCCGCTCTTCCGGTCCCGGCGCTGAATCCATCTGCGCCTCCGGAACGCCCGGCGACAGCCTTTGGGCCCGGATTCGATCCCTCAAGGCGAGATTGTGCGCGACCTTGAAGACCCATCCATGAAGATTGGCGCGCGATTTTCCCCGCCGTAAATGCTGGAAGAGCGACAGGAAGACTTCCTGCACAATCTCCTCCGCGTCCGGCGGCGCGATTCGAAATGACAACAGATACCGCAACAGCGGATTGCGGTGCCGTTCGAACAACGCCACCACTTCTTCTTCGAGCTTCCCCAGCCGTAATCCCGTTGCCGCGGTACTGACAACGGGGAGGCTGATCGCCGCATCGGGATTGGTTGCCATCGGGACTGAATATCCTTTTTACCATTTCATCAGAACAATAGTTTCAGCGCCCACTGCAGCTCGCGGGGATCCGCCGCACTGCCGATCACCCCGAAATTCGCGGCTCCGAAAATCCTTCCCGGGAGATTGAAGTTCGGATGGTTGAGCGAGTTATACGCATCCAGGCGGAATTGCAGTTTCAGCCGCTCGTGGAGAGTCGCCTCCTTCTGCAGCGAGAGGTCGAGGTCGATCAGCCCCGGTCCGTTTACCACGTTGCGCCCGGCAGTCCCGTACGCGCCCGGCGCGGGCAGCGCGAAGGCGGCGGTATTAAACCACTCAGCCGGCGTTTCAGGGCCGCCGTTGGGATTACCGCCCAGATTGGGCCGTTCCAGATTATTGCCGTTGACAAGTCCGGTGGGAGATACGTTCTGGCCTGCGGCTGACGAAAGATTGACCGTAAACGGAGCGCCGCTCTGAGCAGTGAATATTTCCGCTACGCGCCAACCGCCGATCGCGCGATCCAGCCAGCCGGAGTTGCGATTCCCGAAAGGCAGATCGTAAACCGCGTTGGCCGTCAGCCGCTGGGGATGATTGAAACTGGACAGCGCCTTCTCCAGATTCATTGCATACGGGTCCTCCGGCAGGTTGTACTCGGCGTTGGTTGTGCCGGTATCTGAAGCGTCGTCCATCGACTTGGACCACGTATAAGTGGAATCGAAGGACAAGCCGCGCCTGAACCTCCGCGACGCTTTCAGGCTCATTCCCTCGAACGTCGCCCAGCCGTTCCACCGAATCGTGCTGAACGCGGCCAATTCCGGAAACGGACGCGGGCCGCCAAACGTGTTCGGGACATTGACAGCGGTGGAACTGTCGGCGTGCACCGTGCGCGAACCGATGTAGCCGATCTCAAGCGAAGTATTGCCAAGCTGTTTTTGTATGGCGGCGTTCCACACTTCGTTGTACTCGATGACGAAGTTGTGATTCACGCTGTTGGCCCCTATGGCGCCCGTCGGACTGAAGTTAAGAATATCTTCCGTCGTGTACACAGGCTTCGCCAGGTTGGTCACCGTCTTCACGAGAAAAAACGGCGCGTTCTCGGCAAGGTTCTGCAGCACGCTGTAGGCAGCCTGATTGGTATAGATTCCGAATCCCGCGCGGAACACAGTGTCCCGCAGATGTGGCACTTGCCAGGCGAGCCCGAGCCGCGGTGAGAGCCGCAGGCTCTTCGGCGTCAACAGGCTGTTATTCCAGCCGACGCTGGCCGCAGAGACAACCGGGATCGGGCTCAACGCCGCCAGCGCGGCCGCCCCCGGAGGGAGGCTCGCAGGATTACCGGCAACCACAAAAGCAGGTCCGCCCTGCGCCACGAGATCGATGTCCGAAGTCTGATTCGCGCGCGCGTAAAGGTTCTCGTTAAATTCATAGCGAAGGCCAAAGTCCAGTTTCAGGCTCTGCGTTACTTTCCAGCCGTCTTCCACGTACAGATGAGCCCAACTCGTGTGTGCGTTCTCGGCCCCTTCGCCAATCCCCACCTGCGCCTGCGAAGGATAGCCCAGTAAAAAATCTGCCAGCGCGTTCCCGCTGTATGCGCCGCTGTAGGTGTAAATGCCGCGCGCGTCGTTCGGGTAGGAAGGATTGAAGTTTAGATGAAAGAAATACCCGCCGAACTTGATGGAATGCGACCCGCGCTGGATCGAGACGTTGTCGAAGATCTCGAAATTCCGGTCGGTGCGGTCGCTGAAACCAGTCGCCGATCCCATAGTTGTGAAGGCGTTGCTCAGCGAGACCTGCGGATATCCCATGTCGTTTGGATTCGCCGTCGTGCCTTGCAGACCATACTGCGAAGCAAAAGGAGTTCCCGCGTTGGGGTCGCCCTGACCTCCCGACACGCGCAGGAAGCCGAAACGGAACTCGTTCTGAATGTTCGCTGAAAAAACGTGCGTCTCGCCAACCGATGCGTTCGCCGAGTGTGTCGTCAGGTTGCGGCCGAAACCCGGCAAGAGCGCCTCGTTGAGCACGCTGGAGCCGAAAGGATCGAACTCGCTCGCGTTCAATGCGGAGGCCCTCGCATACGCGGTGTCTTTTGAAGAGAACTGGTGGTCGATGCGTCCGTTGTATTGATTGTTGTCGTTTGTCTGTTTGTCGACCGCCAGAAAATTGTTGGCCGTTCCCGGACGATTCGGCAGGGGAACCTTCGCCAACATCGCGACTGCCGCCGGATCCAGCGGCACTTCGATCGTGTTGTTCGGGAAGGGCGTGCCACCCGCCGGATTGACGATGCCGGTGTCAAACACGCCCTCCCGCTGCGCGGCGGTGGGAACGCTGAATTGCTGAGCTAAGGAATTGCGAATCCTCTGGCCATCGTAGTTCAGAAAGAAAAACGTCTTGTTCTTCGCGATCGGGCCTCCTACCGAGCCGCCAAACTGATTCTCCTGAAACGGCGTCGGCCGATCTGGAGCCGCGAAAAAGTTCCGGGCGTCGAAGACGCTGTTTCGCAGGAATTCGTATAAACTGCCGTGAAAATCGTTCGTTCCGGATTGCGTGATGACGTTAATTACGCCGCCCGACTTCCCGCCGAATTCCGCATCGTAGTTGGTCTTCGCGATATTGAATTCGCGAATTGCGTCCGGCGGTGGATTCAGCACCACATTGTTAAAATACTCATCCGTGACGCTGACCCCATCCACCAGGAACAGATTATGCCCCGTTCGCTGGCCCAAAATGTTGATTAGCTTGCCGGTCTGCTGCAGCGCGTCTCCGCGTGTCCCTCCCGGTGGATTCACTACGCCCGAGCCGAGCAGGGCGAGCTCCAGGAACTCGCGGTCTTTCACCGGCAGATCGTTCACCTGCTGGTTTTCGATTACGTCCTTAATTTGCGCCGATTCCGTCTGCAGCATTCCGGGAAACGCCTCGACGATCAGGGTTTCGGTCCGCTCCCCGAGGACCATGGAGAACCTCACATCGATCTGATCGCCGGCATGCAGCGTGACGTTCTGCCGGAGCTCCTGTTTGAAACTGGGCGCCGCGGCGCTGAAGTCCCAGACTCCCGGCGTGAGTTGCGAAAGGCGATATTCGCCGGCGGGGCCAGTCTCCACGCTTACCTTCAACCCGGTCGCCGTGTTGGTTGCTGTAATAACCGCACCCGGGATCGCATCTCCCGCGGGATCCGTCACCATACCGCCCACTTCCGCCACGTTCATCTGGGCAAAGACGATTGTTACGGACAGGACGCCAACAACAACAAAGGCTGGCCGTAGTTTCTTACCGGTTTTCAGCAGTTGCGCCCTCATCCGATCCCAGCAAACCCCAAATCAAGGATATTCCGCCATGGAGCTCGCTGTTCAGTCTATTTCACACTTCAAAATGCGGACTATCAAATAGCGTGTTTTGTTATATATAGCGATTGAAACATGAAGGAGAAAAAAACCTTAGAATTTGATGGCCAGTTCCACCCAAGCCCTACGGGGCGCTCCCGGCGCGAAGAAAGTTGCGCTCTGTAGTGGGAAGTTCCCGGCAAATGGTCCGGTAGTGTATTCCGGAAAGGGCCGGGCGATGAACATGCCTTGACTAGTGAGCCCGGTGCTCGCGAGTTGCGCCGCCGTGTAGTAGTGGAGGTTGAACAGATTGTCGATCTGCACGGCCACTTGCAGCCGTTTGGTCAGGTCGTAGTAGGCCCTGAAGTTGGTGACGCCATAGCCAGGCGAAACGCCCGGCCCGAGATAGTAGACACCATCGGCCTTGTACGCGTTGTTCTCATTCCCGCGCGCGTAGGAGCTCGACACAACCACTTCGTCGATGTCGAACACGAGTTTCTTCGTAGCCTGGAAGTTGGCATAAGCCTTCCCGCTTTGTTTCGGAATCAGCGGAATCCGGTTGCCAGGGTGAATGTAGATGTTGCCGTCCAGCCCCGGATATCCGGCTAACGCCGTGTCGCTGGTGTCGTTCGCCGAGCCGTCGACAGTCTCGATGCTTTGATATGTAGCCTTGAGAAATGTATAGTTCAATCCCCAAGTCACGCGCCCGATACGCCCATCGAGATCCCCATCGAACCCTTCCCGGCGTGTTTTGGCGAAGTTCTGGAAATACCCGGTGCCCAACACCACGGATGAGACGAAAAGGATATCGTTACGGTTGTCCGCCCGGAATGCACCCACGTTCCAATTCAGGTTGTGCAGGAAGGAAAGTTTCGGCTTCCCGCGCAGGCCGGCTTCCCACGTGGTTGTGACCACTTGCTGGAGCGGCGGATCGCTGGCCAGCGCGTTAGGCAGGCTGCACGGGTTGGCCGGATCGGCGCAGCCGAGTTCGATGGCCGTCGGGGCGCGGCTGCCCTGGGAAAATCTCGCATACGCGTTCAGCGTCGAGAATGGGCTCCAGGTAATCCCGATGGCGGGGTTGAATCGCTGAAATACATAGTCTCCATCGAGCGAGCCGGGTCCGGCAACAGGATTGAGCCGGTCGGTATTCTCTACCGTAAACCGGTTGTAGCGCCCGGATACCGTTACGTTTACGGTCCTCGCAAGCGTTAGCGTGTCCGTGAAATAGAGGCTCCAGTTGGGAGTCAGGCCATGCAGGTTGACGCGCTTGTCGACAGGAGCGCCGTCCTCGTTCGTCGATCCGTCTTGCCAGGCCTGCACGCCGGTGATGGTGTAGTTGGGATTGAGATAGCCGTATTGCGTGTTCTGCGTGTAGTCGACGCTGCCGCGGTCCAAAGATGCTCCGGCGGCGAATTGGTTATGTCCTGTCCGGTTATTTCCGAAATCAGGCGAGGTGATCCAAGTTACCTGCCCGGAGACTCCGTACTCGTTCTGAACCTCTTTGGAGAAGATGTTGATCGCATCGCACTTCTCATTCGGCTCGCTGTGCTGCAACGCTTGCGCGATGCAGCGCCATTTCGGAAACGGCGTGTTCGAGGCGTTGGCGCCGCTTGGAGGGAATCCCGTATAACCGGCGGCTGTCAAAGCTGCAATATCGGCTGCACTCGGCTGGTAAACCGATTCACCGAACGAGTCGGTGTTGAGGTTGGCGTCGGTCCCTTCCGTGCGGATATTGCGGTACCAGACGTTGCCCGTAAACGTAAGCGTATTGCTGAAGGTGTGCCGAGCGATGAAGTTGACGGAAGGAGAGCGGTCGGCAGTGCTGTCGGGGATGGAATAGACGCTCGAATAGTTCTTTTGGAGCAGCCGATAGTCCTGGAGTCCATTCCCGATCAGAGTGTTGTAGGCGTAGGATGTCGTGAGCGCAAGGTCGGTCTTGTCCGTGCGCCAACCGAGCCGGGCAAATCCCTGCCGGACATCCGAAGGCGAATCGAGACGCCATCCCGATTCGTGGAAACCGCTCCCGGCCAGGAACCAGTTGAAGCCGGTCGCCTTGCCGCCGCCCCAAGCTGCCTGTACCGTTTTACGCCCGCTGCTGCCGTACGTCAGTGTTCCGTCCAGACCCGGATTGCTGACGCCGTCTTTAGTCTTTACGGACAACGCGCCCCCCAAAGTGTTCAGTCCAAACAGCGGATCCGACCCCGGCACCAGCGTGATATCGGAAATGGCATTCTTGGGGATCAGGTCCCAACTCACCACATCGCCGAACGGCTGATTTTGCCGCACACCGTCCAGATAGACCGAAATACCCTCCGGCGTTCCAAGCAGCGGCGACGCGGTATAGCCTCGAAAATTCACATCGGGCTGGAACGGGTTCGCCTGCATTTCGTTGAGGTAAACACCCTTCAGGTGGCGATTCATAAAGTCCGCGAGATCGAGCGCGCCACTGTTTTCAACATCGGCCGCAGTGGCCGTCTGGACGGGGCCCGCGATCTGGTTCGTAGTGAGATCCGTGCCAGCCAGCGGCGTGGTTGCGACAACATCCACCTTGGAAGACTGTGTCCCCAGGGCCAGCGTGATGGCGCGCAAGATGGGCGTGCCGGACTGCACGTCGATCTGTGTGGACTGTGTGGCGAATCCCGCTTTGGTGACCTCCAGCCGGTAACGGCCATAGGCCAGATTCGCGAAGGTATACGCGCCGCGGGCATCAGTTTCGAACGTCCGCGCCGCGCCGCTACCCGGACCGCGCAATGTACCCGATGCCTCCACCGCCGCTCCCGAGGGATCCTTGACCTCGAGCCGGATTTCACCGGTTGGCTGTTGCGCCTGGAGCACCGGGGCAATTCCCCCGAGCATGAAGAACAGGAAGAACGCCCCGCTCCTGACGCGCCTTCCAAAGGATTCCATATTTACTACATTCCTCGCCGCGTTCCCTTGTTCACGCTTATTTCCGCAAAATGAGTGCACCCAGCCTTTGCGCGCGGAATATTGACATTTGTTCCGGACGGCAAAGCGCTGCTCCCGCTGCAAGGTAACGGCCCGACTAACCGAAGTCGGCGCCGAACGAACGAAACCTCAATGGCGTTCGTTATCCTTCAATAGAGTGCCCGAATACGCAATTGAAACAGAAGGCTTGACCAAGGTTTTCCGCAGCCGATTCACCAGCCGCGAACTGCGTGCCGTGGACGACATCTCGCTGCGCGTGCCCGTCGGGTCTACCTATGGGCTGCTGGGACCCAACGGCGCCGGCAAGACCACCTTCGTCAAGATGCTGCTTTCGTGCACGCATCAGACCGCCGGCCGCGCCATGGTCTTCGGCCGCGACGCGCGCGAAACGGAAGGCCGCCGCCCCATCGGCTACCTGCCCGAGAACCACCGTTTCCCCACCTATCTCACCGGGCACGACATGCTGGATTTCTACGGCGCGCTTTCCGGGGTGGATGCGGCGGTCCGGCGCAAACGCATCCCCGAACTTCTCAACCTGGTTGGCCTCGACGAGCGCGCGCACAACCTGCGCCTCGGCAAGTATTCGAAAGGCATGCTGCAGCGCGTCGGCCTCGCTCAGGCCCTGATACATTCTCCGAAGCTGCTCGTATTGGATGAGCCTGGTGACGGCGTCGATCCGGTGGGCCGCAAACATATCCGCGACATTTTACAGGCTCTGGAGCAGCAGGGAGTGACGATATTCCTGAATTCTCATTTGCTGGGCGAGGTGGAACTGTTCTGCCGCGAAGTAGCCATTATTCAAAAGGGCAAACTCGCGCTCAGTGGAACGGTTGAGGAACTCACCAGCGGCAGCGGTTACCGGATCGAGGGACTCCATGTCCCTGAGTCGCTCGAGACCGAACTGCGGTCCCGCGCCCGCTCTTTCACCTCCAACAACGGTTCGCTGCAACTACTGTTCGCGTCGCGCGGAGACGCCAATCAGGCGATCGATCTGCTGCGCTCGAACGGCTGCGAGATCGAATCGCTGGGCCGGACGCGAAGCACACTGGAAGAAGTATTCATGAAAACCGTGGAGCCACAGTGATGAACGCGACCTCTATGAATGCAACTCTGGCCCTGGTCCAGGACACATTCCGGGAAGCCTTCGCGCGGCGCATCTTCTGGGGCTTCTTCGGTTGCTGCAGCGCCCTCCTGCTTTTCCTGATGTTCATCATGCGTATCGACGTGGTCCAGGGGGCCATCGCCACCATCACCATCTTCGGCCGCAACCAGCAAAGTACGGATGTCGAGGCACTGGTGCAGCAGACCCAAAGCGTCATCGCGATGATCCTCTATTTCGCCGGAATGGCGCTCTCGGTCTTCGCTTCGGCGGGGCTGGTGGCCGCCGTCTTCGAGCCGGGACGCATCGAGCTTCTGCTTTCCAAACCGGTTTCGCGCACGCATTTGCTGCTCGGGCGCTATCTCGGCAACGTCCTGGTGGTGGCCGCCAACATTCTCTATCTCGTCGCCGGTTCCTGGATCGTCTTCGGCGTGAAGACCGGCGTCTGGGGCGGCGGATTCCTCGTTTCGAGCCTCTGCACGATCTTCATCTTTTCGGTGCTGCTCGCCGTCCTGGTTCTGATCGGCGTGTTATGGGACAGTTCCGCCGTCGCCATCATGGTCACCTTTGCGATCATGATTATTACGCCGATTCTGGCGCAGAAAGCCACTATCGAGCGCCTATTGAGTTCGGAATGGTCGCGCGTCGTCGTGCGCGTGCTGTATTACGTGCTGCCCAAGACTTCGGATGTGAGCTTGATTATCAGACACCTGATCCTGAACCAGCCAGTGGAGAGCTGGATGCCGGTCTGGTCGACGGCGCTGTTCGGTGCCGTAGTGCTCGGCCTCGGCCTCTGGCGCTTCCAGCGGAGGAGCTTCTAATGCCCCCCATGGCGCGCGCACTCGTGCGAGCTGGCCAGTCGCAGCATGTTGGCCAGGCCTTATCCCCGGACAAGGTGATCCATCGGTTGGTGTCCGTAGTCAGGGCACTCATGCCGACCCTGGTTTTCGTCTCCGCCCTCTCCGCGCAGCCCCGCGTCGATAACGTTCTGGAGCGGATGGTCCCGCCCGGCGCCACCAGCCTGGTCGGTTCCCGCATGGACCAGATCAAGCAAACCGAAATCTACAAGAAATTGCTCGCCACCCAAAGCCTGACCCAACTCGACGAGTTCGCGCTTGAAACCGGTTTCGATCCTCGCCGCGACGTTCGGGAGCTTCTCTTTACCACCAATGCCCAAGGCAGCGTGATGCTCGCGCGCGGCACATTCCATCTCAACTCCGCGACCTTGAAGGGCGCGAAAAAGACCCGGCACGGGCAATACGATATCTGGGGCCTGGGCGCAAGCGGATTCTGCATTCTCGATTCGACGCTTGCAGCGGCGGGCGACATTCCCGCGGTCGAAGCGGCGCTCGATGAATGGACGTCGGGCGCCCACACCGCCGCGCAGCCGCTTCTCGCACGCGTGGCCGGCATCAACCCGCAGAGCCAGCTCTGGGGAATTTCAATCGGCACCGGAAATTTTCTTGCCGACCACCCGCCCGCCGCTAATTCCGGGCTCGATTTCTCGAAGATCTTCACCAGCCTCCACGACTACTGGTTTCAGGCCGATTTCAGCGCCGGTCTGCGGGCCGAAGTGCATGGAACGGCGGCCACGGAAAAGGAGGCAATCAGTCTGCGCGACACCGTTCGCGGCATCGTCGGACTGGGCCGTCTGAGCGTCCCCGAAAATCAGTCGGAACTGCTGAAGGTGTGGGACGCGATCGCGGTCGACCAACAGGGACGCTCCGTCTCGCTCCACGCCGACATCGCGCAGGACCTCATCGACAAAATGGTGCAGATGCTGAACGCGGTACCCGCCGCCCCTCGCCAAATCCTGTAAGCCATGTGGGGCGGCCTTTCCAGGCTGCGGACGCGCTTTCCAGCGCGGCCCATTGTGTTCGAACTTCTTAGCGGTGAAATGCGCGTTAGACTGGTGTCCAAACGTTGGGCCGCATCAGGAGGGTTGGATGCAACGCTGTCACACACGGATTTGCATTGCGGTGTTCGCACTGCTTGTAATAGCCGGAAATGCGCCCGCTCAGTGGGTGTCTTACCCGACCGCGGGCACGCCTCGCACAAAGGACGGTAAACCGAACTTGGCGGCGCCGGCTCCCCGCACTCGCGACGGCAAGCCGGACCTTTCCGGAATCTGGCATCCACAACCATCGCCGGCCGCCGAGCTCCTCAGCGCGAGCGGCGGAACCAGAACCCCTCCCGCGTTGGGGTCGGAGCCTCCGAATAAGTACTTTCTGAACGTTATGGCGGACTTTGAACCGGGACCGGGGCCGGGACCGCTAACGCCCCCCGCGCTGAAAGCCTTCTCTCAGCTGACTTTCGTGTCGAGAGGCTATGATTGTCTGCCTGTCGGCATGCCTATGGTGGACACCGATCCGGGTCCTGTGAAGATCGTCCAGACGCCGGGGCTGATCATGATCCTGATTGAATCGGAGACCACCTTCCGCCAGATTTTCACCGATGGCCGCAAGCTTCCGGCCGATCCGCAGCCGTCCTGGCTGGGCTCTTCGGTGGGCCGATGGGACGGAGATACGCTGGTGGTCGACACAGCCGGCCTCAACAGCAGGACTTGGCTGGATGCGGCGGGACACAAGCATAGCGAAAAGCTTAGGGTTACCGAGCGCTTTCACCGCGTCAACTTCGGGCGCATGGAACTTCAGCTTACGCTCGACGATCCCGAAACGTTTACCAGACCGTTGTCCTTTAGGCTCAACCTGCAGCTGCTTCCCGACACGGATTTGATCGAGTCCTTCTGCGCTGAAGACGAGAAGGATCTGAAACACATCAAGATCCCGTAGACGGCGCCAAGCTGGCGAAAAAAGAGCTTACTTTCCCACCATCAGGATAGTAAATGAATCCGGAACCACCGCACCCCGCCCCGCACGTCCACCAGGCTGAGCGGGAGGAGTTGGCGGCCCGACTTCAGCGGCAATCAGGATGATGTGGTTTGTCTTCGTGTCCAGCGCGCTGGTCCGCGCTCCGTTCATCGTCGGCAACGTCTGCTCCACAACGAAGCTGGTGGGGCTGTTTTCCTTAACGATAGTCAGTGTGCCGCTCGCGCCCTGCGAGCTGAACGCCTCCATCGTATTAGGATTGAACGCTGCTCCATCCGTTCCCATCCCGATCGGCAGCGTGGTAATCACGTTGCCGTCGTCGGCGTTGAGGATCACCATGTTGGCGGGATTGCGGCACGCCGCGAAGAGAATGCGGTTCTTTGCGTCCATCGCGAGGCCGGCGCACGTGCCGCCTTTTCCGGCGACATCATAGTGCGCAGTCACATCGAGAGTCTTCGTATCCACTACTGCGATATTGTCCTTGTCCTCCACGTCGATGTACAAACGGCCTTTGCCGTCTCCGGCCGCCTGCTCCGGCATTCCTCCGATGTCGAACGTTTTTACGACAGAGCCGTCCTTCGAGTCGATGACAGTCACGTGCGGCGAAGAGTGGCTGAGAATGTAAGCCCGCTGATCCGATGCGTCGAAGAAAGCGCCGTCCGGGTTGCCCTGCACCTCAATAGTCTTGATGTTCGCCAGCGTTTTCGAATCGAACATCGTAATCGGCTTGGAGGTGGCGAAACCGTGGCTCGTTTTGGGATCGATCACGGCTCCGTGCGCGTTCGTGGTGGCCACTTCGCCCACCGGCTCCAGCGTGTCGAGATTGTACACGTTGATTCGCGGAGTCCTGCCGGTGCGCGCGATGTACAGCCGGCGATTTTCGACGTCCACATTCACGTAATCCCAACCACCGTCGCCACCGACTTTGGCTGTCTTCAGGATTTTATAGGGTCCCGCCGCGGAGGGCTGCTGGGCCCTTCCCGCGGGAGCGCATATGACGATCGTTACTGCAATTGCCAAGCTGAGTCGAAACATGGAAAATTCCTCGACCGAGTATACCTCCTTTTTTTGATTTCGATCGGCAACGGCGTCCACGGGATCGTTTCCGAATTCCTCTGCAAACCTTTCGACGGCAGGATGAGCGTTGGAGGCTGAGTCTGTAGTAACATAAGGAATTAGCCCACCAGAAGGTTCCCGAAATGCAGAACGCGTTGTTATCGAAGTTTGTCGAAAAGAAGCGCCGCACTAACCTGACCCCTTTCCGTCCCGGCGATACCGTCAAGGTTCACGTCAAGATCAAGGAAGGCGAAAAAGAGCGCATTCAGGTTTTTGAAGGCACCGTGCTTGCGCGCAAGAATACCGGCATGGGCGAGACCATTACTGTCCGCAAAATCAGCTTTGGCCACGGCGTCGAGCGCATCTTTCCGCTGAGCGCGCCCATTATCGACCACATCGACGTGGTACGCACCGGCAAGGTCCGCCGCGCCAAGCTCTATTATTTACGCGGGCTCAAGGGAAAAGCCGCCCGCCTCAGGGAACGCACTTAGTCCACTGGCAGGGCAACTCATGGCCCGGGCCCCGCAGGCAGGAAGCACACTCCCCAAACTCCCGCGTTGGAAGTGCCAGGGCCTTCTCGAAAGGGACCTGCGGGCTCGCGGCTTCGAATTCATCGCCGGCGCCGACGAAGTGGGCCGCGGATCGTTGTTCGGCGCAGTCGTCGCGGCAGCCGTCATTCTATCGCCCCACGCGCCCATTCGCGGTCTCAATGACAGCAAGCAGATCGAGCCGGAGCGCCGCGAAGTATTGGCCAAGCGCATCCGCGAACGCGCCATCGCGTGGGCCGTCGCGGCCGTCGATGCTGCTACCATCGACCGGATCAATATATACGAAGCGTCGCGCCTGGCTATGAAAATCGCCGTCCGGCAGTTAAGTCCCGCGGCCGATTTCGTTCTCGTCGACGCCGTCCCTCTCGACCTTCCCCTGCCCCAGCAGCCACTCATTCAGGGCGACGAGCGCTGCCACGCCATCGCTGCCGCTTCCATCGTAGCGAAGGTTTATCGCGACCAGATGATGCGCGAATGGGACAAGTTTTATCCCGAGTACGGGCTCAGGAATCACAAGGGTTACCAGTCTCCGGAGCATTTGGCCGCCATTCAGAAATATGGGCCGACTCCACTGCACCGCCTCAGTTTCGAGCCGGTGCGGCGGCATGCTTTGTTCTCACCCCTCCCGCGCGATCGCCAAATGGAAATGTTCGCCGCGGTTTGAATCCGAGCCCCATGAGCGATCAGCCCACAGAGCTTCCGGTTTCCGCCATCGCGCCTGGTCAGGTACCCGGCCCGGCTCCCAATCCGGCAATGACTCCGCCTGGTCAGGGCTGGTTCCAGCGTTTGATGTCGGTGCTCTTCGTTATTTTCTGCTTCGAGCTCGGGCTGTTCCTGCTCATCTATCCGTGGACCGACGGCTGGAGCGGCAACTACTTCGCATGGGCCGTTCAAGGCAGTGTCCAGTCGGCTTGGCACTCGTTCTGGGATAACAGCTATGTGCGCGGCGGCATCAGCGGTTTGGGCATTGTAAACCTCTGGATCGCCGTGAACGAGGTCTTCCGCATGTTTGCGCGCCGCAAAGCCGGAACCTAGACTATGCCTTTCGCAGAGAACCAGCGAGCAGCGTGGGGCGGGCCATCGCCTTTCGTGGCCTGCCTTTCAATCGCAGACGACGGAAAACGATCGTCCACGCCACGTATCGGAAGGAGTGGTCGCTAGCTATGCACCTCGGCGAAGCAATGAGCTTCAGTTTACAAGCCCTGCGCCAGAATCCCGTCCGGTCGCTCCTGACCGGTCTTGGCATGGTCATCGGCACCGCCTCGGTGATTCTCGTCGTTACCATTTCGCTCACCAGCCGGAACTACATTCTTGAGCAGATTGAAGGCGTCGGCTCGAACATGATTTACGCATCGTATGCGGTTGGCAGCCAGGCGTCCTCGGCGGAAGTCAATGCCGATTTCGTAAAAGTCTCCGATATACAGGCCGTACGTCAGCAGCTTGCCGGGAGTATCGCAGCTGCCACCGGTATCGAGAGCAACTACGACGCGACTTTCATCAATGGCAAGGAAGAACGGCTGCTCATCATCGGTTCCGACGAATACTACAAAACGGTCCGCAATCTTGCCGTGCTTTCCGGCCGTTTTCTCGACGCGAGCGATGTTGAGCTCCGCCAGAAGGTCGCGCTGATGACAGAGAAGCTGGCGAAACGGCTCTACGGCACGGTCGACGCCGCGCCCGGGCAATTCATCAAACTGCGCGGACTTCAGTTTACGGTGGTCGGAACGTTCAAGGAAAAAGGCAACACGTTCGGGCAATCGGAACTGAACGCCGAGACCCTGCTCATCCCCATCACTGTGCAGCAATACTTCCTTCCCGTGGAACGAATCGACCCTTTGTACGTGCAGGTTCAGTCGCCCGAGCAGGTCGAGGCGGTGACGCTCCAGGTGAAGGAGATTCTGGAGAGTCGGCACCGCGCGGGCGCCACCTATAAGGTGGAAAACCTCACGGGCATTCTCAACGCGGCAAAAAGCATTGCCCGCATTCTCAGCCTGGTGCTGGTGCTGGTATCGGCTATTGCGCTTGTCATCTCGGGAATCGGCATCATGAACATCATGCTGGTCACCGTCACTGAGCGGACGCGCGAGATCGGCGTCCGCATGGCGGTAGGCGCATCGCGCCGCGACATCCTGCTTCAGTTCCTTACCGAGGCCGTTCTGATCAGCCTGGCGGGTGGGACGTTTGGCATTGCGGCAGGCGTGGCGCTGCCTCTCAGCGTGCAGTATTTCGTCGATAATCTGCGCATTCCCATTTCGATGTGGTCCGTTGGAATCGCTTTCACAGTCTCCAGTCTGGTGGGCCTGATTTTCGGAATGTTGCCCGCCAGCCGCGCCTCTCGCTTGAACCCGACAGAGGCACTGCGCTACGAATAGTTCATGCGCAGATTCGCATTTCTACTCGCGGCCGCTCTTTCAGCCGCTCTTTCCGTCGCTCTTTTAGCCGGAGCCGAGACCCACACCCTAACGCTCAAACAGGCCGTCGCCCGCGCCCTCACGCAGAATCCCGAGGTCGTGATGGCGCGGCTCGACGAGGCCAAAGCATCTCTCGGCGTCCGCCTCGCAACCAGCCCGTTCACGCCGCATATGGGCGTGGGAACCGGCCTCGCATACACCAATGGATTCCCCCTGAGCATCGAGGGGTCGGCGCCGGCTATTTTTCAAGCCAAAGGGAACGAATCCCTGTTCAACAAGCCGCAGAGTTATGCCATCGCGCAGGCGAAGGAATCTGTACGCGGCGCCGGATTTGCCGCCGGCGAGAAAACCGATGAGATCGCGTACCGGGTAGCATCGCTCTACATCGACGCGGATCGCGCGGGCCGATTGGCCGATTCGGCGCAGAAACAGGTCGAGAGCCTGGAGAAGGTTCTCCAAACCGCACGGGCGCGCGTCGAGGAAGGCCGCGAGCTGGCGGTAACGGCGCAGGAAGCTAACGTAAACCTGCTGCGGGGCCGGCAGCGCCTCATTGGGTTGCAGAGCGATCGCGAATATGCCTCACGCAGTCTCGCAGTCACGCTCGGGTACGCGGCCTCCGATCTGGTCGCTCCCGCGGAAGAGGATCGGGCAGCACCCGCCATTCCCGATAATGAAGACGCCGCGATCCAAACGGCGCTGAGTGCCAGCAAGGAGATCAAGCGCCTGGAGTCGAACTATTCGGCCAAGGGGCTCGAGATCAAAGGCGATAAAGCCAAGCGGCTTCCCAAAATCGATCTGGTTGCGCAATACGCGCTGTTGAGCAAGTTCAACCACTATCAGCAATACTTCGCCTCCTTCTCGCGGAATAACGGCGAGATCGGCGCATCGATCGAAGTGCCGGTTTTCATCGGTTCCGGCGCAAAGGCGGAAATTCAGCAGGCCGAGACCGATCAGCAGCACATTCGCGCCGAAGTCGAAGTAGCTCGCAACAAGATCATGCTCGATATCCACCAGAGCTATCAGGAGATTCATAAGGCGGATATTGCCCGGGAACTCGCCCAGGCGGATCTGGACCTCGCGCGCTCCCAGCTTTCCGTGATTCTGGCGCAGATGGGCGAAGGCCGGGCGTCGCTGCGGCAAGTCGAGGAAGCGCGCTTCAATGAGGACGAGAAATGGATCGCATTCTACGACGCGCAGTTTAACGCCGAGCGCGCACGCCTGAACGTTCTCCGGCAAACCGGCGAACTTATTTCCGCCCTGAAGTGATGTACCGCTGGTGGTCTTTGCCGCCGGCGTTCTTATAGAACATCCGCCTCTGAGGCTACGCAGTCTGGCTTAACGCTTGCCAGGCATCGAATCCGCCAGTCAAATTAGCGATGTCCCTGAACCCGGCGCGCCGCAGAATACTCGTGGCGATCGAGCTGCGATAGCCGCCCTTGCAATGGACCACCACCAGCTTGTCGCGGTCCAACTCCCCGGTTCGATCCTGCAGTTGGCCCAGAGGAATCCGGACCGAATTCTCGATCGCGCCGCCCTCGACTTCCCCCCGCTCCCTAACGTCGAGCACCGCGATCCGGTCCCTCTCCTGCGCCAACAACTCCACAAATTCCTGAACCGAAATCTGCGGGATGTAATCCAGTTCATATCCGCCTGTGATCCAGCCGATAATTCCGTCTTCAAGGTACGCGTCGACATGCTCGATGCCTACACGAGCCAACCGGAGCTGAGACTCCCGTAAATGATCGGCGTCTTCTCCGATCAGAATGATTCTCTTGTCGAGCCCCAGTATCCTGGCCGCCCAGGAAGCGTACTGCCCGGAGAGCGCGATGTGCAGCGACCCCGGAACATGCGCCACCGCGAACTGCATCGCCGGACGCGTATCCAGCGCGATCGCGCCTTCCAATTGCAGCCGGAAGACCTCAGGCGCCCGCACGGGCACTGGCCGCGGAATCTGGTCCATCGCCGTCGCGCCTTGCCTGTTCAACTGCACTTCGCGCCCGAAATACTCGGGGCGTGGCGGAAGGCCGTCCGTTAGAAGTCGGATGAATTCATCGCAATCGCGCGCCTGAAGCGCATAATTCGTTCGACGCTCTTTCCCGATGGTGGACGAGCGCTCGGAGCCCATCTGCCGCCCGCACAGCGATCCCGCGCCGTGCGCCGGGAAAATCTCCGTCTCGTCGGGAAGCTTCAGGAGTTTGTCATGGAGACTCGTGTAGAGCATCGCGGCGAGATCCTGCGGCGTGTGATCCCCGGAAAGATCGGGACGGCCCACGTCTCCGACAAACAACGTGTCGCCCGTGAACACGGCGCGCGGACCTGATGATGAAGCAAGGTCCGTCATCGCAACGCAGATGCTCTCGATGGTATGACCGGGCGTGGCAAAGAACTCGAACCGGCACTTACCGAACGTCAGGGAGTCGCCGTCTTTGAGCCCCGTGTGAGGAAACTTCGCGCCCGCTTCGGCGCCGAGATAGATACGCGCGCCCGTGCGCTCCGCCAGCTCGCGATGACCGGATACGAAGTCGGCGTGCAAGTGCGTTTCGATGATGTGGGCGATCTTCAGGCCGTGCTTCGCGGCGGCATCCACGTAGATGTCTACATCGCGCTGTGGATCGATCACAGCCGCAATTCCGTCCGACCCTACCAGATAAGAAGCATGCGCGAGACAACCCAGAAAAAAATTCTCGACCAGAAGCGATTCCATGCCGGTGCTCCACAGTATAAGCAATCGCTCCAGGTAGTTGCAGGTGGATAATAGGGCTTGCTTTCGGAACCATCCACCTCTTCATGCCGCGCGTCGCTGTGATCGGAGGCGGCCTCGCCGGCCTCGCCTCAGCCGTCGCCTTGGGCAGCGCGGGATTCGAAGTCGACATCTACGAAGCGCGCAATTTCCTCGGCGGCCGCGCGACGTCGTGGCCCGTTAGCGGGGACGATGAAGAAATAATCGACAACTGCCAGCACGTCCTGCTGCGCTGTTGCGTCAATCTGCTGGATCTCTATCGGCGGCTGGGTGTCGAAAGCAAAATCCGGTTCCATCGCAAGTTCCACTTCGTCGAGCCCGGCGGACGCGTTTCCACCCTCGAGCGCGGCATGCTTCCCGCGCCCGCGCATTTCTTCGGCGCCTTCCTGAAGCTCAAGTTCCTCGGCATCGCGGACAAGATTGCCATCGCGCGCGCAATCAGCGCCATCCCCCCCGAGCGACTTACACGCACCGATCTCGACCGCATCACCATGCTCGATTGGCTGCGTGAAAAACGCCAGACCGAAGCCGCGATCGACCGTTACTGGCGGCAGGTACTGGTCAGCGCTGTCAATGAGGATCTGGATCGCATGGCCGCTGCGCACGGGTTTCAGGTTTTCTGGCTGGGCATGATCGCACACGCCGATTCCTACGAGATGGGTATCCCGGATGTCCCGCTCCGTGAACTCTATGACGAACATTCCCTCGCACGCGCGGGCGCGGTTCGGGTTCTGCATCGGTCCGCCGTCGCCGCAATCGAAACCGTGGAAGAAAACGTGGCCGCGATCCACACCGCCGCTGGCCGCAGTGAAGCGGACTACTACTTGTCAGCCCTGCCGTTCGAGCGCCTCCAGCCTCTCCTCCCAGGCCTGCCTATCGATTGGGGGGCCTTCGAACACTCGCCGATAACCGGGATACATCTGTGGTTCGATCGCCCGGTCACTGACCTCCCTCACGCGACGCTGCTCGACCGCACCGTCCAGTGGATGTTTAATAAAAGTGAAGGCCGGTACATCCAGACCGTCGTCAGCGCTTCGCGCAGTCTGCTGGAAACGCCGCGCAGCGAAATCATCGACCTGGCCGTGCGTGAACTCGCGGAATTCTTCCCCCTCGTGAAGGAAGCGCGTCTGGAAAAGGCTCAGGTGATTAAAGAGGTTCGGGCCACATTCTCGGCCAAGCCGGGGCTCGAAGCACGACGGCCCCTGTCGCGGACAAATCTGAAAAACTTCTTCCTCGCAGGGGACTGGACGCGCTCGGGATGGCCCGCCACGATGGAAGGCGCGGTCCGCAGCGGCTACATGGCGGCCGAATCGGTGACGGAGGCAGCCGGCAGGCCACTGCGATTTCTGCTGCCGGATGTCGCATAATGGGAGCCATGCGTACGTTGTGGATGGCTGCTTTGCTTCTGTGTTCCGCGACACTGTTCGGCGGAACGGGGACCAGGCTGACGGTACAGGTCAATTCAGCCGACACGGGAAAGCCAATCGACCGGGCCAGTGTGATTGTGAGGTTTCGCCACGGCTTGAATCCCGTGAAGATGAAAAAGATCATCACGAACTGGGAGACCAAAACCAGCCAGCAGGGCACCGTGGCGATCCCGGAGATGCCGATGGGTGAGGTGACGATCCAGGTCATCGCGGAGCACTACCAGACATTCGGCGACATCTTTCAACTCACAATGCCCGAGCAGACGATAACGATCAAACTGAATCCCCCGCAGCCTCAATACTCCGAAGACGCCAAGTCGAAGTAGCGGAACTTCCGTAACGCGTGCGAACTGCGGCGTGTCAGGCAATCCGGAAGCAGGCGTTTCACCAACTCATCCTCTTTTCAGGAGCGGCATCACGGCTTCCGGCGTCATCGAGCGAACCGGGGACCCGCGGAACCCTTTCGGATCTCGCGTCACGATGCACTCACACCCCGCCAATCGCGCGGCAGCCACAGTCACAGCGTCTTCAAAATCGGAAACGGGCAACTGTAGCGCGTCCTGGATTACCGCCCCATCGACGGCGGCTATCTCGAAAACGCTCAGGATCGCCGAGACGGTACGCGCGGCTTTAGCGTTGCCTATTTCCTTTCGGATCAGATAGTGGATCGTCGTTACCGCGTGCGCAGCCAGCATCCCTTGGGAAACGCCTGTTTCGACGGCGGCCCAAGCCGCCGCGCTTGCGTCGACGTAGGGCTTCCGGTCAAGGAGCACGTCCAGAATGATATTGGTGTCGAGAAGGATTCGCTTCATCGATACTTGGCGGCCAGATGCTTCCGGTACTCGTTGACGTCCGCATTTCTGATAATTCCCCGGACGGAGCGCAGTATCGGCGTGGCGCCTCTGGCTAAAGACGGTGGATCGGAAACAGCTGCGAGGTAGGCTTCCACCATCTCCGATATGGAAACGCCCCGTCGTTTCGCGTATTGCTTCGCGTTCGTTATCACGTGATCGTCCACACTAAGCGTCAACTTCGCCATGTACGTATAGTATCACAAAGTCTATACGTACTACTTCGACCGCCTGTTGTTCAGACATGATAGTGGCCCGCGCACCGCAAATTCTCAAAATTTGCCTTCCAAAACCGGATGCGATCCGCTCGCGTTACACTTGAGTCAACGGAGCCCCAACAAAACATGCTCTTCCGAGCTGTCGTGTCCCTAACGGTCATCACTGCGTTTACGTCATTCTGTGCCGTCGCTGAATCCCTGCAACCTCCTCGGGCGGGCAAGGTCGAGATCCTCAAATCCAGCGAAATCAAACCCGGCATGCATGCAACCGCTTGGACGGTGTTCCAAGGCGATACGCCTGAAGCCGTGCCCGTCGAAATCATCGGCTTGTACAAGAATATGTGGGGGCCCGGCCAGGATATCATCGTCGGAAAAATGGGTGGCAAAGCGGAACGCACCAACGTGGCGGGCGGCATGAGCGGTAGCCCGGTTTATATCGACGGTAAGCTGATCGGCGCCATCGCTTTGCGGATGACCTCTTTCTCTGCCGATGCGATCTGCGGCATCACACCGATCGAACTGATGCTCGAAATCAACCAGTTCGATCAAACGCGCCCGGTCGCTGCCCGTACGCCGGAAGCCGCGGGACAGCATAAAGAGGCGGCGGCGTTTCAGGGCCTGAGTCTCACCCCCATCGCCACTCCGCTTATGTTCGCCGGATTCAACGAAAATGTCCTCCGCAACTATGCGCCGACCTTTAATGACCTCGGCGTCACCGCCGTGCAGGGCGGCGCGGGCAACGCACTCACATCCAGCAAACCGGCCGCCGATTGGAAGACCGCGCTCCAACCTGGCCAGACCATCGCCGGCGTCCTCGTGTCCGGCGATATGAGCGTCACCGGACTCGGCACCGTCACTTACAACGACGGCAAGAACATCCTCGCCTTCGGCCATCCGTTCTTCAACATCGGGCCGCTCGACATGCCGATGAGCAAAGGCGAAGTGCTGACCATTCTGACTTCGCAGTATCAGCCGAATAAGCTTGCGAACGCCACCGAGATCGTGGGCGCGCTCCATCAGGACCGGCACAGCGGCATTATGGGCGTGCTGGGCGACGAAGCGCCGATGATTCCCGTGACTGTGAACGTTCGTTCCATGGATAACTCGAACGCGGTTCTCGCCGAGAAGACGTATCGCTTCAATGTGTTTCAGCAGCAGAAATGGACGCCGCAGCTGATGGCGATGACTCTGCAAAACGCCATTGGCGGGATTAATGAAACCGTCGACGAAGCGACTTACCGGCTGAACGCCACCGTTCACTTTGCGGGCGGGAAAGATTCACTGAGTCTCAATACGATGCAGAGCGCCGGCGACTTGCCGCTGCCCGTTTCCGCGCTGCTGGCAAACTGGTGGGGCGAGAAATTCAACCGGCTCTACGGCAATGCCGTGAAGATTCCGGATTTGAAAGATGCAACCGTGACGGTCGATCTGCTGCCGGAACGCCGTGTAGTGACGATCGAGAACGCATGGACCCCCGGCGATAACGTGCGACCTGGCGATGAGATCCCGATCAAGGTCTTTCTGCGTCCGTATCGCGGCGAGCGCATTGAGCGCGATTTCACTCTCAAGCTGCCTCCGGGAATTTCGAAAGGCGACCACCGGATTTTGCTGAGCGACGCCGATATTGCGGATCGCACTCAGGTGCAGGCGACGTCGACGAATCACTACATGGATGTGCCTCAGCTGGTCTCGCTTCTCAACCAGGAGCGCAGCAACAACAAGCTGTATGTCTCGCTTGTGGCATCCAATCCGACGGCTTATTACGAAGACAAGACGCTGCCGAGTTTGCCGTCATCCGTGCTCAACGTGATGCAGGCGGGGCGCACCACAACACAGACGATGATCACTTCACCCGAAAGCTCGAGCGAACAGATGTCGTTGCCATTCGATTATGTAGTCAATGGGAGTTACACGCTTCGCGTCACCGTAAAGTAATGTATTCCCTTGACTCGGAAATAAGCCGTGGGGCGGACGATCGTTTTTTGTCGTCTGCCAACCGCCCCGCGACCAGGGCAGGACAGACCACACAATACGATGGTCTGCCCCACGGGACAGGCTGAATGAAGACCATCACGCTCCTCGTTGCGGGAGCTTCACTCTGCCTCGCTGGCGAAACCCGCTCGTGGACGCAATCCGACTATTCGGATTTTCAAAAAGGCAATCTGAAAAATCTGTCGATTCGCAGCGACGGCCGACTGTCGCTCGCACCGCGCACGACGGAGATCTATGATTCGTCGACAGCCTATCTGTGGGCGCTCGCGCGGGATTCACACGGCAATCTCTACACGGCCGGGGGCCCGGGCGCGAAGCTCTTCCGCATTCCGCCGAATGGCAGAGGCGAAAAGATCGCGGAGTTCGATGCGCTCGAAATCCACGCCATCGCAGTCGACTCGAAGGACCGCGTCTATGCGGCAACAGCGCCCGACGGGAAGATCTACCGCGTCGGCTCCAATGGAAAAACAGAGGAGTTTTACGATCCGAAACAGAAATACATCTGGTCCCTGCTCTGCGATCCGGCGGGCAACTTGTATGTGGCGACGGGAGAGCAGGGCGAAGTTCATAAGGTCGCTCCGGACGGCAAAGGCGCGGTGTTCTTCAAGACGGATGAGACTCACGCGCGCTCCATAGCGCTCGACCACCAGGGAAATCTGATCGTCGGAACCGAGCCGGGTGGCCTTGTGATTCGTGTCTCTCCCAAGGGCGAAGGTTTTGTGCTCTATCAGATGTCCAAGCGCGAAGTGACGGCGCTGGCCGTGGGCCCGAAAGACGAGATCTATGCGGCGGCGCTGGGCAGCAAGACGGCGAGTCCCGTAGTCAATTCAGCGCCTCCTGCCGCCGCCGCCCCGCCCGGCGCGCTGCGTCCAGCCGGACAATCCGCGGCGCAGACAGTGACGCCGGTTACAATCCCCGGGGGCTCGGACGTTTACCGTTTGTCAGCAACGCAGGCTCCGGAGAAGTTGTGGACTGGCGCGCAGGATCTGGTATACGCGCTCGCGCTCGATGCGAACGATCACTTGCTGATCGGTTCCGGCAACAAGGGCAATCTTTACCGGGTGGAGACCCGATCGCTTTACTCGACGCTGGTAAGCTTCCCGGTCGCGCAGGTCACTGCACTGCTGGCGAGCAAAGACGGCGCCATCTACGCGGTAACCGGAAATGTCGGACAAGTATTTCGAGTCGGCCCCGGCATCGAGCCCGAAGGAACCATCGAAAGCGACGTGTTCGATAGCGGCGGATTTTCTACCTGGGGACGTCTCACCGCCGCGGGCGATCTTCATGGTGGAAAGATCGTGCTGTCGGCCCGTTCCGGAAATCTGGATCGGCCGCAACAGAACTGGAGTCCGTGGTCCACGCCGGTCGTTGGCCCGGAGGGCGGGCAGATTACCGCGCCTTCCGCCCGATTCGTTCAATGGAAAGCGACATTGAACGCGGGCGCCGGCAACAGCTCCCCAGTCCTCGATTCCGTGGAAGCCGCTTATCTGCGGCAGAATGTGACGCCATCCATCGATCAGATTGAGATCACGCCGGCGAATTACAAGTTTCCGGATCCGGTAGCCCCGCTCACTGCTTCGAGCCCCACCCTCAGTCTTCCTCCGCTGGGTTCAACTCCGGCTCCCCGGTCGAACCCTGTTACCGGAGGACTGACGATCACGCCGTCGATGAGTTACTCCAGGGGGGCGATTGGCGTGCGCTGGGCGGCGTCGGACGAGAACGGCGACACGCTGATCTACAAAGTGGAAATCCGCGGTGAGAAAGAACAAACCTGGAAGCTTCTCAGAGATAAGGTGCGTGAGAAGTACTTGTCATTCGATTCGGCCGCCTTCCCCGACGGTGAATACCGGATTCGAATCACCGCGTCCGACTCTCCTTCGAACACCCCGGAGAACGCTCTCGCCACGCAGGAAGAGAGCGATCCGTTCACCATCGACAACACGCCGCCGCAAATTACGAAGCTGGCTGCAAAAGGCAACGTGATTCAGTGGCATGCGGCGGACGCGCTGAGCATAATCCGGAAGGGAGAATACTCGCTCGACGGCGGCGAGTGGACTGTGGTGGACCCGGTGACGAAGCTTTCGGATTCACAGGCGCTCGATTACTCGCTCAAGCTGAACAGTCTCGCTCCAGGCGAACACACAATCGCCGTGCGGGCTACCGACGACTTCGACAACGTAGCCGTCGAAAAACTGATTTTGTAGCGCCGGCGATCTTGTCGCCGGCGGGTTTAGTTAAAGGAAAAGAACACCGGCGACAAGATCGCCAGCGGTACACGTTACTTAAACGTATCGCAAGCCGAAATTCGCCCGGTATCCAGACCGCGCCGGAACCATTGAACCCGCTGGGCCGACGTTCCATGGGTGAACGATTCGGGGTTAACATACCCCTGCCCCATGCGTTGCAACCTGTCGTCGCCAACCGCGGCCGCAGCCCGCATCGCGGCGCCGATATCACTCTGATTGACAAGATTCCGCTGCTCCGTCGAGTTTGCCCAGATACCCGCAAAGCAATCGGCTTGAAGCTCCAGCCGTACCGAAAGCGGATTCGCCTCCCCTGGTTCCCGCTGCTGCAGACGTCGCACCTTTGGCTCGATACCCAGCAGCTTCTGAACGTGATGGCCGATTTCATGCGCAATCACATAAGCCTGCGCGAATTCTCCGGGCGCACCGAAGCGCCGCTTCAGTTCACTGAAGAATCCGAGATCCAAATAGACCTTCTCATCAGCGGGACAGTAGAACGGGCCAGTCGACATGCTCGCTCTCCCGCAGCCTGATGGATACGAGTTCCGATAGAGGACCAGTTTCGCGTGGCGATACGGTATTCGCTCCTGCGCCGGAAGCATGCGATCCCAGTTCTTCTGCACATCGTCCAGCACGAACGATACGACTCTTACCTCGGGCGCTTCACGTGCATCGCGAGCCGTATCGGGCCGGCGATTCCCAACCTGCGCGCCCGCCAACATAGGGAAAATGAGCCAGCCAAACTTAATCCAACGCACTTGCCTTCAGGATGCACCGATCGGGGCGGTAGAATCAAGCGACTCGTCGCAATTGACGTGTTACGATGATCATTACGCAACCCGCCCTGTCTTTTGAACCACTTACATGAATCTTCGCTCTCTTTTTAGTCTGTTTTCGTCGGACCTCGCCATCGACCTCGGCACCGCCAACACACTCGTTTACGCGAAAGGAAAAGGCATCGTAGTCAACGAGCCCTCAATCGTCGCACTGAACAAAACCACGGGTGAAGTGGAAGCCGTCGGCAAAGAAGCGAAGGAAATGCTCGGCCGCACGCCCGGAAACATTGTCGCCATCAAGCCGATGAAGGATGGCGTGATCGCCGACTTCAAAGTCACGGAGAAGATGCTGAACTACTTCATCCAGAAGGCGCACAATCGCAAGATGCTGGTGCACCCCAGGATTGTGATCGGCGTTCCCAGCGAAATTACTCAAGTGGAAAAGCGCGCCGTAATGGATTCGGCGTACCGCGCCAAAGCCAGCGAAGTTCATCTGGTGGAGCAGGCCATGGTGGCGGCCATCGGGGCCGGTCTTCCGATCACCGAACCCTCGGGCAACATGGTGGTCGATATCGGCGGCGGCACCACCGATATCGCGGTGATCTCACTCTCGGGAATCGTTTATTCCCGGTCCGTGCGCGTAGCGGGCAACGCGATGGATGATGCCGTCATGCTGTATCTGAAGCGCAAATACAACCTGCTGATCGGCGAGCGCACGGCGGAGACCATCAAGATGGAGATCGGCTCGGCGTTTCCGCTGGACAAGCCGCAGACCATGGAGATCAAGGGCCGCAACCTGATCGAAGGCGTGCCCAAGACCATCACCGTGGGTGACGCGGAAATTCGCGAGGCACTTTCCGAATGCATCGCCACCATCATCAACGGCATCCGAGTGGCGCTCGAGCGGACGCCACCAGAACTCAGCGCAGATATCAGCGATCGGGGAATTGTACTCACTGGCGGCGGGGCTCTGATCAAGAATCTCGATAAGCGTATCCGTGAGGAGACCGGCCTGCCGGTATCGATTGCCGACGATCCGCTGGCATCCGTAGTGCTGGGTACCGGCAGGATGCTGAGCGATTTCAAACTCCTGCGCAAGATCTCGATCGATTGATGGTTAGGCGGCTTCCAGCCGAGCCGGCCTGATCCGGTATACGCGGCTTCCAGCCGCGTCGCTTGATCGGGTATACGCGGCTTCAGCCGCGTCGCTTGATCCAGGAGAAGATAGATAGTGTAGCGCCCGCATGGAATCCATCTTTTACCGGTACCGGAACATCATCGTTCTGCTGATCGTGATTTTCGCTCAGCTGATTCTGCTGGCATGGCAGGTAAAAAGCGACAGCGACGTGCCTATGGTGCGAGTCTGGGCAGTGACCGCGGTGACCCCGGTCGCCAGCGCCATCGAAGGCTTTCGGAACGGGACCACCGGCTTCTTCAGCAACTACTTTGAGCTTCGAAATGCCCGTGAACAGAGCCGGCAGTTGAGAACCGAGGTCGAGCGGCTCAGAGTTGAAAACCAGCTGCTGAAAAACGAGCTGGGATCCGCCCAGCGCGCTGAATCGCTCGCGGGATTCCAGGCCCGCAATCCTTCAAAGATGATTGGCGCTCGCGTGATCGCGGCCACTCCGGGTATGGGCACCAGATCCGTGCTGATCGATCGCGGCACGCAGTCGGGAGTCCGCCGGGGAATGGCGGTGGTTACTCCGGACGGAATCGTGGGCACCGTGATTGCCGTGTTTCCATTCGCCAGCCAGGTCCGCTCCGTGACGGACCCGGGATTCGCGGCCGGCGTTGAATCGCAGAACAATCACGTTCACGGCGTATTGAAGGGCCTCGGCACCAGCAGCGTGAGGGTCGATTTCGTTCCCACGGGGCAGAAGGTCGATAACGGGGAAATGTTTTTCACCTCGGGGGAGGACCGGATCTTTCCGAAAGGGCTGCCTGTAGGAAAAGTGACCAGCGTCCGGGAAGGAGCGAATTTCCAGGATATTACTGTGGAACCGTCCGGCACCGAGTCTGCGCCTGAAGAAGTGCTGGTGATCGTCGACCCCATACATCAGGCGATTCCGGATGCGCCTCCGGGCGACGCTCCCGTCTTTCTAGCGCCGGACATTAACCCGGACGCTCAGGCACCGCAAATGGGGGGAGCGGGGCTTACCACCGCCGACAAAATGCGTGACCAGTACAAGAAAATCGGCGATGCGCAGAAGCATGTGTTTGGGGTGGGCGGGCCCGGCACGCCGCCGCCGAATTTCAATCTGAAAGTGCCGGGAGTGAATGCTCCCGCCGACCCGGCCGCGCCGAAGACTCCCGCTCCAGCAGGCCCGGCGAGCACGCCCTCATCCCCGGCAAAATCGGCGGCGCCACAGAAAGAGCCTCAACCCTGATGGCCAGCGGCCGCATCATGGTGGATAGCGCGCGCCAGGTGCGCTCGGCATCGTATCCGGTCTGGGTCTACTTCGCGGTCCCGCTTCTTGCGCTTCTGATTCAGGTGTACCTGCCCTTGTTTCAGACGCTGCGATTCATTTCGCGAATCGAGTTACCGCTGCTGGTCACGATCTATTTCGCATTGATGCGGCGATCGCAGCTGCGGGGTCTGGCGATCGGCGTAACACTGGGACTGGCGCAGGATTCGTTCCTTCCGCATCAAATCGGAATGTACGGAATCTGCAAAACCCTGGTGGGGTACTTCTCCGCATCGATCGGCATGCAGTTCGACGTCGAGCACGCGTTCGTGCGGCTCGTGCTGTGCTTTGTGTTTTACTTGTTCCACCAATTCTTCTATTGGTTACTGCAGAGGTCGCTGCTCGATCAACCTGCGGTGTTCGATATCCAGACTGAGCTGCTTCTCGCGGCAATCAACGCCATCATCGGCGTCGCGTTGTTTCATTTTCTGGACAAACTGAGGAAGAGGGATTAGGCTACCGCGTGCAGCAGATTTGAGGAGCCAGCAGAGCAGGCGTCAGCGGCGTGCTCATCTTGAAGAAATTCTCCGAAGCCAGCCGCCGGTAGATATCCCCGGCGACGCCCGACGCGGCAGCGCCGATCGAAGGACGTCCGCCGGTCAGCATCACAACAACCACGAGTTTCCGGCCGCCGGTTTCGTTGAACGATCCGAACCATCCCAGACGCGTCCGTCCCTCGCTGCACGTGCCGGTCTTGCCCAGGATCTCGTCTTCCTGTTTCGCCCGGACCGCCGTGCCAAACTCAACCGCGCCCTTCATCCCCGGTTTAATCTGCTCGATCAGATTGCCGATATCGAGATGGCGCTTAACTTCGGGCTGGAACGTATTCACCTCGTCCTGCGACCGTGGATACTGTAGCCAGTAGAGAGTGCCGCCATTTGCGACTGCGCTCATCAGTGCCGCGAGTTCCAGTGGCGTCTGCGAAATCTCCTCGCCGAAACTGGTCAGCATTCCCATACCGCCATTCTTCGGCGGAGCAGGCGGAAACGAACCCTCATGCTCACCCTCCACGTTCAGGCCGGCCTTTTCGCCATAGCCGAACAGGTGCGCATAGTAGTTCACGCGCTCGTATCCGAGCTTTACCCCGAGATTCGCAAAGTAGGAATTGTTCGAGTAAGCCAGGGCGTCGGTAAGATCCAGGGAACTCCTGCTGTAGAAGCGGATCGGGCTCGTGCGCTGAACAAGTCCCTCGCGCAGCGCCGCGAGAGCCACCGAGACTTTAATAGTCGAACAGGGCTGGTAGCCCCCGGCGAGCGCCAGGGGCTGATTTACGATCGTCAGGATCCGGCCGGTGGTGGGATCGGCCACCACGACTGCGCCGTTCAGAGGACCAAGCGCGTCAACCGCCGCCTTGCGGACATTCAGGTCCTCGCCGTCGACTTTGTCGCTAATAGTGGAATCCTTATAGGTAGGCTCATCCCACGTCTGTACCCAGACTTTCTTGCGCGGCTTCGTACTTGCCGCCAGCAGAGGACTGACGGTTGCGGAAGTTTTCGCGGTGACGGCGGCCGGAGCTGCAATCGCGGAACTTTTCTTCCTCTTGTGATGCTTTGCCGGGACGGTGTCCACGGCAAAAGCGGCGCCGGCAATCAGACTCACGGCGATCACAAGAGCCATCGCGCGGACGACAACGAAACACCGATCTGTTTGAATTCCCGCTCTCATTTCAGACGGCCATCTATTAGTTTATCGTCAACATGCTATGTTTTTGGAGTATCCACCCACAAACATTTAGCAGATTTAATGCTTCAAACCGACCGCCCAAAACCCCGTGAAAGCGGCAAGAAAGACTTTATCACGTTGAATCGGCAGGTGGTGGAGTGCCAACTCTGCCCCCGCCTGATCGCCCACTGCCACGAAGTCGCTGTCATCAAACGCCGCGCATTTCTCGATTGGGACTACTGGGGTAAACCCGTCAAGTCTTTCGGCGATACTTCGGCCCGGCTGCTGATTCTTGGCTTGGCGCCCGGTGCGCATGGTGCTAATAGAACAGGACGTATGTTCACCGGAGATCGTTCCGGTGACTTCCTCTACCGATCCCTTCACAGGGCGGGATTTGCCTCCCGGCCCGAGAGCCGCAGCGCGAATGATGGCCTTCAGCTGTTTGATGCGTGGATCACGGCGGCGGCTCATTGCGCACCTCCGGACAATAAGCCCTCGCCTCAGGAGTTACGCAATTGCCGTCCTTTCCTCCAACGAGAACTGGAACTGCTTACCAACGTTAAGGTTGTCGTCGCTTTGGGGAAAATCGCGTTCGACACGTACCTGGGCATCTTGAAAACCCGCGACGAAATTGCGCGCCTTGCAGATTTCCAATTCGGACACGGGGTATTGTATCCGGGTCTGCGCCCCGCCCTGCTGGGCTCTTACCATCCCAGCCAGCAGAACACTTCAACAGGAAAACTGACTCAATCCATGTTGGACGACGTATTCGCGCACGCTGCTCAACTTATCCGATCCGGACTAGTTCCCGCTGCACCGCGCCCGTAGTGGAAGCCGACGTCGCTGTCACGAACACGTTGACCTCGGAACGAACGCCGAAGTCCTCCAGATAGATTCCCGGCTCGATCGAGAAGAGAGCGCCGGGCAGGATGCGGCGTTCATCATGGGTTTCGAGATTGTCCATGTTCGCGCCCGTACCGTGAACTTCGGTTCCGATAGAGTGGCCTGTGCGATGGACAAAGCGATCCGCGAATCCTTTGCCGCCGATGTAATTTCGAGCGGCATCATCCACTTCGAATCCCCGAATATCCCGCTTCGATTTCACAGCGTCGGCGACCGCCTCGATCGCGCGGTCTCTGGCATTCCGAACCGTCTCGAACACTTCGCGCACCCGATCCGGCGCCGTTCCGCAGAAGCCGGTCCAGGTGATGTCGTAATAGACGGCCTCCTGTCGATCGAGCTTTGCCCACATATCCATGAGAACGAAATCTCCAGGGTGAACCGGAGAATTCGTTTCGGGCGTTGGCTCGTAATGCGGATTGCCCGCGTGGGCGTTTACCCCGATAATCGGCCCGCTGTCGGTAACCATACTCGCTGCCCGGAATTGGTCGAGAACCCAGTCGCGGACCATCAACTCATTAACGCCGTCCGGCAACTTCTCGCCGATAAACCGGAACGCATCGGCGCACACCTTGTCGACCCGCCGGCCAGCTTCCAGGTGAGTAGCAAACTGCTCATCGGTAAGACAAGCCTCAAACTCCTGAATCAGTTCTGCGGAGCTTACAACTTCTACATCTTGCGCGCGCACAAGCTCGATGGTGCCGGCATCGACCATCGCAACGTAAGGCACCGCGCAGAGCGGCGAGTACTGCATCGCCACGCGCTTCGCCCCTTTCAGAAGCCGGGCGAGTTCGGCGTGTTGTTCCTGCCAACTGGAATACTTGAGCTTCTCTCCGGGCAGCGAATCGATCATGCCCGCTTCAATTCGATGCACCAGCCCACGCGGTTCGCCGGTTGAAGGGATCAGGTAATACCAGCGCCGGGTGATGTGCCTCAGCGGACGAAACCCGAGCACCCGATAAGCCAGCGGATCGCGCTCGTGGTGGTCGAAGAACAGCCAGCCGTCAAGCTTTTGGCGGCGCAGCGCTTCCTGAATACGGGGAATGTCCATGCGATTCGAGAATAGCGCGATCGAGAGGTTCCGTTTTGCGCCACTCGATTTGCGCGCGCAGATCGGTTACGCCGGCGGCCTGACGGGGCGAAAGTACTTCAAAGGAGATCACGTCGTCCAGCCAGTCGTGACTGGAGCCGTCCGCGTATTGCGTGGCAACGGTCACGGTGTATTGTTGCGGGGTAAGCCAGCACTCGAATTGAAACTCGATGTCGAGCCCTTCCCCCGGCTCGAACGCTCCCAGATCGACCTGCTCAATCCTGGTATTCGTGCCGTAGATTTCCATGCCGATGCGGTTGCGGATGAGTATGCCGACCATCGGCTCGACGTGCCGCCGCCGGAACGCGGTGCGAATCCGAATCGTAATGCGCTCGCCGCTGGTAACAACGGCACACGGCTGTCCGCTCTCGTCGACGAGGGCCACGTCCAGGATCTCGCTCGACCCATCTCCGTGCCTGTTGCTCGCGTTGAGATGAGTACGACGGTCGCTCTGCTCGAAAGCCTTTTGCCGCTCCAGCACGATTCCGATGTACTTGTCGATCACGTGCTTCGGCTCACCCTCGGCTTCAATCCTGCCATTGAGTAGAAAGATCGCCCGATTTGACAGTTGCTTCACGAGACCGAGATCGTGCGACACGAAAAGGACCGTGGTTTTCTTCTCCCGCAGATCCTCGAACTTGCGAATGCACCGGTTGGCGAAAACCGCATCGCCAACCGCGAGCGCCTCATCGACGATCAGAATATCGGGATCGACATGTATAGCGGTGGAGAACGCGAGCCGGACGTACATACCACTCGAATATTCTTTGACAGGCCTGTTGATGAAGTCCCCGATTTCCGCGAAAGCTTCGATCAAAGGCAGGTTCCGCTGCATATCGGCACGGCTGATCCCCATGATCTCGCCGTTGATGAAAACGTTCTCGCGGCCGGTGAATTCGGGGTTGAAACCGGCGCCCAATTCCAGAAGCGCGGCCACTCGCCCCCGCGTCACGATGCGGCCCGTCGTCGGCTGGAGTATTCCACTGATTACCTGGAGCAGAGTGCTCTTGCCGCATCCGTTCGGTCCCACGAGACTGACGACTTCGCCTCGGTCCACACTGAACGAAATATCTCGCAATGCCCAGAAATCGGTGTGCAACGGCTTGTGCCGGAGAGGATTCAACTCGCGGATGCGGTCGAACGGAGCCTTATACAACCGGTAGACCTTCGAGACGTTTTGGACAAGCAGCAAATTACCAGTGTAGCGGCCTATGATATAGACGATGCGCACTCCATTGATATCGGCACTGACCGTCTTATGCGCATTCGCAGCTTCGCCGGCACAGACTCCGGTGTATGGATACAAGATCGTCCACACTTATCCGCATGACCGCAAGGCCTTTACACAGGGGCTGGAATATCGCGGTGGTTTTCTATACGAGGGCACGGGACTGAATGGAAGATCGAGCCTCCGCAAAGTGGCGCTGGAGTCCGGAAAAGTGCTTCAGGAGATCCGGCTGGACTCCAAATACTTCGGCGAAGGCATTACGTTGCTGGACCAACGCGTCATTGAGTTGACTTGGGAGTCCCATCGGGGTTTCATCTACGACCGGAACACTTTCCAGCTGATCCGGAGTTTCGAGTATCCCGGCGAAGGCTGGGGACTCACGAACGACGGCCGGCAGATTTACATGAGCGACGGCACGGCGCAAATTAGAATCTGGAATCCTTCGACACTCCAGGAAACTCACCGCATAACGGTTCATGATGGACCTGCTCCGACCGAATTGCTGAACGAGTTGGAATATGTCAACGGCGAGATCTACTCGAACGTCTGGCAAACCGACCGGATTGCACGCATCGCGCCAGCGGACGGGCGTGTCACGGGCTGGATCGATCTCTCCGGCCTGCTGACCGCGGCCGATCGGCGCGAAGGCGCGGACATCCTGAATGGAATCGCCTACGACTCACTGGGAGATCGCCTCTTCGTGACCGGAAAGCTTTGGCCGAAGCTCTTTGAAATTCAGCTGGTTCGAAAATCATAGGCGCATTACGATTGTCAAATCGCTCCCTGGAACGGTTGTCCCAACACCAGTGACATTGAGGCTCAGGAGATCTCCCGCGCGCAGAGCCGGCAGCCCGAATCCGCCGAAGACATTTGAGGTCGTCGCCCCTGCTGGGATCTGCACGCTTACATAAGGAGCGCCATTGCGATTGATCTGGAGGACGATGGCGGCTCCCGCGGGAGGGGTACCGACAACTCCGTAACAATCCCGCACGGATCGATCCGAATCCACGATCACGCCCGGCGCCGCGTTCGTCTGAATGGCAAGATAGCCGGTGATCTGAAAAGAATACTGACCACCTCCCAGCGTGCGCAGTCCGGAGTCGACGGTCGCGGTGTAGGGGTTCACGGCAACGGCCCCGGAGCCCAGCGCGTTGGTCATGTAAAGCTCGGCGCTGGCGAGTCGAACGTCGGGCAAAGTGATGCTGTACTTCCAGTCTCCGCTGGCCGGACTGCCGAAAAAACCCTTGATGAACGGAACAATCGCTACGCTTTCACTCAACTGGAAAGCGGATACTGGGATCGCGTGATCCACTGCCGAGGTGCCCTGCGCGCCTCGGACGACTATGGAACTGCTGTCGGGATTCGTGCCGGTCACCTGGACGATCTCCTGTTCAATCTGCATCAGCACGCCGGGCGCGAAAGTCGCGCCGAAAGCAATTCCTGAATCGGTCTCGGAAATCGGGGCGCTGAGGGCAAATGGAGCCACACCATTGACCTCATCGTAATAGTGAAGGGTATATGTGCCGGCAATGATACTGAACGTGTTGACCAGAGTACCGAAGGCGCTTGCTCCAAGATCCAGCACCCCTCCGGTGGTCGGAGACAGTATCAAACCGAAGATGGGCGCCGGCGGGACACCGGAATCGGCGGCAAGTCCACCCGATTCCCCCAGCACCCAGCGCGTCAGGGGCGACAACGCGTACGCGGCTTCGTCGTTCGTCGCATTTGCCGCGCGCGCGGATATCTGGATGCCGGCGCCGATGCGCTCGGGAACATCGATTGCGATTGGGCTCGCACTTCCGCTGATGGCGGCGCTCCAGGAATTTTCCGCAATCACGAAGAAACTCGTGGAATCCGGCTCGATCAACCAGGGTACGCCGATCGTCAGAGTATCCACCGTATTACTGACGATTTTGTACTCCTGGCCCACACCCGTGCCTCTCGTGATTCGAACCACCGCCGACTGATATTCGTTCACATTCAACTCAAGAGCCGTGTCGCCGACGGTCGTCGAAGAATGAACGGTGACGGCGGCTTCGGGCAATAATTCCCAGCGCCAGCAGATGTCGACGTGGTCGAACTGAGGGTCCGGCGGAAGCACCATCAGCGGGGGGAATCCGGTGTCGATGAAGGAAGGCGCGGAAGTCTGAGCGGAAGCGATTCGGAATAACGATTGCGGATTCGCGCCGCGATAGACATTGAAACTCGCCCCGCCCACCGGCAGTTGGATGCCATCGAGCACAACAGAATTCGTATTGACGCCCGCGGTGGTTGTAGCCTGCGCGATAAACGACAGCAGACTTTCTCCACCGGCGCTGTCCACAGTGCTTACGGCATAAAAGTAATTGGCCCCACCTGCCAGTGTTCCGCCGGTCGCGCTTACCACGGGCGCAAGGCCGATTAGAGGAGCTGTCAGAGTTCCATTTTTCCCGGATGGCGCTACGAAGGAAACGGTCAACTCGACGTCAGTTGAGCCGTCGCTCCCGGTGACTTCGGCTTCCGTAACGCCCAGCTGCAGATGTCCGTATGAATCGAGAACCGTGCCGGCCACCGGCGCGGGCAGTCCCGAGCCGTGCCCGGATTGAATCCCGAGACCTCCTGTTATCCCAGTCGCGGTATCCGAATACCAGGCGTCGTCGTGAAACTGCGCCGTTATCGTGGCTGTGCGGAAACTGTTGCCCGGCGCGATTTTCGTGATTCGGAAGGGAGTGCGCTCCAGATTCTCTTTCAGGTAAGACACGGTGATGAGATCGCCGGGCAGCAGACCGAGAGCTTTGACGCTGGTCCGGAACTGAATGAAAGCGTTTCCCGAAAGGCCCCGGTTCAAACCGAACAACAACATGCGCGATGCCTGATTGAATGTGGAGATTCCTACCGCATCCCATATCACTGCGACCTCTTGTCCGCACAGGTCCGCATCGTCTTCGTCTTCCAGCGACAGACTGTCCTGCTGATACTGGTTAAAGCCGTCCTGAAACTCGATCGACAGCCGGTTGGGCGTATCCTGAGCGCCCAGCTTGGATAGTTGCACGCTCGAACTCCCGTCTTTGTTGCGCGCAATCGAGGCCGCGTCGAATTCATACGCCGGCCATCCGTTGTTGAACGTATTTACCGAATTGCTTCCCGGCGGCAACGCAGGCTGTTGCAGGGCGAAGGTGTTCTCGACGCGCACCTCCAGCAGCCCGGCAGTATTCAAAACCAGATACAGGCTCGACCCATTCCGGATCGAACGGATGATTTCGCCCGCACTCTGGCTCTGGTTGAGCGCAAAATTGCATTGGAACCTGGGCAGCTGAACGGAGCCGCCCACCGGATCGTCCACAGAAATTAACGCATCCGCGTAAGCCGCCGCCGCCGCGAAGCTCGCCGTGTTTATCTCTTCGAGCGTGTACCCGCAGCGCATCAATATGTCCAACAGGACCCAGGCCGGATTGCTGGAAAATTGTTCTCCCAGAAAATTGCCGCTGGTGTCGAATTGCCAGAGATTCAAACCCTGCATCAGAACCTGAACCTGCGGAATACTGGTTCCATCGCTAATCCGATTCGGCACTACAACGGAAAGGTACGCCATGCTGCCGTATGGGTCGCCCAACGCGTTTCCGCTTCCGTCCGTAAAGTTTGGATCCTGATGTCCGTCCCGCGTTCCGGGGGTGATCAAGTTGAACCAGCCTGTCGAGGTCATGTTCATCCCGTTGACGCCCTGGGGAATTACGATATCGTCGACGAGGACGCTAAGAACGCCTTGTATCGTGCCCATCCCGAGAAGAACTTCCATGCGCGTGAGATTACCGTCGTTCCGGGAGAACACCACGTCCGGCGTAGTCCACTGGGTCCCGTAGACGAGCGGAACGAAGTCGTTGTAGGCCGCGGTGTTGTTCTGGACGGCGGAGAGCTGCGAGTTTTTTTGCCCCGCGCCGCGTACGAGGATGGTGGGCGGAAGGTATTCGAGCCCACCGAAGCGGGCCGTCTGCCTGCCGCTGGTATCGATGTTGAACATTCCGCGCTGCTCGCAATCCGCGCGCGAGCGCGAGCAACTCGTGAACGGAACGTTGCCGTCCAGATTGCCGACGCCGTTCGCCTGGTCCGGAGAATATCCGCACCGGTAGAAGAATGAGTACTTTCCCTGCGACGCCCCGCCGTCGACGGCCTCCAGACGCTGCGCGACCGTGGTTGGAAACCGCCAGGGACACATTCGCTCGACGCGAACGTTGGGAACCACGGTCCGCTGCATCGAGATCCGGTTCATAGCGCTCAGCCGGAATGTCGTCTCGGTGATGGTGTCCGGCGGATTCATCAGACCGCGGAACACCACGGCCGAATCGGTCGTGGCCGCTCCGGCTATCAGATCGAAAAAGACGGACCGCACCGTGAGGCGCGAACCCTTGAAACCGGTCTGCTGCTCGATTTCCGAGAGCTCGGAATCCGCGTTCGCCAGCTCGAAGGTCAGCTTCGGCGCGCCTCCAACTTGTGTTTCGGAGGCCAGTTGAGCCTCGAACAGATTGTGGCGGACAACGCGGCCTTCATACGGGGTCCCGTTCCACGCGATGGTTCGGCTGCACCAGTGCCGCACAGTGCCATCGGCCAGCGTGCAGTCGAAAAACAGCAGTGGCGTATCGGCGTTCAACTGTTCTTTGGCTCTGAGTACGCTTTCCATTTTTCTCTTCTCGAATCCTTTTTACTCATCGTGGGGCGGACCATCGTTTTGTGTGGTCTGCCGGGTGCGCGGCGCGGAAGGCCGGTGACAAAAGCCGATTGTCTGCCCCACTGTCACACCCGGGACATCAGGGTGATCTCGCATGACGAGAAGCCCACGTTTGTGCTGGTGATCGTGAAATCGTCCTCGTCGAAGTAGGTCTCTTCATAAATCCCGAGAGCCGCGCTGGTTTGCTTGTACGCGGAAGGGTACGGCTGCGCTTCCACCTGCAATCCCCAAACATCGATCGTCATCCCCGCCGGCACAGCGATGGAAAAAGTCGATTGTCCCGCCCCGCCGACGCCCGTGCCGTTCACAAACACGCGCTGCCACGCCGCGCCCAAGGTTACCGCGAGCGCCGTTCCGTCGCGATGCAATGTAACTGCGCCCGCCACGTCACAACGCAGGTAGACGCTGAAACATGCCACATAGTCTCCGGACACGCCCAGCGATTGCTGGAGCGACTGCGTTCCCCCGCTCGCATTTGTAACCGACGATGCCCTCAGCGTTCCCAGCGGGTCGGATACGCCGGCGGCCGTCTGCAGCAACCCCAGTTGCCAGGCCGATTGCGCGAGGTTCTCGCTCCATCCCAGCAGATTCGCCAGCGGGTCGATAAACGTAAACGCGGCAAACTTTCCCTGTGAAGCGGTGAACAAATCGTGGAGGCTCTGAACTTCCGCGGCAACCAGGTCCCGATAAGACAGTTTCCATTGAATCTGACCGGCGGCCGCGTCTTGCAACATGATGAGCGCGCCGTCTTCCATCTGATTGGCGATGGCCCGCCACCTTCGCGAGCGGCTCACCGGAAACTGCGCCACCGACCCTGCCCCGACTTGTGGGAAAAAGTTCATGCGACCTCCGCGATCACGACCGTCGTCTGCCCGTTCCATTCGCCGTTCATGGTGGCGTCGAACTGTTGGCCGGAGATCACGCACCTGGCAACGTTGTCGCCCGTTACCGGATCCGTAAATGCGAAGACCGCGCTGCCCTGCTGCTCGACGAACGCGATCACTGCGGCCAACTCCTGCTCGTCAAGCTGATCGAGTTTGAGCGTCCATTGCCGCAGCCCGGTTCCAATCAACCGAAATTTCTGTTGACTTCCGTCCATGAATCGGACGGCTTGGGTCAAGTAGCTCACGCCGCTATCGAGCGGATACTGGGCGATCGCTCCAGTCTTCAATACCGGGAAGATGGCCATCGGATTACAGGTTCGCCACCACGCCGTTGATCGGGTGCATATTCAACATAGCCTCGCGCACCGCATTGGCAATATCGTTGCTGTGGTCCATAAACGACTGGCTGTCCATGGCATTCACATTCACCGTGACCTGCGCTGGCGCAGCCGCCTGACTACTGCCAGCCGACCCCGCATTCGGGGCTGCCGAGTTCGGTGTTGCCGAGTTCAAAGCGGCATTGACCGCGACAGGCGGAGGCGGAACATAGATCGGGAGAGGCTTCGGCGCAGAACTCCCGCCGAACAGACTGGCGATACCCGAGATCAGCGGCGAAAGCAGGCCGAGACCTCCGCCTCCGAGCAGGCTCGAAGCCACGCCTCCCGCCGCGCTCAACGCCGAGTGTCCCTGCGCCGATGTATTGCCCTGAATCGCCTGTGTATTGGCCGTAATCAGCGAGGCCTGCTGCTGATAAGCCGCCTGCAGCTGAGCGATTTGCTGCCCGGCCTGCGACAGCGACGCCGCAAGATCGGTGTTGTTGCTCGTCACGCCAACGCCAATCGCCGGCGGGTTCGGAATTCCTTTTCGCCCCTTCGGCTTGACCGCCTTAAACGTTTCTTCAATGCTGCGATTCGCCATCTCGTTCCTCCCGCTCCGTCTCGTCCCGAAGAATCAGAAATGCATCCACCTTGCGCGCTTCCATCTCAAGAGAGTCCTGAATCCCGAGGCGCCGCCTCACAAAAAACTCCTCCAGCAGCGCCATGCTCGCGCCCGTTATCAGCGATTTCGGGCATTCCTCGGTCTGCGTCTGCTTGCGTCCCCACACGATGTGGGGTTCGCCGCGTTTCTCTTCGGGCAGGAACCCGCACCTGCGCCTGATCTCGAGGCCGTATTGTCTGCAGCTCTCGCAATTCCACCCGGCACGCCCGCTTGAGACAAGCGCGAACTGCCGATTTGCGGTTACAAAATGGAACGCGACGATTAGTTTTTTCTTTCGTTCTCCAGCAACCCGCATTCCGCCCTGACAGCCGTCAGCGCTTCGAGAAATAACTCCTCCGGGCCGTTTCCAATTAAAGACTCGGGGGTCGCCGGGATGCCGTCGAGTTCCAGCCCGCGGACCTCCTGCAGCCCCCAACGGATGTAAAGCCGGTCGATCTCGGCCCCCAGGAGGCTGGCTTCCATGCCGTTCCCGGCATCTTGTCCCGCATCGAAATACTCCAGCCGGGCCGCGAGATCGCGGACCTCCCGCATCAGCTCGATCCGGCGTCCGAACGTCATGCGCGCGATTACGAACTCGACCCCCGGGCGCTCCTCAGATGCAACCACTTTCCTGCTGTTCCAAATCGTGCTGTTCAAAGAAGCCTTACTTGTCATCCGAACGCCACCCCGATTTCGTCTTCCGCCGTGCCCTGCGCCCGGACGTCCGAGAACTTCCACTGCAACCGTTTGTCGGAATCGTCGAACTGCGGCACGCCGGGCACGAGACTCTTCAGCCAGATACCCATGAGCTGACCGGGTACCTGGCCCAACTGGAACATCATGCCGACCGGCGACTGTTGCCTGGCCGCCTGATACAGAGCGGCTGTCGCAGCGTCGTCCTGACCAAACAACTGCAGCGTCACTCCGACCGATCGGATACCCGGCACGACCGCCAGCGGCAAACTCGTTCCGAACTCTTTCGACCTGGTATCCAAATTGTTTTGAATCTGAATCGACGCGTCGGACACGGAGAAGAACTGATTCGGGGAAACGCCCAGCCAGACCTGGCCCAAGTTGCCCGGTACCGGCGAATAGCCGAACCCATCGAGCGCCGGCTCGGCGGGAAAGGTACTCTGTCCGCCCTGCCCCTCGATGAAGGAAGAGCTGTCGATCAGATCCTGCGCGGTCCCCTTGAATTCGAACTGGTGAAAATCACCGTTCAACTTCACCGTCATTGTATCCACCGCCGCGCCGCACAGGATTCTTTGCACGGCCGTCGACGGGTCCCAGTAATCGAACACGCTGACGCTGGGCAATTGTTCGGCGAGACTATAAGTAGCCGTCTGGCCAATCGGCGCGTTCAAGACTGGCGCGACAGAAAACGGAGCGTTCAATACAACGGTTGACGGGTTGGTAACCGAAGCCACAAAACGGATCTCGCCCGCCGATGTGATGGCCTGCCCCGGCGTCAACCCGTGAGGCGTAAAGAACACGACGGTCGACGCGGTACTGCCGGTGTTGGCCGAATTGCCTGGCCACAAGACGCCCGCGGCGCCCATCGCGGCCTCGAACAGCGGCCCGTGCGACGGCAATGCCGAGGCGTCGGGCCAATCCCTCATGTACGAGGTCATGTCGAACGAGGTCTGCAAGCGCATCCCCGGCGGCACTCCCTGCCACGTTCGACTCCCGGTCTTATCCATCCGCTGACTCCTGGCGCGCTGCTGCTGGGCCGTCAGTTTGACGGCGGGAATCCTGTTGCCAGGCGCCATTGCCGGTATCTGACCGTAGGCGCTTTCACTGCCCACATACCAGCGGTTTGCGTTTGATGAAATGTATGCCATCGCTTACTTACTGACCTCCACGTTGAATCCAACCTTCGCTCGTTGCAGAAAATTCCTGCCGCCGCGCCCGACGGCTTCATAGCTCACGTCATACCCGCCCGCGTAAAAGAGCCCGGCGCCCCAGTCGCCCCGCGAGTCGTCGAGCAGAGCGCAAACGGCATCCACATAAACCTCGGCGCTCGACTCGATCCCGGTCAACTCGTCCTGCGAGTGCCGGACTTCCACGACGACGTGTGCCGTCCCCGAGAACTGCCTGAACTTTTCCTTCAGCGTGTTCGACAGTTTGTCGCAGTAAACCAGCAGCGCGGGATACTGCACGAGTCCGGTTTTCTCGCTGATCTCGACGCTTGCGTTCAGCGCCACAATGTTGCGTACCAGGGCGGCCTGAAGGCTGGAATCCGCCTCGTCCATCGCCGCGATCCGCACACTCACGCCGCCGGTTGTCGATGTCAACTTCGATACGACGATCGAGGTCAACGCCCCAGTTAGTCCAGCCATGCCGTTAACCCCTCAATATCGTGCGCGCCAACGGACGCGTGAAATCCGGCGTCTGGCCCGTGGCGGGCAGCGGACCCTGGGTTATTTCGCCCGGGACATAAGTGTACGTCGCGCCGACCGCGAGTACGACGTCATTCTGGCGCAACATCGCGCTAAGCGACGTGCCGGCGTATACGTTGAACCCAACTGCGTTCACCGGCGTGCCAGTTACGCCGACTGTCATCAGATTTCCGTCTAAAACGGTAAGCGATGACGCATACGAGGGCGCGCCCTCCTGGTTCGTTGCGTTCACCCAGGTCACGCTCGCGTAAAATGTTCCGCCGCTCTGCGGGCCGGGGATCGTCGAAAGGATCGGCGGCGCGGCTTGTACAAGCGGATCGCTCACCAGGCCAAGCCCGCTGGCGATGAAACTTTCAGTGGCGTCTCCCGCGAGCTTCGCGTATTCCTGCCACTTGGCCTGATACCGGTCGACGAGTTGGCTGAAGTAGGCATCGCGATAGACAAGCACGAGCGCATGCATGATCTCCCAGCGCTTCAACGGTGGCGTGACCACGATCTGACCGATGTGCAGGGTTGCTCCCTGACCCGGCGCCCATGCCAACTCGAGTGCCGGCCGCGCCCTGTTCAGCCACAGATGGAGTTCCGTCCGGATCTCCTCGACCGCCAGCCTCAGTTTCGTCGAAACGTTGATACCGGTGGTTAGAGCGACTTCCAGCAGGCCGGCATCCTGGTCCGTCAAATCGCCGATCGTGCATGCCGGACCATCCACAAACAGTGCCATGGTCAGCTCCGCTCTTTCTGCTTCTTGAGCCGGTGGGCGGGAATCACCATCACCTGCACTCGCTTCGCGGCGTCGTCCTGCTGGCGCGCCACCCTGGCCGCGCGGTTCTCCTCGTGGAACTTGCGCGTTTCATCTTTTGTGGCCACGCGCGCCCGCACTTCCGCGATCAACTTCGCCGCAATCGCGCGAGGCACTTCGGTCCTCACTCCGGGCTTGCCGCCTTCGGACGTCTCCAGGCTCACCATCACAAAGTGTTCCCCGGTGAGCGCGGCATCCGCATCCCGAACCTTCTTGTAGTACGACCGCATATCCATCGATTCCTCCTCTGCTCAATAAAAATGGGACGGACCGAGCCACCCCGGCAATCGCTCCCTTTGGTCGCGGCTCTGTGATGTTTCTGAGCCGCGACCAAAGGGAGTCGTTTAGCTGTTGATTTGAACTGCGAACCCGTTGCGCAGAATCGCACAGCCATAGAGCACGTCAACCGTGAACTGCTGTGAAAGAGTGTTCGGCTGATAACTCATCGTGACGCGCATTCCGAAATTGCCCAACTCGGCGTATTCGGCGATGGCGCCTGTCCCTGGCAGCGGTTGCGGCAGGCGGCGAACCACCAGCCCGATCGCGTCTTTGCAGAACGCCAGGTTATGCGTATTGACTGGCGTGGCGCCGGTCTTCTGAACGTACTGCGAACGGAACACGAAGAAGTCTTTGATCTTCCCGATGGTCCCGTCTACGAGCGCCCGTAAACCCGCATCGCCGGTATTATTGAATTCGCTGAAGCGCGGAATCTGCCGCATCGCCGAATACGTGTTGCTGTCGACGATCAGGAACTTCGGCGTGCTCGACGGTACCTTTGATTGAAACAGCGTGGTTTCCGCCTGATCGAGCACGGCTTCCGTTATGGCAGTTCCCGCCGTACCGAGCGGCGTGTTGGCCGTAAAGCCCGCATAGAGGTTCATAAGATCGCTCTCGATCTTCTCCGCAATCGCCACCACCGCAGGCTGCATATACACGCGCAGCAGATCCGGAACGGCGAGAACCTTCAGCACATCCGGAATCTGGAACGTGGCTTCAGCATGCGTATTCAGCACGATTTGCGCATTTCCGAGCGCGGGATTCTGCGGCGTCACCGACGCATTGCCCGTGCCATTGACATCCGCGAGATTGTTGGCCACAAGCTGCGGCGCGATCGGCACATTGACCGTATCGCCCGCCTGTGCCAGAGTCGGTTCATAATCGCGATTCACGAGGTTCCCCATCACGAGGTTCCCCACCAGGGCCGGCAAGGCATCGGCCGCCACCAGTTTGACTATCGCGTTCGCTACATTTGTTGACGTAATTGAAGGCATCGTTCTCCTTAAAGGTCCTTCTTCACTTGCTTATGAAACGGGGACTACACTCGCCGCTATGTCTGCGTCGTGACCACACGCAAAATCTCCTGGCGCGCCCGCTCCAGATCCTCTTTGCTCATCGACGGGCTGATTTTGTCCAGATCGAATCCATGGGCTGCGTGGGGCGCGGCCTTCTGTGTTCCCGTCATGCCCGTGCCTCCGGCGATGCGGGCCGGCAGAAACTCGGGATTATCGTGAACAAAACCCGCCAGAAATTCTCCCAGGGGCTGGTCGCCGTTGTCTCCGCGCGCGACCAGCCGGCCGTCCTCCGCGCGCACGATTCCGTCCTGCACGGCTTTATACGCCAGATCCACTTTCGTGACCCCCAACTTCTGCAGTTCCGTCCGGATGTTTGTGCTCCGCTGGGCTTCGTCCGCCGAGGCCCGGCTGCGTTTGTTCTCTTCTACAAGTTCATTCACGCGCTTTTCGAGTTGCTCGCGCCGCCGCCGTTCCTCCTGCAGCTCGGTTTTGTGCGCCGGCTCGCGCCGCGCGGTATCCTGCCGCATATATTCGTCCACCGCCTGCTGCACGATCGTCTGTACGTCCAATGGCTCGCTCATAGTTTTGTTTTCCTCTGAATTCCCCGCGCTGACGCTTGGGGCTATAGCAATTCATGCAGCCCCGTGCGTAAGCAAGGGGAATAATTTTCCCTACGCCGCGGCGTCGATCTCTTCCGCAATCCGGTTCTTGATCTCCTGCCGTGAATCGCACAGATACTTCATCGCCACTCGCTTCTGAATCTGCTTCGTCAGTGTCGGCGATTGAATTCCCAGCGCCAGCAGGCTCTTTGCGTCAGCCGCTTCGGTGCCGAAGTCGGTAATGTCAAATTCGTCCAGCCCCACCACATCGATAGCGAGATCGTCCTGCCGGGCCGCCACAATCGCGCTGAGCACGTTCCGAATCGCATCTTTAACGATGTCCCCGTAGGCCCGCAGAATCTCCTGCGTCACGCTGAAGTCCCACTGTTGGCTGAGGCCCGACTGGATTGTGCCGGACCCGTCGCCCGCCTGCTGCATCAGGTAAGACACGCGGTAGATCTCGTCCTTGAGCCGATCCAGATTGTCAGCCGCGATTTGAAAAACGTTCCCCGCCGGCTCCGTCCATCCGAATCTGTCTTCCGGACCCAGCTGGATGTAATAGCTCTCGCCCGTGATCTGGCTGAATGGGCGCTCCGAATAAATCACAGGCATCGCAAACAGCCCCATGGTCAGGGCCCACCCCAGCGCATTCGACTTATTGAAATGTTCCAGCTGCAGCAACGCGATTTTGTTGGCCAGCCAGAGCCCCTCGGTGATGCGCAGATCGAAGACCGGCACGCGTCCGATTCCGGCGAATCCGTGACTGCCCTGGTCTACCAACTCAATCGTCTTCTGATCCGCACCACCGCGCCCATAGATCTCAAACCGTTCCCGGTCGTAGTAGATCCACCGGGTCTCGCGCTTCCATCCGAAACTCCTGACGTTGTCCTGTTTGAGCAGGGACGTGCGGATCACGACCCACTCCAAGTCGCCTCCCTGGTCGTAGCTCCAATTGATGAGCTCATCGGCGTTGTAAGACACCAGATAGGCCCGGCTGCGCCCCGACGCATCTTCGTCGGCCCGCGTTAAAGCCGGGCTATCCGCGCGCGGGAAATCGACTACCACGTACGACTTCCCGCAAACCAGCGCTTCCGTAATCTGCTGCTTGAAAAACTGCGTCAGTGTCGTCCCCCGCAGATCGCAGTTCTGTACGAAGCCGGCAAAGAAATCTTTCGCCCGTTCATTCGTGCCTTCGAATTCCAACACCGGTTCACGCCTGACCAGCGTCGCCGTATACCAGTCGACAATCGACCCCAGATAGTTCTCATAAAAAACGCGCGCGAGCCTTTCGTGATAGACCTCGGCCGGCTCTTTCTGACGCCTCAGAAGGTACTCGCCCGCGTGCTCGCGAAACTGTTCTCCCCCGGCATAGAGGTGACGGTAGCGGCGCCACATCCGCGACTTCGCCGTATAGTCCGGATGTTCCTGTTCGATATGTGAATTGTTCGTCAAAATAGCCTCTCTCCGCGTTCCCCAATCGTTCCGCTCCGGTCTTCCTGCCAGATCAAATACCCCAATGCATCCGACAAGTGAGTCCGTTTCCGGTCCTTGTCCTTATCGATCTGCATCGACTCTTCCTGATACGAAACCTGCTCAAAGTCGTCGATCAGTTCTTTGCATTTCGGATCGACGAACAACTGCACCTCATCCCGCGCATTACGCAGCCGGGCGTTAATGAGCGAGACGCGATCCCGCACCGGCGGATTCGCCTTCGGGACGCGGTACGTAACCTTCGCCATCCGCGATCCGAAATAACTCCGTATCACCTGATAGTCCGAATATCCGGTCGTATGCATCGACGCGCCGGAGGCATCCCCATACACCACCACGCCCGCCGCCGGCAGCCCGAACCGCTTCTCGAATTCCTCGCATGCCTGCTCCGTTGTCGCCCGCCGCAGCGCGATCTCGTCCAGCACCGAGACCTCGCCGATGCGATCCACCTGCGCTATCACCGAACACATGGGATCGACGTTGAAATCCAAAGCCCAAACCAGCGGCCGGACGGGATCGATTTTCGTCGGCCTCACGTTCCGCTCGCGATCGAACGCGTGATACACCAACCCGCCGCGCACATTCAGGTAGTCGCCCAGCACTTCCTGGCGGTAGAAGTTTTCGTCGTAACTGCCGCGCAGCCGCTCGTAAAAATCCGGAACCTGTTTCAGCAGGAAGCGGTTCTCGAAAGGCTTCGCATGAATCGCCTCGTAACCTTCCACCGGATGCGAAATAAACTTCCGGTAGACCCAATCGAATCCCTTCGGCGTCCACACGGCAAATCCGCATCGCTGCGTGGCCTTCGGATCGCGCAAACGGCCTTCGAGCCGCAGCCACGCGCCTTCCAGCGTGTACGTCAGTTCGTCCAGACCGAACCACGCCAGGTTCGTGCCGCGCAACCGCTCAAACTCATCCACCGCCCGCAGCAGTATTCGCGATCCCGTGTCTTTCATCGTCAGCACGAAGTCCGCCTTGTTCAGGTCGAACGGAATCGCGTTATCGATCAGCGTCTCGATCAGCGCCAACAGCGTCGAGTCCCGCAGCATCGGATACGTCGGCGACCCGATCAGGCCGGTACGCCCAGGGTTCAGATAGCTCAGCCGGATGGCCTCCTGGCAAAGCGCCGCACTTTTTCCGGACCCGATCGGCCCCGAAAAACCCTTGAACCGCGCTGTCGACTCGTGAAACTTTTTCTGACTTGGCAGCGGGCTGTACTTTATTCCTCTGACGTCTGCGGGCATTCGTCGATCCATCGCACTGTCATCGGCCCCGGTTGCGACTGCGCCAGCTCGCGCCGGAATTCCATCAGGCGCAACAGATCCGCCACCGACGGATTTACATCTTCATCGGATAGACCTTCCTGAACCTGCTCGAGCATTTTTTCGACCTCCGCCAATTCGTTCTCCACGTGAGCCCTCGATCGGGAGTGCCGCCGGTAGATTCCGGCGCGCATTTGTTTCCCGACTGAAAGCTACCACCGCAATAGTGCGAACTATGCGCACTAAGCCGACGGAACGATGATTAGAAGGAAGATAGAGTTTTCAAATCGCTGTGAACGCGATTTTGAGGGAGGTAGAATTGGCAGGAAAACAGGCCAAAAAAGACAATTTGGCCGCCGATAAACGCGGATCAACGCCGATCCGAGAAATACAAACCTATTGCACTTATCGGCGTTGATCCGCGTTTATCGGCGGCCAGCGATGTTTCAGACTTTTTCGGCGGCTTTACTTCTTGGGCTTAGGCGGAACGATCGCGTCTTTAGCGCTCTTCGCGATCCTGAACTTGACCACCTTCTTGGCCGCGATCTTTATGGTTTCGCCGGTCGCTGGATTCCTTCCCATGCGCGCCTTCCGCTCCACGCGGACCAGCCGGCCGAGGCCGGGAACCACGAAGAGGCCGTTCTTCTTCACTTCCTTGATAGCGAGGTCGGAGAGAAACGTGAGTACCTGGCGCGCCTTGACGCTCGGGATTTCGCAAGCCTCGGCCATCGCCTTGATGATTTGAGTTTGGGTCATTGCCTTTTGAGCCATGATTGAGAGTATACACGAAACGGAAACATTTCGTTACCACAATGTTTTGGCCCGCGTTCACAGCCGGGACCGAATAGATTTCCGTCGGGAATCAACAGCTTGACTCCCGAGTGGGTCTCCAGCCCGATTTCGAGGGCCTAAGATGCAGTCGAGGAGATTTGATGACTATCAACTGCAAAGGGCGCGTCAACGTCGTTACACCCGGCACACCCGTGCCGCTTTCGATCGACCCGAGCGTCACCGCTTCCAAGCTGTTCTTTCAGGTCGTACCCGGGCTGACGGGGAAAACCTACGCCGGCGTGCCTGCCATGACGAAGGCAACGCTCGCCGGCGTCGTTCGAGTATTGGCGCCGAATTCGTCAGGCGGCTTTTCCGAGAACTTCGAGATTGAATCGCAGGATGGCGAGAACTCCATCCGTCTCATGGACTACGCGATCGATGCCGACGTCGCCGGCGAAGGACTGCTCGTTACGTATTGGACCGAGTAGGAACTGCTATTTGCCCGTAGGCCGATAGGTGGCGGACTGAACGTCTGTTTCCCAGACTTTCACCTCCGCCACTTCCACCGGATTCGATTGGGTGATTCCCTCCTGCATCTTTTCGCAGATGTACCACGCGATATTTTCAGCCGAGGGATTCAAAGTGGTGAACGGCTCGATGTCGTTCAGGAAAACATGGTCCAGCGGTTCGGAGACCGCGCGCAGCAGCCGCTTCAATTCCGTGAAATCCGCCAGCAACCCGGCTGCATCCAGCTTTTCTCCACGCAGGACCACCTGCACGCGATAGTTATGCCCATGCACGTTCTCGCACTTGCCCCGGTAATGCCGCAGCGCATGCCCGGCCGAAAATGTGTGTTCAATAGAAACTTCAAACATCGAAAAATTTCTCCACGTCCGCGAACCTCATCGAAAATGCATAGTCCGGCAGACTGTCAAAAAATACTTGCCCGTAGCGTTGCTGTGTGATCCTGTTGTCCAGCAGCGAAAGCACCCCGCGATCGGATCGCGTCCGGATCAGGCGGCCAAAGCCCTGCTTCAGCGAAATGGCGGCTTGCGGGATCTGATAATCGTAAAACGGATTGCCCCCGGCATCGCGCACATTGCGGATCCGCGCTTCCACAACGGGGTCGTTCGGCACCGCAAAGGGCAACTTATCGATGATAACGCAGCTCAATTGCTCGCCCGGGACATCCACGCCCTGCCAGAACGACGAGGTCGCGAAGAGCACGCAGTGAGGTGTTGCGCGGAACTCGTCCAGCAGTGCCATCCGCGGTCCCGTGCCCTGTACCAGCACCGGATATTCGATGGCAAACGAAACACGGTCGTAGACCAGCCGCATCTGCTGGTAGCTGGTGAACAGCACGAACGCCCGCCCGCGGCTTGCCCCCAGGATCCGGATGATCTCCTCGCTCGCGGCCTTCACGTAAGCCGGACTCGACGGCGCCGGCAGATGGTTCGGAATGTACAGCAGTGCCTGGGACTGGAAATGAAAATGGCTTTCGACCACCAGCGTGCGCGCTTCCTCCAGCCCCAGGCGCGACTGCACATAATCGAACTGCCCCGCGACAGCCAGCGTCGCTGAAGTGAGAACTGCCGCGTCGACCTTGTTCCAAAGATGCTCACGCAGCAAATCGGCGACGTCGATCGGCGTGGCTTGCAGAAAGACGCCGCGCCCCCGGCGTTCAATCCAGTGCACGAAGCGGGGATTATCGCCCTCGATCAGAAACTGCAGCGCCCCGCGTAATTCGTTCGCCCTGCGAAATAACGGAATGATCTCCTGCGGCGCGTCTTTGATCAGCTTGAGATGGCTGGCCAGCAGGTCGAACGCGGCGAGCAGGTCGGTATAGATCTCATGATGCTCCTCAAGAAATTCCGCGCGCCCGGTGAAGCTCGATCGCCCGTCGCCGCCCGGAAGCAATCCGAAGAAGTGCAGTGCAATTTCGTCCAGCCGGATCAATATCCGGTCGAGTTCTTCGGATCCGAACTGTCTGACTCGCGACATTGCGCCGATATCCCGCCGCAGTTCCTGCACCCGGTAACTGCTCAGCGAGAAGCCGAAGTACTGGCCGGCGATGTCTTCGATCTCGTGGGCTTCGTCGAAAATCACCGCGTTATAGTTGGGCAGAATACTGGCCATCTCGTCCCGGCGAACCGCCAGATCCGCGAAGAACAGATGGTGATTGACGATGATGATGTCCGCTTCCGCCGCCCGTTGGTGCATCAACGTGATGAAGCAGCGCTCGTACTGCTTGCACTTCGACCCGGCGCAGAGTTCCGACCGCGCGTCCACTTTTCCCCAAGCGGAACTGTCTTCCGGAAGTGTCCGGATTTCCGCCCGGTCGCCCGATTCCGTGGTCTTCTCCCATTCCTGAATGACCTGAAAATCGGCGACTTCTTCAAAACCCGAAAGGACCGGTGAACCCTCCGCTTCGTAGATCTTCTGCCTGCACGCGTAATTGCTGCGGCCCTTCATGTAACAGACGCGCAAGGGCCGGTCGAACACACGTTCGAGAAATGGAATGTCGCGAAAGAACAACTGCTCCTGCAGCGCCTTGGTGCCTGTCGAGATAACCACGCGCCGTTCGGAAAGGAGAGCTGGAACCAGATAAGCCAGCGTCTTGCCTGTCCCCGTGCCGGCCTCGACGATCAGCTTGCGGTTCTCCGACAGGGCCTCTTCCACCGCAGTGGCCATATCCAACTGGCCTTTTCGCAGTTCGAAGGCCGGATGCTTGGCAGACAATAGTCCGTCCGGGCGAAAAAAGCGCCGCACCGCATTCCGGGTTTCGACTGGACTCGCCCCCATACTCAACAGTTCAGCACACGCGGAAAGCTATCATTCATGTATCCATGCAAATACCGGCCGTCGTGATTGTTGGAAGGCCGAACGTCGGTAAATCCACACTCTTCAACCGCATTACAGGGCAGCGCCGCTCGATCGTGGGCGATGAACCCGGTATCACGCGCGATCGCATCCACGGCCTCGCAACCCACGAAGGCCGGAAGTTCGAGTTGATCGATACCGGCGGTGTCGTCGTAAGCGACGCCGATTACATCCCGAGCCAGATTCTCGCCCAAGCGCGTGTCGCACTGGAACAGGCATCGCAGGTCATCTTCCTGGTCGATGGCCGGAGTGAGATCACTGCCTCCGACCGTGAACTCGCCGCCATGCTGCGAAAAATCGGCAAGCCCGTCTCGCTTGCCGTGAATAAGTGCGACACCGGCAAGAGAGAAGACCTGATACACGACTTCTATTCGCTCGGCTTCAAAGACATTTTCCCCGTTTCATCCGAGCACGGCCTTGGCATGGACACGCTTCTGGATCATGTCACGCGAGACTTTCCCGTCGAACCGGAGCCAGAAGAAGAAACCAGCATCAAGGTCGCGATCATCGGGCGTCCGAACGTTGGAAAATCGACTCTGTTGAACGCGTTGACCGGCCAGGAGAGATCGATCGTTTCTCCCATCGCCGGGACTACTCGCGATGCGGTGGATGAAGCGGTGGAGCGCAACGGCACGAAGTTCGTATTCGTCGACACCGCGGGCATCCGGCGAAAAGGCAAGACCAAAGAAATGGCGGAGAAGCTCAGCGTGGTTATGGCGCGCCGTCACATCAGGCTGGCCGACATAGTGCTGGTGGTGATGGATGCCGGCGAGGGTTTCGTCGCGCTCGATGCCACCATTGCCGGATACGCGCACGAAGGCGGGCGGCCCGTGATTCTTTGTATCAACAAGTGGGACCTGATCACCTCCGGGAAGCGCAAGGAATTCGAACAGAACGTGCGCGATCGGCTGAAGTTTCTCGACTACGCTCCAATGGTTTTCATGTCCGCCCTGAATGCCACCGGCATCAACGAATTGTTCGAGTTGATCAAGCGGGTAAATGAATCGGCATTCCATCGCGTGACGACGGGCGAGTTAAACCGCTTTGTCGAGACGCTGAAGTTCGAGGAACGCAAGGTTCTCTACATAACGCAGGCAAGCGTGCGGCCGCCATCTTTTATCCTCTTCACCGACAAAGCCGGCCCGCTGCATTTTTCGCACGAACGGTATTTAACGAATCAACTCCGCAAGCGCTTCGGATTCGAAGGAACGCCGATTCACGTGAAGATCCGGGGGCGCGCCCGCAAAAGAGACCGGCCGCCGCAAAGATAGCCAAGCCCGGCCGGCCGTCGCTTTGCTTGCACGGACAAGCACCCGGCGGACTCCCGACGTTACATCCAGGTGCATTGGTAAACGCTGCGCTGTCAGCCGCAGGTTATCTGATTTCCCGACGGTTGGCAGGCCGCCGTGCCCGCTCCAAACTCCTATAAACTTGAGTTGTTATGAGGCAAATCCTTGAGATTTTGATCGCGACTGCGTGTTGCGCGTTGGCTGCGGACCAAACGTTCGAAGTGGCTTCGATCCACACACGGACGGACGGCACCGGGGATATCTCGACGCTCAAGCCCTTTCGGTTCGATTTCTCGGGGCCGCGGATGACGATCGAGAATTTTCGCCTAAGCGACCTTGTCACGTATGCGTACGACATCCAGGACTACGAACTTGGCGGCGAACCGCGCTGGGCCGATATTGACCGCTATAACATCTCTGCCAGAGTGCCAGACGGAGCAGCGCTGACTCGCGACACAGCCCGCCCAATGATGCGATCCTTACTCGCTGATCGATTTCACTTGAAGATTCACACGGAAATGAAAGAAATGTCGGTCTACGCGCTTGTAGTGGCCAAAGGTGGCCCTAAATTTAGGGAGAGTCCGCCGGGAGCGCAAAAACTGTTGACCGTGCAATCAAAGGCAAGGGGTGCCGTGATGACCGTGACCAACGGCGACATGGCGCAACTCGCCGGACAGTTTTCAAAGCGTAACAGTGTGGACCGGCCGGTAATCGACAAGACCGGCCTGACTGGCACGTTTGACTATAAGCTGGAGTGGGCCAACGATGTGGCAGCAGACGCCGATCCAGGAGTGGTGTCAGTCTTCACTGCCCTTCAGGAACAGCTTGGACTTAGACTACAGCCAGCCAGGTATCCTGTTCAGGTCTTGATCGTCGATCACGCTGACAAACCATCGGAAAACTGACTTCTTCGAAGGGCGGCACGTGCCGGCATCGTCATTATCATTAATTGACCCGGCGCCTAATCCGGCAGTCTATTCTCCGTCAGTTACTTACATGGGTCGATTTTTTCGACCGATCATACAGCCAGATCGCGCCAAAGACAATCAGGAGCACCGCAGGCAGGACCGCCACCGCGCGGAACGAAGCCTGCGCGGCAATCCCCAGCACTCTCTCCAGTTCCGGACCTGGCTGTAAAGCGTTGAATGCCGCCGTACCGCCTGCCAGGGCGATCTTCTTCGAGTCGAAGATCTGCCCCATCGCCGGCAGCACGAAGGTAATCGAAAGCGTGCCCGCAGTACCCATCAGTCCGATCAGCAGCGCGCCTCCTCGCGGGAATCGTTCCGCCGCGGTGGCCAGCATCGTCGGCCACAAGTAACAGACGCCGGTGCCCCAGACAGTCGCGGCCAGCAGACCTGTGACGGGCGAATTCGCGAGGCTCAATGCGAACAGGCCGATCGAGGCGAGAAGACAGGAAACCCACAACAGTCCAATGGGCGATAGCTTGTGAACCATGGTGCCCGCAAAGTGACGCATCACAAACATCAGCCCGCTCACGTAAACCAGCAGCCAGATGCCGCGCATCCCGACGGTCCGGGTCAGCGCCAGATCCACCCATTGACCGGGCGCGAGTTCCGACGCGGCCGTCAGAAACATCGAACAGAAGAGCAGCAGGAACATCGGCTTCAGCAACTCGCGGAACATCGAACCCATTGAGTATCCGGAAGCCACTCGCTCCGTCGGTGGAAACTTCACGCCCATGCACAGGATCACCACCAGCGCTGCCGGAACCATCACCGCCGCGAGTTTGACTTGCCATCCCACTCCCAGCGCGCCCATTCCGATGCCGAAGAGTCCGCCTGCAATCAGCCCTCCGGGCCACCAGGCATGCAAGGTATTCAGCCGGGCCGTTTTGTCTTCCGGGTAGAGCGTCGTGGTGAGCGGGTTGATCACGGTCTCGACGAGTCCCCATCCGATTCCGGTCACCACGGCGCCCGCCCACATCACGGTATAGACGTTTGCAAAACTGCCCGCAAACAAAATGGTGAGCGTTCCAATGATGAACAGTACGCCCGACATCGGCAACAGAATTCCCATCCCGATCGCATCGAGCAAAGGGCTCCCTATCGCGATCGTGAACGCATACCCGAGAAAGGGGACGCCGAGAACGGACCCGATCATCTCCGCCGAGTGAGCTTTGTCGATGGGGTCGAAGAAAATGCGCTGCAGGTCACCAGCGACATTCGATCGCAGCGATGCCCCAACTCCCGCCGTAAATAGAGCCAGCAGGCTCACCACGAAGAGCCGGGTTTTGCTGTAGGCGGCATGACGATCGACGGGAGAAACGGCGCTTGCGCTCATCCCGTCGAGCTTATCGCATTTGGCGTGGGGCAGGCCATCGTTCTTGGTGGCCTGCCTTCTCGTGAAAGGCAGACGACAGAAACCGATCGTCTGCCCCACGTCTGTTTCCAGGCTACCCGCTCATTGAAGCGAGAAACTCGCTGTTCGTGCGCGTCTTGCCCAACTTGTCAAGCAACAATTCCATCGTTTCCACCGGCGAAAGCGGACTCAAAACCCGCCGCAAAATATAAACGCGATTCAATTCGTCGCGCGGCATCAGCAGCTCTTCCTTACGCGTACCGCTCTTGTTGATGTCGATAGCCGGGAACACGCGCTTCTCAATCAGCTTACGGTCGAGATGGATTTCCATGTTGCCCGTGCCTTTGAATTCCTCGAAAATCACGTCGTCCATGCGGCTGCCCGTATCGACGAGCGCCGAAGCGATGATCGTCAGCGAACCGCCTTCCTCGATGTTGCGCGCCGCGCCGAAAAACCGCTTCGGACGCTGGAGCGCATTCGAATCCACGCCGCCCGAGAGCACTTTGCCCGAGGGCGGAACGATCGTGTTGTAGGCGCGCGCCAGACGGGTGATCGAATCGAGCAGGATCACGACATCCTTCTTGTGCTCGACCAGCCGCTTGGCCTTTTCGATCACCATCTCGGCGACCTGTACGTGGCGCGTCGCCGGCTCGTCGAAAGTCGAGCTGATGACCTCGCCGCGCACCGAGCGCTGCATATCGGTAACTTCCTCCGGGCGTTCGTCGATCAGCAATACAATCAACGACACTTCGGGATGATTGGTGGTAATCGAGTTGGCGAGGCTCTGCAACAGCATCGTCTTGCCGGTGCGGGGAGCCGCCACGATCAGGCCGCGCTGACCCTTGCCGATCGGCGTGACCAGATCCATCACGCGCCCCGAGAAGTTGTCGCGAACTGTCTCCAGCTTGAACCGCGCGTCCGGGTAAAGCGGCGTCAGGTTATCGAAGAATATCTTGTTGCGGGCTTCTTCGGGCGGCTCGAAGTTGATAGCGTCGACTTTGATCAGAGCAAAGTAACGCTCGCCTTCCTTCGGCGGCCGAATCTGGCCGGAAACCGTATCGCCGGTGCGCAGATCGAAACGGCGGATCTGCGACGGCGACACATACACGTCGTCGGGACCCGGCAGATAGTTATACTCCGGAGCACGCAAGAAACCGAACCCGTCGGGCAGGCATTCGAGGACGCCTTCCGAGAAAATCAGGCCGCTCTTCTCCGCCTGCGTCTGCAGGATCTTGAAGATCAGCTCCTGCTTGCGCAGGCCCGCGGCATTGAGCACGCCCATATCCTTGGCGACCGTGTTAAGGTTTTGGATGCTCATGTCCTTGAGCTCCACCAAGTCGAGCGTGGGGGCCGAACCCGGCTTGCCCTGCTGCTGTTTGCGGCGCTGCTGGCCGGGATGACCCTGCGGTCCCTGATGCCCCTGATGCTGGGGGCCGCGGTTCTGCTGACCGGACTGCCCGCCGTCGGCAGTTTGCTCCGGCTGAGCCTGAGGCGCCGCGGTTCCCTCAACCGGGGCCGGAGGCGCGCCGTTTTCCGACACAGCGACCACCGGCGGTGCCGCATCCGGCGCGGAATCGGCCTTAGCCACGTCGTTTCTGTCCGGGTTCCGATGCTGCTGGCGGTCTCCACGCGGCGGCCGGGAAGACGGTTTGTTGGACGCATCCTCCGTTCTATCGGGCGTTTTCTCCGTCGTTTTCTCGGTCGACACGTCCCGGGCGGGGCGATCGGCCGTCTTCTCCTGAGCTGTCTGCTCCTGAGGCGGCGTGTTGTCTTCTGTTGTGACGCTCGATTTTGTCGAGCTTATTGTTGGTGTGTTTTCGTTATCGCTTGCCAAATTTCCCTCACTCCCCGGCCGGTAACGGCCGAGAACGGCAGCGGCTCGGCATGTAGCCTGATGGCCTTCAGTCCGCGCTGCTGCTCTGCCTGATTCAGTTTGTCGATCTTGGACGCTACCACGATGTAAGGGTGGTTATTGGCCTCGAGCCAAACTTTCAGGTCGAGGTCCTTCTCCATCCAGCCCCGCCGTGCGTCCAGGATCAAAAATGAAAGTCTTAAACTGCTTCTCTCCCGTAAATAATGTTCAATGAGCTTCGCCCACTCGCTTTTCGCGGCAAGGGGCACCCGTGCGTATCCGTAGCCGGGCAGATCGACGAAATAAAAATTGCCGTCTATTCGATAGAAATTGATCGACTGAGTGCGACCGGGCGTATTACTGGTAAACGCCAGCCCACGTTTCCCTGCAAGTGCATTGATCAGACTGGATTTCCCGACGTTGCTTCGACCCAGGAACGCTACCTCGGGCAGCCCGTCGGCGGGGAACTGCTCGGGACTACTGGCACTATTGATGAATTCTGCTATCAAT
>Ga0182024_10001548_pt1 | contig 59012 bp, 53 predicted proteins | sample P32metaG_FD_120480 | JGI IMG/M metagenome (GOLD analysis project Ga0182024, IMG submission 120480) | Permafrost microbial communities from Stordalen Mire, Sweden - P3-2 metaG (Illumina Assembly) | ecosystem: Environmental > Terrestrial > Soil > Wetlands > Permafrost | place: Sweden: Stordalen...
AGTCCTTCGCTTGCCAGTTTGTGAAGGTATGCAGTCTGCCAAGCGATAAAGAAAAGCCCTCCTCCACCGAGGCTTAGTCCGCGATGAACTCCTTCGCCATAGCGCGCGGCAAAATCCTGAGCCACAGCAATGTCGCAAACAGGTTCGGAGTGCGCTTTCCCAGTCATGACAACGCGTTCAGCTCGTGACATCCGTTGTTGTTCCGTTGCATGCTATTCCACACCTCGCTCTCGTCGAGATGCCTCCGCTTTCGCATTACACCATCCGTCCGACATCCGCCTTGGACAAAGAAGTGAGCATCTCGAGTTCGATAGCCCAGAGTTCCGATCGATGTGCACGAGGCACTGAGACCCGCATTAGCTCTGGCGGTGTTCACCCCGCCGGGCCGTTGGGGAACTTCAGCAACGATCCCGCGTCGACCCGAATCTGCTGCCCGGTGATGTAGCGGGACTCGTCACTGGCCAAGAAGAGCGCCAGATTGGCGATGTCCTCGGGCTCCACGTAGGGGATGGGCATGGCCTGGAAGAAGTTGAACGCCGGTTCGGCGTCTTCCCTGGTCGGGTTTTCGAGGTCGGGGCGGAAGATCTGGTAGAGGCCGTCATTGTGCAGCAGGTGTGTGTTGCAGTTGGTCGGGTGGATCGTGTTGACCCGGATGAACCGAGAGGCCAGGTGCAGCGCCATCTGCTCGCTGTACCCGACGAGCGTCCGCTTGGACCACCCGTAACCGTCGCCACCGGGACCCATCACCGGGTTGTCGGTCGTCCCGGGCATGAGGCCCGCGGTTGATCCGGTGATGATGACCGAAGCCCCGTCGGGCAGGTGCGGCAGGGCCACGGCGACGGTGTTCATCACACCGAGCAGATCAACATCGGTGGCATCGACGAAATCGGACGCGTGGGGGTCACCCAGCGCCATCGGCAGTATCCCGGCGTTGGCCACCACGACATCGGGGCGTCCAAGGTCCGTGATACCGGCCTCGAGCGCGTCGCGAAGCTCGGAGCGCTCCCGCACGTCGGCCTGGCGGGCGACGATACGTCGATCAAGCTCCTTGACCGCCCGCTCGGTCTCCGCCAGGTCCTCAGGCGTACCCAGGGGATAGTTGTTGGAGTCGATCTGCCGACAAATGTCGACGGCGATGATGTCCGCCCCTTCCTGGGCCATCCGAATGGCATGCGCCCGGCCCTGTCCTCGCGCCGCCCCGGTGATGAAGGCGACCTTGCCCTCTAAGCGTCCAGCCATGTTGTCCTCCTCATTTGTCCATTCGTCCATTGTGTCGGTGTCAGAAACTGCGGCAGTAGACCGTGTCCATCTTCTGGTTACGCGGGCGGGTGACGACGAAGACGTGCACGTCGCCCACCGACTCGGCGTCCTGCCCCCCGTTGTGCCCGTAGGCCTGCGCAATGAGCCCGGTCTCGGTCCAGAGCTTCATCGCCGCCGCTCCGTGCTCGCGGTCCCATTCCCAGTCCGTCGATCCGCCCCCGGTCCCGTTGGTCCCGCCCTGAATGACTGTCGTGACGCGGATCTCGTCGTCGCGGACCTCCTGCGCCAGGACGAGGGCGAACGCCTCCAGCGCTGCCTTGGTGGCCACGTACATCGACAGCATGGGGAACGGGTGCAGCGTCGACTCGCTCGACGTATTCACGATGTCGCCGCCGCCGGCGGCCCGGAGCAGCGGAATCGCGGCCCGGCAGGTGTAGACGGGACCAGCGAGATTGGTGGCGATCTGCTGTTGGATGTCGAGATCGCTGAGCAACTCGACCCGGCACGGCCGGTAGACCGCAGCGTTGTTGACCAGGATGTCGATCTTCCCGAAGCGGTCGCCGATCTCGGCGAAGGTCTGACCGACGCTGTTCGGATCCCCCACGTCGGTCACGAAGGGAATGGCGCCGGGCCCCAGGTCCCTCGCCGTCTGGTCGAGGCGTTTCCCGCCTCGGGCGAGGAGCAGGACGGTGGCATCCTCCTCAATGAATCGACGGGCGATCCCGAGACCCGACCCGCTCGACGCGCCGGTGACGACAGCGACCTTCCCCTCGAGTAGCCCCATGACCGTCGATCAGCTCCAGGCCAGGTTCTTGATCTCGGTGAAGTCCTCCAGACCGTGCCGCCCCCACTCGCGGCCGAGTCCCGACTGCTTGTAACCCCCGAAGGCGCCACTCTGCCCGATGCCCTTGAACTCTGATCCCCACCCCGGCCCCTGGCCTGCGCCAGGGCCGACGTCCGCCAGCGGTTCGGTCCCGACCTTCTGCACGGTGACGAGGCCGGCCCGGATCCGACGAGCGACATTGAAGGCGCGGGAATCCGACGTCGACACCACGCCCCCGCCCAAGCCGTAAATGGAGTCGTTGGCCAGCCGCACGGCGTCCTCGTCCTCGCCCGAGTATGGCACCACCGTGAGGACCGGCCCGAAGATCTCCTCCTGGGCGATGCGCAGGTCATTGCTGCTCACGAACACAGTCGGCTCGTAGTAGTAGCCCTTGTCCATTCCGTCGGGACGCTTGCCACCACAGAGCAACTCGGCGCCCTGCTCAAGTCCCGAGGCGACGTAACCCTCGACGCGCTCACGTTGCTGCTCACGGATCAATGGCCCCAGCACGGTGCCCTCGTTCCGGGGGTCGCCAATGGTGATCATCGGGCGCATCGCGTCCAATCCCTCCTTGTACGCGCCGAGAAGATGCTCGGGCAGCAGGAGGCGGGTGTGCAGTACGCACCCTTGACCACAGTGCATGAGCACCTGCCCGAAGCCGACCGAGCGGGCGTAGTCCTCACCAACGTCGCCGAGCACCACCGTCGCGCTCTTGCCGCCGAGCTCGAGCTGGACCCGCTTCACCGTCCCCGACGCCGAGGCCATGATCCGCCGTCCGGTCGCCGTCGAGCCCGTGAAGGTGACCATGTCGACCATCGGGTTGGACGTCAGTTCGTCGCCCACCTCGCCGTGACCGGTGATGACGTTGAGCACGCCGGGTGGGATCCCGGCCTCGGCGGCGACCTCGGCGATCAACATGGCGTCCAGCGGCGTCCAGGGGTGCGGCTTGAGGACGACCGTGCAGCCGACGGCCAGAGCCGGCGCCACCTTCACGATGTTGAGCATGAAGGGGAAGTTGAACGGGGTGATGGCGGCCACCACGCCGATGGGCTCGCGGACGATGGCATTGCCGCCCAGTCCCGTAGGGCCGCCGGTCGGTGCGCCGTTCTCCACCCAAGGAAACGAATGCTCGACGAGGGAGGCGTTCGAACGCAGCATTCCGATCGACCCGGCCCCCTGCACAGCATCGGTGAGGAAGCCGGTGGATCCGGTCTCGGCGATGATCAGCTCCCGGAGGTCTCCGGCCCGCGCTTCGAGGATCTCCGCCATGGCGATCAACTTGGCAGCCCGCTCAGAGGGCTTCATGTAGGGCCACGGACCCTCGTCGAAGGCGCGTCGCGCCGCCTCAATGGCCCGCACGGCCGACTTGGTGGAGGCCTCGGGAACCGATCCGATCACCGCCTCGGTGGCGGGATCGATGACGTCGATGGAGCCCTCCGCACCCTCAGAAGTCCACTTGCCGTCAATGAACAACTCGTAGTTCCAGGTCATTTCGTCGTCTCCATCCTTTGCTCCATGGTCGTCAACCGTTCTCAGCCAAGCGCGCCTGACTCGCGCAGCGTGGCGATGGCGTCCCAATCGTGCCCCAGTTCGAGCAGGATTTCCTCGGTGTGCTGCCCGAGCTCGGGAGCAGGTCCCGCTGGTACCGGTGGGACGCCGCCGAACTGCATCGGCGGCGCGGGAAGCCGAAAGGTGGAGCCGTCGTGTGCAACCACCTCGGGGAGGTAGCCGTTGGCGTCAACCTGAACGTGCCCGTGCACCTCGGCCGGGGTGAGGGCCGGAGCCCAGACGCCGGTGAAATCAGCCATTTGGATACGCCAGTGCTCGAGGGACTCCGACACGAACGTCGACTCGAGCTCGGCCACACAGGCTTTGGCGTTCTGGGCGCGCACGACCATGTCGCAGAATCGCTCGTCGGCAATCAGCTCAGAGCGGCCGATGGTCTCGCACAGCTCAGCCCAGAAGCGGTCAGCCTGGAGGCAGACGAGGTACAGCCAGCGGCCGTCCGAGGTCGGATAACTGTTCGTGAGCGGGTTCGGGGATTTCGTCCGATCGGGAGCGGGCATGTTCCCCACGTAAGGACCGGCCATGATGTCGGGGCTGAGCGTCCACATGCCGACGCCGAGCAGCGACACGTCGACTTCGGTGGGAACTCCGCTGCGCTCCCGCTGGAACAGCGCCGTGCCGATGGCTCCCGCAATCGTGTTCGCGCCCTGCAGGTCGAAGAATGCAGCCGGCTGGAACATCGGCTCCTCCCCCGGCCTCGTCATTTTGGCCGCCATGCCCGCCGACGCCCATCCGGCCGCGAGGTCGAAGCCTCCGGTGTCCTTCATGGGTCCCCGGGCGCCCCAGCCGTGGCCGCACACGTAAATGATGTTGGGGTTGGCCGCCCGAAGATCGTCCAACTCGATCCCGAGCTTCTTGCGCACCGCCGGCAGGTAGCTCGTCAGGAAGACGTCGGCCGTGGCCGCAACCTCCAGGAGCACGTCCCGACCGGCGCCCGTGGCCAGGTCGATGGTCATCCCGCGCTTGCCTCGGTTTGGGATCTCGACGAACGGGTTGGGACCGGGTCGCTCGGCACTGCCGAGCAGGTTCATCAGACCTCGCTGGGGATCGCCATTGGGCGGCTCGACCTTAATGACGTCAGCGCCGAGATCAGCCAGGGCCGCACCAGCGGCCGGAACGAACGTCCACGCCGCGACCTCGAGCACGCGGACACCTTCGAGTGGTCGGGTCATGTGCAACTACCTCCGCGGGAAGTTGAAGACACGACGTGCATTGTCTTCGGCGATCTGGCGCGCCTCGTCGTCGGGAACCTCGAACAGGACGTCGGCCAGCTTCTTGCGAGACGCCGGAAAGTTGCTGTCGCTGTGTGGGTAGTCACCCTCGAACATTATGTTGTCGATCCCGATCAGTTCTCGCTCTTCGATTCCGGCGTTGTCAGCGATGAAACAGCCGAAGATGTGGTCACGGAAGAGGTCAGAGGGCAGCACGTCGGGATTGACACCCGTGTACCAACGGTGTCGCTCCCATGTGTAGTCAACCCGTTCGAGCACATAGGGGATCCACCCGATGCCGCCTTCTGAGAGTGCAACCCGGAGCCGCGGGAATTTGTGGAAGACCGGTGACAAGAGCATGTCGACGGTGGTGAACTGCGAGTTCATACCGAAGAGGGCGATGGCTACGGCAAAGTTGGCATCAGGTGCGGTGACGGGCGCCCCGCCGGTGCCGAAGTGCAGGCACAGCGGCATGTCAGCCGCCTGGGCAGCGGCGAGTAAGGGATCCCAGTGATCGCCGTGGAAAGACGGGAGGCCCAGCCGGTGCGGGGCCTCGGTGAACGTGATCGACTTGGCGCCCTTGGCCGCCGTGCGTTCCACCTCGGCCACTGAGGCCGCCACGTCCCAAAACGGGACCATGACCATCGGGATGAAGCGGTCCGGCGCGGCGGCGCACCATTCGTCGAGGATGAAGTCGTTCCAGGCCACCACGCACGCGGTGGCGAGCTCCTTGTCCTCCGCTGCGAACAGCGTGTTGCCGGCAAAACCGGGGAAGGACGGGAAGCACATCTGCGCGTGGATCCCGTCGAGATCCATGTCGGCCAGTCGCGCCGTGACGTCATAACAGCCCGGGAGCATCTCGGCGAAGCTGACCGGGTCGACCCCGTAATCCTTGGGGTCCTTTCCCGCCACGGCGTTGAGCCCGATGGTGGGGATGATCCTGTCCTCGAACTTCCAGACCTGTGTGCCGCCCTCGACCTCCACAATGTGCGGTCCGACCTCGCGGTACTTGGCCGGCAATCGATCGAGCCAGACTCTCTCGTGCTCAATCACGTGGTCGTCGACCGAAATCACCTGAACGTCTTCGTGCAGCATGTGCGGCCCCCGGAAGCGAGATTCCACCCCGAAGGGAAAGAATCGTCATGTTCTGACAATCTAAGCCACGCTCGAGCTCGTGGCAAGGGCCCATTTCCTGCATCCGAGAGTCAGAAGCGTCCGCCTCTTCTCTTCTGCATCAGGCTGGGAACGGCTGCCTCTGCCGCTTCGAAGATCTCGAGAAGCTCCAGACCCGACCGACCCCAGAGCTCTATCACCGCCATCTCGGCCCCCACCACGACGCCGGCCAGAACCCGGGGTTCGGGGTCCTCCGCACTGGCATCACCCTTCGACTTGGCGCAGTAATCGGTGACCGCTTCGGTGAGGGCCTCCATCCTCTCGCCGCGGACGCGGGCGTGGATCTCGGGCGCGTCGGCGGCAGCTCGCCGCCACAGTCTGAGCAGCCGGACATCTTGTGGACCCTCCAATGAGTGAGTGCGGATCAGCTGCCAGACGCTCCGCACGGGATCAGCACTTGGCTCGAGTTCCGCGATCAGGTTGACGAGAGTCTGGAGCCCGCGGCGGGTGAATCCGAGGAGGAAGTCCTCCTTAATGGGAAAGTATCGGAAGAGGGTCCGGGCTGAGACGCCGGAGGCTTCTGCGATCTCTTCCACCGTGACGTCTCTAAATCCATGTTTGGCAAAAAGATCCCATGCGATTTGCTCGTACTTGGCTTGCAGCAGGCTTCGGCGCCTATCCCAGCCAGTTTCGTCCACCAAGATGGTCACAGAGAAATCCTCGCGCAATCTGCGTCCGATCACGTCGTGACGACGGCAGTGACTCATCCGTGCGATGCGGACCTTTAGCGAGTCAGCACCATGCAGCCGGCAATGGGACCGCCGCCGTTGGAGACGACAGCCACGTCTCGCCGGCGAACTTGACGGGACCCAGCCTCGCCTCTCAATTGCAAGCAGGCCTCGTGCAGCACCCAGTTCCCGTGCATTCGACCCGCTGACAGCTGACCCCCGTAGGTATTGAGGGGGAGCTGGCCGTCGAGCGCAATGCGGCCGGCGCCCTCGACGAAGGGCCCCGCCTCGCCGTCACCGCAGAACCCGAGCGCCTCCAGCCAAGCGAACGTCAGGAACGTGAACCCGTCGTAGAGCTCGGCAATGTCAACATCTGCCGGCTTGAGATCGGTCCGGCTCCACATTTCGGCGGCTGCATCCGTCGACGCCATCTTGGGGTAGTCGGGTCGTTGGTCCCAACCTCCGAGCCCCAGCGCTCCGCCACAGGCCTCAACATGAACCGGGTGGTCGCAGTCGCTGGCAGCAGCCGCGGTGGAGACGACGAACGCGACAGAGCCGTCGACGGGCACGTCGCAGTCCAACAGTCCGAACGGGTCAGAAATCATGCGGGCCGAGAGGTAGTCGTCCATGGAAAGCGGGTCACGATACGTCGCGCGTGGATTCAATGCAGCGTTGATGCGGCTGTTGATCGCCAACCAGCCGAACTGCTCCTTGGTCGTGCCGTAGACGTGCATGTGACGCCGCGCGTGGAGCGCGAGCCAGTTGGCGGCTGAGTAGGAATGCGCGGCGAGGAGCCGTGGCACGTCGCCCATCGGATTTCCCCTCTCCTCCACTGCCGCAAGCGGGACGCGCTCCGAGGAGGGCGCCGGCGAGGCCGGAGCGTCCCCGGCTGCAGAGGGGGCCGGCAACACGGATCCCCCCATCATGTTCACCGTCCGGTAGACAAGCACGTGTCGGGCCCGTCCGGTGCCAACGGCGTGGAAGGCATTGACTACGGGGCTGAGGAGCCCCCATCGGCCAACCGGTGAGCCGGTCCAGGTGTGATCGATGCCGAGGTGAGACGCCGCATCGGCGACGGGGGTCTCGCCCATGGTGGCGATGCCGTCAATGTCATGGGGCGAGAGTCCGGCATCGGCAATCGCCGCCGTCGAGGCCTCCACGGTCAGTTCGAGCCCGGGAATGCCCGTCTTGCGACCGATGCGCGAGATGCCGATCCCCGAAATGAGCGCGCCCCGCTCCACAATGTCGCTCACGCGGCGAACCCTACAGTGGACACATGACAGCGATCGCTCCCCGCATCACACCGGACCTCGACGATCTCAACCGGCCTTTCTGGACGGGCGGTGCGGAGGGTGTCCTCCAGATCACCCGCTGCCGGGCGTGCCGGCGTTGGGTCTTTCCCTTGTCTGCCACCTGTGCCGAGTGTGGGGAGCCCACCGTGTACGAGGCCACGAGCGGGCGGGGAACCGTCTTCACGCACACCACCAACGAGCATCCGTACAACCCCGCCGTCCCCGTGCCCTACAACATCTCCATCGTCGAATTGGCGGATCAAGAAGGGCTCCGGTTCACCACCAATGTGGTGGGATGCCCACCCGAGGAAGTCCACATCGGAATGCCCGTGCGCGTGCAATTCGAGCCGCACGGCGAGGTCTTCGTCCCGGTGTTCATCCCGGACTCATCCGGCGACGAATGAGAAGGCTCACACATCCCAGCTGAGTTCGAGCCGGTCGATGCCGTAGAGGCCGCCACCGTGCTCGGTCACCTCGACACCGTCGGTGAGCCGGTACTCGGGTATGACTCGGTGCCACTCCTCGAGCGCGACGCGCAACTCACGCCGGGCAAGGTGCGATCCGAGACAGCGGTGCGGTCCCGCCCCGAACGCAATGTGGTTGTTCGTCGGACGGTCGAAGTGCACCGTGGCGCCATCCTCGAACTGCGCGGGATCGCGGGTCGCACCACTCAAAGGCAGGAACACCATGTCGCCCCTCTTGAGCGGACACCCATGGAAGTCGGTGTCCTGCATCACTTTGCGGGATGGCGCAACGAAGGCGAACTGGCGCAGGAACTCCTCGACGGCAACGGGAATCACCGCTGGGTCCTCGACAATCCGTCTGCGGTCGGCCGGATGCGTTCCCAGGTGCCAGAACGCGTAGCTCAGCTGGATAGAGACGGTGTCGAGCCCGGCCATGAACATGAGGAGACACCAGGAGAGAAGGTCCTCGAGCGGAATCGGTTGCCCATCAATGCGCCACTCGAGCGCGTTCGTGAGGAGGTCGTCCGTCGGGTGCTTGCGCTTCTCCTCAATGAGCTCGGTGAAGTAGCCCATCACGGCCATCATGGCGTCGAATGCGGCGGTCTGCTCCGGGTCGTCGCCGGCGGCGGGATGCAGGATCTGGTGCTCCCAGGCCAGGAACTGCTCGAGGCCGTCGGGGGGGAGGCCCATCAGTTCCATGAAAATCGAAGTCGGGTAGCGCCAGGCGAAGTCGCGCAGGAAGTCGCAGTGTCCGGTACCGGCGATCTCAGCGATGAGCTCCGTACAGCGCTCCCGGACCCTGTCCTCGAGCCGCTCCATGGCCCGCGGCGCGAAATGGGGCGCCAGCAACTGCCGCCACACGGTGTGCTCGGGCGGATCGAGCATCTCCGGGATCCACTTGTACGGGGGGTCGGGATCGTGGACAGTCACCACCGTGCTCGAAAAGACGTCCGGATGCTGCAGCGCGTCCCGGATCAGCGGTGCATCGGTGAAGACCCAGAACCCGTTCCCGTAGGTGCTGCGGACGAAGGGATACTCCCGCCGCAGTGCGTCGATCTCCTCGGCGTGTGACAGGACGGGCCCAGTCGTGGCTTCGTTGAAGTCTCGGACCGGGTAGGGGCATTCCCCCGCCTCGGTGGACACGTCGGTCATATGGGCCTCCCGCATTCAGTACACTCTGTTTCCTCAGTATGACCGGCCCCCGAGCCATGTCCAAACGAGATCTGGCCGGAGACTGCAGCCGGAGGGTCGATATGGACCCGGCCCTTCAAACTCTCAGTCCGATTACGGTGAGTCGCGCCGTACCTTCGGTTCCGCGAGTGCCAATGTGCCGGAGCTGACTGACCCCACGATTGGAGACGCCATGGCCATCGCCAACGACATCAGCGCACCCCTGCAGCACGCGGATCAGTTCTTCATCGGGGGTAAGTGGGTGAAGCCGTCGTCGGCCGACGTGATCGACGTCATCGATTCCACCAGCGAGCAGCTCTTCTTCAGCGTCGCCGAGGCAAAGGAGCCCGACATGGCGCGGGCCGTTACTGCGGCGCGCCGGGCCTTCGACGAGGGACCGTGGCCGCGCCTGAGCCACGAACAGCGGGCCGAGTACCTGCGCGCCATCGCCGCCGCGCTGGAGAGCCGGACCGAGGACTTGGGCCAGATCTGGCCCCGTGAGTCCGGCGTCCTGCACACCGTCGCCAAGGGATCCGTCGCCGGCGCCTCGGCGACGTTCAACTACTACGCCGGGCTGGCCCAGACGTTTCCCTTCGAGGAAGAGGCCCGGCCCAGCATGGGCGGCAAGTTCGGTCTCCTCGTGCGCGAGCCCGTCGGTGTGGTGGGCGCGATCATCCCCTGGAACGCCCCCCTCGGTCTCATCACCTACAAAATCGCACCGGCCCTCCTGGCCGGTTGCACCGTCATCCTCAAGGCTTCACCAGAAGCGCCGGGCGAGGCCTACGTCATGGCGGAGATCGCCGAAGCGGTCGGCCTCCCTCCGGGTGTCCTCAATGTCGTCACAGCCGACCGGGAAGTGTCCGAACTGTTGGTGCGCGACCCCCGCGTCGACAAAATCACCTTCACCGGTTCGACGGTGGCGGGGCGGAAGATCGCCGCAATCTGCGGGGAGCGGATCGCCCGCTGCACCCTGGAGCTCGGCGGCAAATCCGCCGCCGTCATCCTCGACGACATGGACCTGGCCACTGCAGCCTCCTCAATCGCCCGCGCCGAGTGCTTCCTGGCCGGACAGGTCTGCTCGTCCCTGACCAGGATCGTCGTCAGTCAGAACCGTCACGACGAGCTCGTCGATGCCCTGGCCGGCATCTTCTCCCAGGTGCAGGTCGGCGACCCGTTCGACGCCCAGACCCACATGGGCCCCCTGGTCGCCGAGCGGCAGCGTGACCGGGTCGAGGGCTACATCGCCAAGGGCGTGGCGGAGGGAGCCACGCTGGCGACCGGCGGCGGACGGCCGAAGCACCTCGACCGCGGATGGTTCATTGAGCCCACCGTCTTCGGCAACGTCGACAACTCCTCGACGATCGCGCAGGAAGAGATCTTCGGGCCCGTGCTGAGCGTGATCCCGGCGAAGAACGAGCAGGACGCCGTTGCCATCGCCAACGACACGATCTACGGGCTCAACGCGTCCGTCTTCACCAATGACGTGGATCGAGCACGCGACGTCGCCCGCCAGCTGCGCTCCGGCACTGTCGGCCACAACGCGTTCCGCACCGATTTCGGCATTGCGTTCGGCGGCTTCAAGCAGTCGGGCATCGGCCGCGAGGGCGGGACCGAGGGGCTGCACCCCTTCTTGGAGACGAAGACCGTCATCCTCGAAGGTCGGCCCGCCGAGTACGGCACCGCCTGAGCCCGCATCCCTGAATTCGGGCTGACCAGGCCCGGTTGGCGCACCGCGCACGCATCGGGAAAGCTGCATCGGTCACGCACGCAGGGGAGGGATCCAGTTGTCAGAAATCATGGAGGGTGTTCGCATCCTCGAGGTCGCTGAGCACACGTTCGTGCCGGCGGCATCCGCCATCCTGGCCGACTGGGGAGCGGAGGTCATCAAGGTCGAGCACCCCGAGCGCGGCGACGCCATGCGTGGGCTCGCCTCCAGTGGCGTCATGCCCTCCATGGGAGCCGTGCACGTACTGCTGGAGCACTCCAACCGGGGCAAGAAGAGCATCGGCATCGACGTCAGCACGGAGAAGGGCCTCGACCTGATCTACCGGCTGGCCGCGACATGCGACGTCTTCTTGACGAACAAGGTGCCCGCGGTCAGGAAGAAGCTGCACATCGAGCTCGAGGACATCAAGGCCCACAACCCCAATATCATCTATGTGGCCGGAACCGGAGCCGGCGAGCGCGGGCCCGAGGCCGACCGCGGTGGCTACGACTTCTTGAGTTACTGGTGCCGGGCCGGAAGCGCCATGGGCACGACGCCGACCGACGTCGACTATCTCGCAGGGCAACCCGGGCCGGGCTATGGGGACTCCATCGGCGGGATGACCATCGCCGGGGGAATCCTCGGGGCGCTCTTCCACCGGGAACGTACCGGAGAGGCCCTGCCGCTCGACGTCTCGTTGCTGGGTGTGGGCATGTGGGCGATGAGCCCGGCCATCGCCCTGTCGCTCCAGCTCGACATGCCCTGGCGTCCCGGCCCCAGTCGCGGCGGCGGCCCTGGCCTGCCCAACCCGCTAGTGGGCACCTATCTCACCCAGGACAACCGCTTCCTGGCTTTTTCGTGCCTCCAGGGATTCCGCTACTGGCCGAGCGCCTGCCGGGTCATTGGGCGCGAAGAACTGATCACCGACGAGCGGTTCTCCTCGCATGAGCAGCTGGCCGCCAACGCGAGGGAGGCCCGCGCCATCCTCAAGGAGACCTTCGAGTCGGCACCCTTGAGTGAATGGCGGGAGCGCCTCGCCGACTTCGAGGGCCAGTGGGCCGTGGCCCAGGACAGCATCGAGGTCACGAAGGATGTGCAGGTCGAGGCCAACGGCTACCTCGGCCAGACCGCCACCGCCGACGGCACGCCCTTCACCCTCGTCACCACGCCGGTGCAGTTCGCCGGCGCGCCGGCCAAGCCCAAGCGCTCACCGGAGTTCAACGAACACTGCGAGGAGATCCTCGCCGACATCAACTGCAGCGAAGAGGAGATGATCGAGCTCAAGGTGGCCGGGGTGCTCGCCTGATGCATCCCGGGCCGTGACTTCATGAGCGAGCCCAGCACCACGGCCTTGCTCTTCGTGGAGTGCCAGCGGGGTGTCATCGGCGACCTGTCGGTGCTCCCGGCCCTGGCCGAAGCTGCCCAGCCGGCGCTCGCCGCCATGGCCCGACTGGCCGCCGGCGCCCGCGGCGCCGGGGTGCAGGTCGTCCATCTGACCTACCTGCCCCTGGTCGGCGGCCGCTCGGCCAGCCAGCGCTCTCCCCTCATGCGCGCCACCACGTCGACGGCGGCCTGGCGAGACTCCGACGCCGCCCTCGACATCGTGCCCGAAATCGGGCTCGGCCCTGACGACCTGGTCCTGCCGCGGCACCAGGGCATCTCACCGGTGCATCGCACCGAGGTGCTCACGGTGCTGCGCAACATGGCCATGGACGACGTCGTCGTGGCGGGTGTGTCGACCAATCTGGCCGTCCCACTCGTCGCCGTGGGCGCCGCCGACGAGGACTTCGGTGTCACGGTGGCCACTGACGCCACCGTGGGGACACCCGCTGAGCACCACGCATCGATGCTCCGGCACAGCCTTGCCTTCGTGGCCCGGCTCGTCACCACGGACGAGCTGCTGGCCGAATGGTCAGCCTGATCCGGGCGCAGGCCCGGGCCGGGGTCAGCCCGGCCAGGCGATGGCCTTGGTCTCGAGGTACTGCTCGAGACCCTCGATGCCACACTGGCGGCCGATCCCGCTGTCCTTGTAACCGCCGTAGGGCGAGTCCGCGCCGTACCAGAGGCCGCCGTTGACACCGATGGAGCCGGTCCGGATCCGCCGGGCGATGGCGGTCGCCCGCTCTTCCGACGCCGACACCACACCGCCCGACAACCCATAGTGACTCTCGTTGGCGATGCGGACGGCGTCGTCGTCGTCCTCGTAGGGGATCACGCACAGGACGGGTCCGAAGATCTCCTCCTGGGCGATGGTCATGGAGTTGTCGACATCGACGAACAGGGTCGGCTCGACGAACCATCCCTTCGGCTGGTCGGCCGGACGGCCGCCGCCGAAGACCAGCTTGGCGCCCTCCTCCTGTCCCTTGGCGATGTAGCCGAGCACGCGATCGCGCTGGCGGGCGCTGACGACAGGCCCCATGACCACGGCGTCGCTCGACGGGTCGCCGTAGGGAATCCCCGACATGCCGGCGGTGATGAGCTCCACTCCCTCGTCGTAACGGGAGCGGGGCAGCAAGAGTCGCGTCTGCATGGCGCAGCCCTGGCCGGCGTGCACGCACACCATGGCGGCCATCGGCACGCTCGACGCGAAGTCGGCGTCGTCACAGACGATGAGGGCCGACTTGCCCCCCAATTCCAGGAAGACCCGCTTCAGCGTGGCCGCGCCCTTTTCCATGATCCGCTTGCCGGTGGCGGTCGAACCCGTGAACGAAATGAGGTCCACCTTGGGCGAGAGCGTGAGCTCCTCGCCGACCAGGTGGTCGGACGAGGTGACCACGTTGACGACGCCGGCCGGGATGTCCGTCTTCTCCGCGATGAGGCGTCCGAGCCGGGTGGCGTTCCAGGGTGTGTCCGGCGCCGGCTTGATGATCGTCGTGTTGCCGGTGGCCAGAATCGGGCCCAGCTTGTTGAGCGTGACCTCCAGCGGGTAGTTCCACGGCACGATGGAGCCGATCACGCCCATGGGCTCCTTCATGACGCCGCGGCGGCTCTTCATCCCCATCATCTCGGAGTCGGGGAGCGACCGCTCCCACTGGAACTCGTCGATCATCTTGGTCGGCCAGCCCAGGGCCTCGTCGATCGGCCAGTCCACCTGCGCCGCGAAGGTCATCATGCGCGGCGAGCCGACCTCGGCGATGATCTCCTCGCGGTATGCCTCCCGCTCCGCCTCCAGGGCGGCCTGCAGCTGCTCGAGGCAGCGCTTGCGCAACGCGTGGTTGGTCGACCAATCGGTCTCGTCGAAGGCGCGCCGGGACGAGTCGATGGCACGCCGCATGTCCTCGGCCGAGGCGTCGGCGACTTCGCCCAGCACCTCTTCGGTGGCCGGGTTGATGTTGTCGAACCGCTTGCCCGACGCAGCCTCGACCAGCTCGCCGTCAATGAGCATGCGCACTTCGCCACCGGATTGGTCGGTCATGATGCGCCCCCTTCCTCTGGAATCCCAAGCGAGACTACGAACCGCCGCCTCGAATGTGCAAGGTGACAGCCGGAACTGGCTGCTCTCCGTCACGAAGTGGTCACCGGGGTTACTTGAACCCAGGCAGAAATTTCCGGTTCCGTGTCGATCCCGCGCCACCCCGTTCGACGCTCTGCCAGAGTGAGGCGAGAGACGCCCCCTTTGAGAAGAAGGAGCATCACCATGCGATTCCTGGGCTACACGCTTGCCAACGAGGCCGAGATGCCGACCGATCCGCCCCGTCCCGAGCTGTTCGAGGAGATGGGCGCCTTCGTGGAGGAGGCGGTGAACGCCGGCGTGATCGTGGCGACGGGCGGGATCGCTCCCACCGCAGAAGGCGCCAAGGTCTCCCTGCAGGACGGCCAGTTCACCGTGGTCGACGGCCCGTTCACCGAGGCGAAGGAGCTGGTCGGCGGCTGGGCCCTGATGGAGTGCCGGGACATGGACGAGGCCATTGAGTGGACCAAGCGCTTCCTCAACGTGCTCGGCGCCGGCGAATGCCGCGTCCGACCCGTGATGTGAGCCCAGCGACCCCATGAGCAGGGCCGGATGGTTGAATCGGTGGCATGCCGGCCACCGATTCGACCTCCGGCGTCGAGGCGGTCTTCCGGATTGAATTTCCCCGGGTGGTCGCCACCGTGGCGGCCTTCGTGGGCGACATCGGATTGGCGGAGGACCTGGCCCAGGAGGCGTTGGTCGACGCCCTCCGCCAATGGCCCCGGGATGGCACCCCGCAGAACCCCGGCGCCTGGCTCACCACGGTGGCCAAACGAAAGGCCGTCGACCTCTTTCGCCGCAACCACACCCTGAAGGAGAAGTACGCCCAGCTGGGCCGCGAATTTGAACGGGCGGTCTCGCTCCCCGCAGAGGAGGAGATCGACTTCGATCCGGAGTCGGAGGAGGAGATCGCCGACGACCGCCTTCGCCTGATGTTCGTGTCCTGCCACCCGCTGCTGTCCGTCCCGGCGCGGACCGCGCTCACGTTGCGCTTGATCGGCGGGTTGACGGTGCCCGAGATCGCCCGGGCCTACGTGGTGCCGGAGTCGACGATCGCGCAGCGCATCGTCCGCGCCAAAAGGGCGATCGCAGAGGCCGGTGTTGCCTTCCAGGTCCCGCAGGGCGCAGACCGTGCGCCTCGTCTGACGTCGGTGCTCCAGGTCATCTATCTGATCTTCAACGAGGGGTATTCGGCCACGGCCGGGGAAAACTGGCTGCGACCCGAGCTCTGCGCCGAATCCCTTCGGCTCGCCCGAGTGCTCTCCGCTCTGGCCCCGGAGGAGGCGGAGGTCCTGGGCCTCGTCGCGTTGCTGGAGTTCCAGTCGTCTCGCCTGCGCGCCCGTACCGGACCGTTTGGCACACCCGTCCTGCTGCTGGACCAGGATCGACGGGCCTGGGACCGTCTGCACATCAACCGCGGCGAGGAGGCCCTGGCGCGGGCCGAAATGCTCATGGTCCCCCGCGGTCCGTACACCCTGCAGGCGGCGATCGCCGCCTGCCACGCCCGCGCCTTTCGCCCCGAGGACACCGACTGGGATCAGGTCGTGTCGCTCTACGCCGAGCTCGCACGCACCGCACCGTCACCCATCGTCGAGCTCAACCGGGCCGTGGCGGTGTCCATGGCGTCCGGTCCGGAGAGTGCCCTCCAACTCGTCGATCAATTGGTCGAGACGGGCACGCTCGAGCGCTACCACCTGCTGTCCAGCGTGCGTGGTGACCTGCTCGACCGACTCGGACATTTCGAGGAGGCCGCGCTGGAGTTCGACCGAGCAGCGGAGTTGGCCACCAACGCGCAGGAACGGATGCTGTCCCGAGAGCGGGCCCGCGCCTGCCGTGCCTCTGCCGGGGGCCCCACGTCACCAACCTTCACGAAGTCCGACCCCGAGCGGACAGAAACCTGAAGGGCCGCCGCCCCTGCGCCCACCAGGGTCGCAATTGGAGGCGCACCGGAGGCAGGGTCCCATAGACCAGCACGGCACGACCCCGCGGCAGACAGCGGAGGGTCTCGGGCGGCAGCAGCCGGCGCGGCGTCGTGGTCGAGGTCGTCGAGCGCCGACCCGTGGGGTCACGCGTCACCGAGGGGTGGGAGGCCTCTTCGTCCCCGATGAGCCGGCTGGCGTACTCGAGTGTGTCGGGGTCGGCGATGCCGGGCAGGAACAGCTTGGCCCGGTGGTTGTTGAGCACGGTCGGCGCCCGGGCGCCGTACCGGCCCCGCACCTGCGCCAAGTCCTGCCAGACGGTGACGATCTGAATTCCGTGCGACGCACAGGTGGCCGCCAATCCGTCGAGTTCAGGCAAGGGAGCAATGTGCGCCGCCTCGTCCAGCACGACGAGCAGGGGTGGGTCGAGCGGTCGACCCGATTTCGTCGCACGGGCGAACGCATGCGCCAACACCGCCTGGGTCAGCGCAGTGAAGTACCCGCGCAGCCTCCGCTGGTCGTGAGCGGGCGCGCACAGATACAGCGTGTGGGCCCCGCCCAGCAGACGGCTCGGCTCGAATGTGCCGGACGCTGCCGGCCCGGGCGGTGCATGGGCGAAGGGGGCAAGCACCGTCTCGGCCGTGGTGTAAATGGAGCTGCGGGTGCGGTCGTCACGGCACCAGGTCGCCTCCGCGGCATGCAGGGCCTCGGGCGGGGCGGCCCGCTCGAGGATGGCGGCCACCTCGCCAACTTCCTGCGTGTCAACCCAGCGCACCACATCGGCGATGGTGCGACCGTCGAGCGCGGCGGCGACGAACAAGGGCGCCAGGAGCTTGGCTGCGGTGGCGTACCAGAACTCCCCGTCTGCGGTCGTCCCCTCGCTTTTCGCCGCTTCACACAATGCGGCGGCGGCACTGCAGGCTTCACGCCACTGGCCACAGCCGGTGAGAGGCGACCAGGTACTGGCCCGTGCTCCCGTGCAGCCGGTCGGGTCGATGCACCACACCTGGCCCCGGCGCGCCCGCGTCCCCAGGGTGTGGCGGAGCAAGTCGCTCTTGACGCTGGCGGCCACCACTGGTCCCCGCCACCCCAAAATGGCCGGAACGGCCAAACTCGTGGTCTTCCCGCTCTGCGTGGGCCCGACGACGACCAGGGACTGCGCCGTCTCGGCCGCCAGGCCCGTCGGCCGCGCCACGCCAGGCAGCACGCCGAGGAGGAGGCGGCCGGGAGGAGCGGCCTCGGCCGCCACCCGCAGCGGCCGCAGGTCGCGTCGACGCGCCCAGCGGGCTCCCCGAGCGCCACGGCGTGGCCCCTTCTCCCCCCTCGGTCCCCCCGAAGAGAAGATGCCGGCGAACAACGCGCCACCGACAGCCAGCGGCAGGACGTCAGGCACGCTCGGCATGCCCTACCTCGCGCTCATGGCCGCGTCGGTGTCGACGATGGACCGTTCCGTCGCGCTGAGCCGGTGCTGCACCAGGAAGGATCGCTGACCGACCTTCCACAAGGCGATGCCCCGGCGGAGCTGCGGGAGCAGATTGGCCTCTGTGGCCGACAGGGAAAGCAGGTCCGCCGCGGCCTCGAGCTCGCCCGGCGACTGCGCGTAGACCACGCGGGTCTCCGAATCCGAGAGGAGACCCTGCGCCAGCGCGACCTGCTCGGAGTCCGATGCGCCCACCGAGCGGAGGTCGGACACCCGGTGCAGGACCGCCACATTGGAGACGCCGAAGGCGCGGGAGAGCTTCCACGACGACTGCAGCCAGCGCGCCACGCCCAGGTTCGACAAGATTGCCCATGCCTCGTCCACCACGAGGAAGAAGCGACCCGGGCCAGAGGACGCCCCACCCGCGCTCACCGCGGTCCGGGCCAGCGCCGCCTGCAACCAGGCGGTGGCGCACGCCATCAGGACGCCCAGTGCGGCCGACGAATAGAGCGCGGACAGATCGAGCACGACAAGCGGCGAGGACAGATCCAGTCCGGCCGTCGTCGGGCCGTCGAACATCCCGCGGAGGTCGCCGTGCACCAGCCGGCGTAGCTCCAACGCGACATCCCGCCCGTCCTCTAGAAGATCGCGTTGCTCGGTGCGCAGTGCTCGGGCCGCGTCGGCGCTCGGCGTCAGGAGTGCCTCGACCACCACGGGCACTGTGGGCACAGCCGTGGAATGGGTGGCCTCGGCCAGCGCCGCACCCAGCGCAGCGCGCTCGCGGGGCACCAGTCCCCTTCCGAGGCAGGCGCTGGCCAGGGAGGAGAGCAACTCCATCCTCCGGCGTCCGCTGGCATCGGGCCCGTTGTCACCCTCGGCGTCGGGTCCCGGGTCCAGCGGGTTGAGCCGGACGGCTCCCCCCGGCCGCAGTGCGACCGGACGGACGCCCCACGCGTCCGCCAAGTCGCCGTACTCACCCTTGGGATCGACCACCCAGGCCCGGCGGCCGAACACGGCCTGGCGCCAGAGGAAGGTCTTCACAAAGGCGCTCTTGCCCCGGCCGATCTGCCCGAACACCACCATGTTGGGGTTGGACACCACGCCGGCCGCGTAGAGCTCGAAAGGGTCGAAGACGAAGGAACCGCCCAGCAGGTCGTCACCGATGACCACGCCGCGCTGCCCAAGCCCCGCTTCAGCAATGAACGGGTAAGCCGCCCCGAGATTCCGTGTCGTCACCTGGTGGGCCGGGACCCGGGGCATCCGCTCCCTCACGCCGGGTGAACGGTCGCCCGCGGCTGGTGGCCGCTCCGTTACCTTGACGGAGCCGTGACCATCACAGGTCCCGGGGAAGGTGGAACGCACATGAGCGAGCCCGAGCGTCCTCCGACACCGCTGATTGTGACCTTGGCGGCACTGACCGTCGTCAGCGGCTTCGTCGACGCAGTGAGCTTCCTCGGCCTCGGACACGTGTTCACCGCCAACATGACGGGCAACGTCGCTCTCATCGGGTTCGCCGTCGCCGGGGCGCCCGGGTTTTCCGTGTGGGCCAGCCTGTGTGCGCTCGGTGCCTTCCTCGCTGGTGCCGTGGCCGGGGGCCGTCTCGCGCAGAAGATTCGCCCACCTCGGAACCTGCTCCTGGTCGCGATGGTGGTCGAGGCGACCTGCACGGCCACTGCTGCGGTCGTTGCGGGCACGGTCACGGCCGTCGGCTCCGGGTGGCCTCGCTTCACCATCATCGCCCTCCTGGCCGGGGCGATTGGCCTTCGGAATTCGGCCGTCCGCCGCGTCGGGGTCCCCGACATGTCCACCACGGTGCTGACCAGCACCATGACGGCGTTGGCATCAAGCTCGCGGCTGGCCGGCGGCAGCAACCCGCACGCACGGCTCGGCGCCACGTCGGTCATCTCCTTGTTCGGCGGAGCTCTCGCCGGCGCGGTGCTGGTGCTGCACGCCGGTGCGACCTGGTCGCTCGGCATCGCCGCCTGCGTCGTCGTCGCCACCGCGGTCTACTACTCCCGGCAGACTCCCTTCGGCCTCCGCCCGACCCGGTAACAACCAGAGACCTCTGGAGGACGTCAGTTCGGAGCGTTCACGGCAGGAAGGACACGGCTCGCCTGTTCACGGTGACGGCCTGCATCTTCGAAGTGCTCGCTGCGAAGTTGTCGTCCCCGCTGTAGGTCACCTTCATGAAGTACGGCGCAGGGACGGACGAACGGCCGCCAAAGATGCAGATCGCCGCCCCGGACTGCAGTGTCGCCTTGCCTCCACTGTGGCAAGGAACGGGTTGCCCGGTCCTGCTCCAGACGGCGAAGCGCACCGTGCCCGTGGGCATGCTCGATTTAGTCGGCCGACCCTTGACGAGAGCGACGATGGCCACCCGTTTACCGGACAGCAGCTTGGAGGTGACCCGGACGTTCGTCAGCGAGTTCGCCTTGGCGACGTGCTGGACGGTGGTGGCCCCCGACGGTGCGACACCATGGCTCCCGGCGTAGTGCGCGGACACCGTGTAGGGGCCGGCCGCGGCAGCGATCTTCCCGGACGGCACCGTGCATCGGGCCACCCCGTTGACGGTGTCGCCGTTGGCATTGCTGGAGCGACACGGCACCGGCGTACCCCATGCGCTTTTGACCGTCCACGAGACCGGGGCGGCCGGGCCCACCGCTCCTGAGCGCTTGATCCGGACGACGGCGGAGAACTCAGCCGGCTTCGAGGTGACCACCGGTGCCGGCGTGCGCTTGATGTGCAGGCTCGACGCAATAGCTCCCGAACCGCCGGTCGTCGTCGTGGTGGTCGTGGGAACGGTGGTCGTGGTGGTGGTGGTAGTCGTGGTCGTGGCAGTGGTGGTCGTCGTAGTGGTGGGCGGCGGTCCGGACGACCCGGCGCCAAAATCGCTCACAAACGCCGCGTCGCTGTTGGGATTGGAGCTCTGACTGAGCCGACTCGAGTTGTAGTCCCAGTAGGTGGCGTCGAACACGTGGTTCTGCTGGATCCATTGCGCCATGTCATTGATGAAGGTGGGATCGTCACCTCCACCTACTTCGGTACCGGGTTGTGAGACCGGTCCGCCGTCGTTGGATGACGGACTGGGGTCAAGGCCCCACTCGGGAAGGGTGATGGGCTTGCCCTGCGAGGCGGCGAACGAGGCGAGCCAATTCAGCCCGTACGGCTCGGTCAGGTAGGTGTTCCATTCCGACGCGATCCCCGTGTAATTCGCCCATGCCTGGTCGTAGAGATCGAGGCCGATGTAGTCGACGTACGCATTCCCCGGGTAGAAGGTGGCGAGATCCCCGACGCCTTGGTCGCCCGCTGTCGGGTTCCACTCGAATGTGAAGTTCTGGCCGGAAACGGACCGCATCGTGTCCACGATCTGCTGCCAGTAGCCGACGAACGCCGCCGCTTGCCCGTTGGCGGCCCAGGGAAACCAGCTGCCATTGAATTCCCAACCCGGACGGACGATGGAGCTGCCCTGGCCGCCCGCCACCATCTCCTTGGCCAGCTTCAGGAAGTAGGAGTTGTACGCACCGCTCGCACCCTGTTCCAGTCCGTATGCACTGCCCGACGTGTCCCCGGGATTGGAGTCCGGCGAAAACGAGTTGGGGAGCATCGGGACGCCCCAGACCATGGTGTAGCCGGATCCGCTCCACGTGGACATGTACGTGGGGGCGTCGCCCACCAACGACGACCACGAGCTCCCGTCGAGGAAGTCCATGGCGAACGTCGGCTGCTGGCCGATGGCGCGACCGAACGAGCTGGCGGTTCCGGGTGAAAGGGCGCCCGCATAGACGCCGAGAGGGTTCGAGTTGCCGTCCGCGTCCGCCCCTGGGGTGATGCTGAGTCCGCCAACCAGGGACGCCGCTGCAGCCACCACCAGAAGGAGCAGGGCGGCATGTCTTGTCCTACTGGCCCCGGATCGCGCCATGTGCCAGAACATGCACAAAACCTCTCGATTGCGTCGTAAAGCGTGACTCGCGGACCCTACAAGCGCGTCGCCACCGTCTGGGTAAACGTTGTTGCAAGGACGCGTGACCACAGCATGAAATACCCGACATACACAGGAAGTTCCCCGTCACATTTTTTTTGTGTGTCGTCCTCCGCTCAGTCGGCCGCCCGAAGCAGCGCCCTCGACCGTTAGGCCCACTGGATGAGGCGGCCAGCGGGGCAGCAGGACCCCGACATGGGGTGGCCCACCGGGCCTCTCCGCATCGCCCGTTGCCTGCGGCCATCCATCCGGACGGCCGGCCATGGGAGAGGCCTCTGTGTCGATGGAGTCCGTAGCAAAGCGCCGTCAGCTCCGCCTCGTACCTGGCCGGCGTCTCCGACTCAGGGGCGTGCCGGGTGTTCGAGGCAGAGCACCGCCTGTCGGCCACACGCACGTTTGACCAGCCGAAAGGCCACGACGGCAACCACACATTGGGGCGCCGGGCTCGTTAGTCTGCCCGGACTGCACGCATGCCAACCACAGGAGGCGCAATGCGCTCGCTGCTTCGTTTCGGTGCCCTCGGCTGTGCCCTCGCCCTGTCTGCCCTGCCGCTGGCGATCGGCGGGGGATCGGTGGCCGGCGCCGCCAATTATTCCTCTCCGGCGACGGTCAGCGCGTCGAACTGGTCGACGATGCCCAACACCAACAACACCGCGAACCAGACCAACGGGATGGCGAGCGTGTCCTGCGTGACGTCGGACTGGTGCGTGGCGGTGGGCAACGGAGACAAGGTCGGCAGCGACGCGGCGAATATCGAGCTCTGGAACGGCTCGACCTGGTCGCCCATGACGGCGCCGACGGTGCCCGGTGAGACCGACATCTACCTGGCCAGTGTGTCCTGCGTCACGACGTCGTTCTGTGTGGCCGTCGGTGCCGTCGACACCACGAGCTCCGCTCCGCTGATCGAACAATGGAACGGCACGACCTGGAGCGTCATCCAGTCCAACCCGTCGTCCTCCACGCCGACCTTCCTGTCCGGTGTGTCCTGCACCAGCAGCTCGTTCTGCATGGCGGTCGGTTGGGTCGGGGCGGCCGGCGGCTCGGGCCTGGTCGAGCAGTGGAACGGCTCGACCTGGACGGCCACGACTATCACGGCGCAGTTCAACAACAACATTCATGTCTTCGCCGTGTCCTGCACGACGCCCTCGTTCTGCATGTTCGCTGGCGACACGATACTTTCCGGCTCGTCCAACACCGTGCCCTTCACTAATTTCTGGAACGGGTCGACCTGGACCGGTACGTACCCTCCTACCTCCTCGAAGACCATCGACTACCACCTCTACGGCGTGTCGTGCGCCGGGACGAATTTCTGCACCGCAGTCGGGGACGCCCAGACGGGGGGGCAGCCGTCCGCCATGTACGGCCAGACCTGGAACGGGGACGAAACCGGCGATCTGTCGGCCTGGACGACGGTGACCGATCTTCCGGCTGTGTCCGGAGGGGCCGGTCTCGACGACATCAGTTGCTTCAGTGCCACCTCCTGCACCGCCGTGGGCGACACCCAGAACACCTTGGCCGTGACGTGGAACGGCGCGTCGTGGGCGCTGCAGATCACGCCGACGGGCGCCTCGGCCTCCACCCAGAGTGCCCTCTACGGCGTGGACTGCCTGACCGACTGGGCCTGTGTGGCGGTGGGTGACTCCGCGAACGGCGCGAGCAGCCTGCCCCTCGAGGTTTCCGCCCCCATCGCCCGGTCGGGCTACTACTTCGTGGGCTCGGATGGGGGTGTCTACAACTACGGCACCGGCGGCAGCGCCCCCTTTCTGGGTTCCATGGGCGGCACCAAGCTGAACTCGCCCATCGTGGGCATGGCCACCATGCCGGCCGGTGACGGCTACGACCTGGTGGCGGCCGACGGCGGGGTCTTCAACTTCGGCTCGGCTCAGTTCTACGGCTCCATGGGCGGCAAGCCGCTCAACAAGCCGATCGTCGGCATCGCGGTGACCCCCGACGGCGGGGGCTACTGGCTGGTGGCCTCCGACGGCGGCATCTTCGCCTACGGCGACGCCCAGTTCTACGGCTCCATGGGAGGCAAGCCGCTCAACAAGCCGATCGTCGGGATTGCCCCGACCCCGAATGGCAACGGCTACTACGAGGTGGCCAGCGATGGCGGCGTCTTCACCTTCCCGACCGTTGGTGGCCCGCCCTTCCTGGGCTCGGCCGGCTCCCTCACGCTGAACAAGCCAGTCGTCGGGATGGCCGTCGCCTCCAACGGCGGCTACTACATGGTGGCCAGCGACGGCGGCATCTTCAGCTACCCGGGCACGGAGCCCTTCTACGGCTCGACCGGGTCCATCAAGCTCAACAAGCCGATCGTCGGCCTGGACCTGGTCAACAACGGCTACTACCTCGGGGCGGCCGACGGCGGCGTCTTCGCCTTCCCGTCCACCAACGGCCCAACCTTCTTCGGGAGCAGAGGTGGCCAGCCCATCAACGCTCCTGTGGTGGCCATTTCGGGCTGATCTCTCCTTGGCAACAGCTCAGCGCAATCCCCGGCAAAGCGGGAGCGTGCAGGTGTAGGCCGAGGCCTGGTCGCCGTAGAGCCTGCGCAGCATCAGCCGGCTCTGGCCTGCCGCGTGCTGCACCACGTCGCAGGCCGCCACCAGCTCCTCCTTGCTCGGGGCCGAGACGGTGACGTAGCCCGAATATCGGAACGAGGCATGCCCTTCGGCCAGCTCCGCCTCGCGCCGGGCCAGCACCTCTGACTCGCGGGCGTGCCGGGCGGTCGAGACGAAACCACCGCGCCGGCGCAGCTCGGAGTCGGCGAGGTCGGCTGTCCGCGACGCCTCGACCTTGCGCACCGCGGCGTCGGGACCGAGCGGGTGCATCACGACGGCCAGCGTCGAGCGGGCCGAGCCCAGGAGGATCGGCGCCAGGAAGTCACTGCGCACCTCGATGCGCGGCCATTCGGCCACCCAGAAGGTGGCGTGGACCATCCCGTCCACCCGCACTTCGGACCAACTCTCTTCCATACCCATCGGCCAGTGGTCTTGCGCCGGTACGGCGCCGGCGGAGAGTTCGTGGGGCTCGTAGGTGCGGAGCAGCTGGCGGGCCAGGTCATCGGCTGTCAGGACGGACTCGACCTGCACGTCGGCGTCACCCAGGAGCCGGACGAGCGATCCCATCTCCCGGGCCAGCGTGGCGCACCCGACCTCGACCGACCGGGTGAGGCGCACTTGCACGGCCAGCACGACATCGTGGGCGCTCGTGTGCGAGTCCATGTCACTCAGCAACGCGTCGTAAGAGGCGGTGCAGGCCGAGCCCGCGTCGGGCACCGCCTCGGCCGCGACATACGACCGCAACCCCTGCCCGTCGTCGGGAAAGGATGCCGCCACCCACTGCACGCGGTGCACTGGGGAGCCCTCGCGGGCCAACGACGCGAGCACCGAAGCCCACGCGCCCACCCGGCGGTCCTGCTCGTCGGAGCCGAGCAACGCGAAGCTCCCACCGCGCAGCAAGAGGGCCGCGGTGAGGGTACGCCCGGCGCGGTCGTGCACGACACCCATGTCCCGCCAGCCGGCGCGGAGGAGGCGCATCCCGCGCATCGATCCGATGCGCCCCGCTCCCCGGACGCCCGTTCGCCGAGCCCCCCAGCACACGACCACGGGAAGCCATTCGTCGCCGGTCCGGCCGGCCACGGGCACCGTGGCCAGCGCGCCATAGAGAACGAGGATGCCGACGGCCGCCGCCACCCCGACTGCGTTGGGTTCCCAACGGAGGACGAGCACACCGAAGACGAGGCCCGTGGCAACGGTCATGATCTGACCGGCGCGCCACCCTGCCAGCGCCCCGCCGCGCTCGCGGGGTCCAAACCGGTAGCGCGACCCCCTTTCGCCGCTCACGTGTCCGGGCCCTGACCCGGCGGCCACGCCGGCGGCAACGTTTTCAGCGAGGGACCCCCGTCGTCGCCCATGTAATACCGCCTCTCCCCCGGTTCGTATCTCCGGATCAGGCCGCGACCCGGCGGGACGCCCTGCCACATCCAGGCGTCCTCTGGTGTGGCCGGGCCGATGCGCGCCTGCAGCCCCCAGTCCCGCCTGGCTCCGACCCGATCGGCCGGGTCCGGCTCGAAGCCCGTGGCCCCCGACTCCGAGCCCGCATCCGCCGAGCCCGCATCCGCCGAGCCCGAGCCGTAGTCCAACGAGCCCGAACTGAACGTCGGCGCCGCCAGAAGCGGTTTGCGCCCCTTGGGCCCCGGCCCCACCCGTTGGGCCACCGCCTCCTCGAACTCTCGGCGCTGATCCGGATCGCCTTCGCCCGGAACCACGCCGGTCCCCGTCACCGTCCCCACCCCAGCATCGCCATCGCCGTCGCCGTCGCCATCGCCGTCGCCCCCAGCGGATCCGGCGCCACCCGTACCGCCGCCCGCCGCCGCCGACGCCGTCTCCGCCATCAGCCGCGAATCCCCCAGCGCCCCCAACCCCTCGTGCAGCGCATGACTCGCCGCTGTCCGGGGCAGCCGGGTCATGGCAGCGGTTCCGCGCTCACGCAGCCCGTCGAGATGCGCCACCGCACCCGCTTCGACGGCCGGGATCATGCGCAGGATGGCAAAAGGCACGAACGTGGCCATGAGGAGGAGCGCGCCGCCGGCCAGGACGGAGGAGAAGCCCGATCCGTGGGCCCCCGAGCCGGCCGTGCCCGAGGACACCGCGCCGGCGGCCAGGCTCAGCGTCGCCACAATGACGAACTTGGAGAGGATCAGGGCCGCCAGCGTCTCGACCAGCCGCCGGCACCAGTGCGCTATCGCCGGCCACACCAGAGTGGCCAGGGCCAAGGGCAGGAACAGCACGGCGACATAGACCGCAGCGGCCCGGATGAGCAGCTCCAGCCAGAGCACGAACGCCGACACGGCGATCAGCAGCGAGACCAACAACAGCACGAAGCTGGCGATCGTCGGGTCGGCCGCCGAGGCCACCAGACCCGACGTCACACCGGTGAGGAGGGAGCTCACGTCGGCGCTGGTACCCCCGGCCACCGCGTCGCTCATGGCGTCGGTGGCGGACAGGCTCAAGATGACGATCTGGATCGCCACCACGCCCAAGAGGAGCGCCAGGGGGAGTTGCAGCAAAAAGGTACGGATGAGCTGGCCCGGGTTCTGGCGCACCACCGCCTGCAGTGTCGAGGCCAGGAGCATCGGGAGGATGACCACGCCGGCGAGAGCCGTCATCTGGCCGTAGTGGGTCTGGAACCAACTGGCCCCCAGGTCCACGGTCGTGGTGGCGCTCAGGACATCGCCGATCTGGTTCAGCAGCCACTCGGCACCGCTGGCGACCCACTGGCTGATCCCGCTGAGAACCGACTCGAAGCCCGCGGACGCGATGGAGCCCCCGATGCTCCCGACCTGGCAGATCGGGTTGAGCGCGTCGAGGCCGGTACAGCCGGCGGCCAGCATGCGAAAAACGACCGGGAGGAAGTCGGTGAGTCGGGTCCGGCGCGATCAGTGCAGGTTGGTCCCGGTGTGGAAGAAGAAGTTGATGATCGGCGGGGCGGCGCCGATGAGGAGCGCCGCCAGCCCCGAAACCAGCACAGCCCGGCGACCGACCATCGACTGCTGGAAGTTCTGGGCGTGGACGCCCAAGGCCCAGGCCGCCGCGCCGATGAGCAGGCCGGCCAGCGCGGCGATCAACGCCCAGGCACCCAGGCCGTTCGTCAGGTCCTGCAGGGTCCCTCCGCCCGGGAGCGCGTTGACGCTCGGGTTCAGCGAGACATCGGCCAGGTGCGACACGACCATGGGTGCCCTCCGTGATCAATCCGGGCGCCGGACCCTCCGGGACGCCGTCCGGCCGGAGAACGGTTCGCCCCGCGGGCCGAATTGGCTTTTCTTCCGGGGCCCCAAAGTTTCTTGACGCGCACGAATGACAAGGTGACGGCCGACAACTCGTCTCGGGGGGTTGCAGAAGGGCAGCTCAGGGCGCGGCTCCTGGCTGCCGCCCCCGGGACAACGGCGCAGCACGCCGCCGGCCGCGGCGCGAGTGTTCGCCGACCACGCTCCAGCCCTGTCATATTGGGAGCGTGTTGCTCAGTGGGCCGGGGGAAGTCAATTTGACCATGACCCAGGCGATTCTCTTCATTGCGATCGCCGTCGCCCTCTGTGTTCTGGTCGGTTTCGTGGCCGCCCTGCTCGGGCGGCGCTCCGGGCGGCGGGCCATCTCGCAGCGTCTGGCCTCCCTCGGCACCCGGCTCGGCCTCGATCCACCCGAGGACGAATACAACGTCGAGACCTCCCTCGCCTACCTCGAGCAGGTCACCGGTGGGGCGGCCCAGGCCGTGACCGAGTCGAGCTCGGACGCCATCAGGCTCCGCCGGTCGCTCGATACGCTCACCCAGGGCGTCGTGCTCTGCGACGAGAACGGCACCGTGATCTACCGCAACGGGAGGGCCAACGCCCTGATGGTGAGCCGCCACGGCGACGCCCTGGCCGCCCAGGCGGTGACCGATGTCCTCGAGGACGCCTGGCACGAGGGATCGGCCGAGCGCACCCTCGACCTCTACGGCCCTCCCCGGCGCACGCTGCAGGTACGCGCCCGCCAGATCGACGACGGGCGCCGCCCGCTCGGGGTCATCGCCCTCATTGAGGACGTCTCGGAGCGGCGCCGGCTCGAGGAGATCCGCCGCGACTTCGTGGCCAACGTCAGCCATGAGCTCAAGACGCCCATGGGCGCGCTGGGGCTCCTGGCCGAGACACTGGTCTCCGAGCCCGACCCCGACGTGGCCCAGCGCCTGGCCGGCCGCATCCACAACGAGGCCTTCCGGGTCAGCCGCATCATCGATGACCTGCTCGACCTCTCCCGCATCGAGTCCGAGGAGGCCCCGCCGCGCGAGCCGGTGCTGGTCAACCTGGTCATGGCCGACGCCATTGAGCGGGTCCGGGCCACCGCGGACCAGCGGGGAATCGAGATCGTCCTCCAGGAGCCCTCGCCGCCCGTGGCCGTGCTGGGGGACCGCCGCCAGCTGGTCTCGGCCATGCACGCCCTTCTGGAGAACGCCATCACCTACTCCTACGACAACTCCAAGGTGGTGGTGACCGGCGCCGTGCAGCGCTGCAACCCGAACCTGAGCCACCCCTCCGTCGCGGCCGCTCTCGGCGACGACGCCGGGTCCGACCCCGTCACCGGCGAGTACCCGGCCGTGGCCGGTGACCCGGCGGCGCCGGCCGACGACACCGAGGCGGCCGGGGAGAACGCGACGGACGCCGGCTCGACCACCGAAAGGGGCGGGACCAGGGTGGAGCCGGTCTTCGTCCCCGAGATCCTCGACCAGTACTCGCCGCTCGGTGCCACTGCTCCCGGGGCCTCGGCCGCCACCGGCACCACCGCGCCGACAATGCCCGGACCGCCGATCGTGACCGCCGAGGGTGACGCCGCCGGAACCGGTCCGGCGGACTCCAGCGCGGCCATCTCGCCCAATTGGCGCATCGAGGAGCGGGACAACGTGCGGCTTTCGGTGCAGGACCACGGGGTCGGCATCCCGGCCCGGGACCTCGATCGGATCTTCGAGCGCTTCTACCGGGTCGACCACGGGCGCAGCCGGGACACGGGGGGCACCGGGCTCGGCCTGTCCATCGTCCGCCACGTGGCCAACAACCACCAGGGTTGGGTCGACGTCGAGTCGCGTGAGGGCGAGGGCTCGACGTTCACCCTGGTCCTGCCGGTGCAGGCGGAGCGGGTGGCGTGAGCAAGTCCCCCACAACAGGCAAGACCGCCAAGAAGGGCCGGACCGCTCCGGGCGAGGGGCCCGTCAAGGTCCTGCTGGCCGAGGACGAGGAGTCCTTCATTGAGGCCCTGGTCATCGGCCTGACCAACGAGGGGTTCCGGGTGACCGTGGCCCGCGACGGCAACGAGGCCCTGCAGCTCTTCGACGAGACGGTCCCCGACATCCTCCTGCTGGACCTCATGCTGCCCAAGCTCTCGGGCATCGACGTCTGCCGGGCCATCCGCACCCGCTCGACCGTGCCGATCATCATGGTCACGGCCAAGGGCACCGAGATCGACACCGTGGTGGCCCTCGAGGTGGGCGCCGACGACTACGTCACCAAGCCCTACCGGCTCCGTGAGCTGGTGGCCCGCATGCGCGCGGTGCTGCGGCGCGCTCCCGGAGGCTCCGAGTCCGGTGACCTGGGCGGATCCATCGAGTTCGGGAGCGACGGCATATGGGAGGCGAACGGGATCAAGGTCGACTTCGACCAGCGCCGCGTGTTCGTCCGTGGCGAGGAGGTCCACCTGCGGCGCAAGGAATTCGAGTTGCTGCGCCTCCTGGTGGAGAACTCGGGCCGCGTCCTCACCCGTGACGTGCTCATCGACCGCGTCTGGGGCACCGACTACATCGGCGACACCAAGACGCTCGATGTGCACATCAAGCGCCTGCGCTCCCGCATCGAGGCTGACCCCTCAATCCCGGTTCTCATCACGACCGTGCGTGGCGTGGGCTACCGCTTCGCGGCCGCCTGAGCGCCGCAGGTGTTCACGCATTCGTAAGCTGCCTGGGCGCTCGCGCAACGCGCTGACCTGGTGGGCTTGGCGTGAGGTTGCTCAGGCACGAGGGGGCTGGAACACTCGACCCGTCCCCCGACGGTTGAGGATGGTTCACTCTTGCCAGTTGTCAGAAAGGCCGCCAGCTGCGTGGCACTCGCAGCAGTGGTCCTGCTTCTCCCGCTGGCCCAGCTCGACACAGCGGGTGCAGCGATCGTCCCGCCGCAGAATCCGGGGGGCAACATCTCCCCGGCGCCCGGCTACTTCGGCCCCTGCGGCAGCGTGGCCCAGCCCAACCTCTACTGCCCCAGCGGGCTGACCACGATTTACGGAGACCGGCAGGTCGAGGGCGTCAGCCCCATGAGCCTGCCCAGCAATTACCCGTCCCTCACCCCCCCTGAGCAGCTCTTCGTCCTGACCGACCTGGAGCGGATCGACCGTGGCCTCGCACCCATCGCGGGGCTCGCGGCCAACCTCGACGCCTATGCCCAGGCCGGGGCCAACGCCGGCCGCGACCCGAGCTTCCCGCCCTACGGCAACGGGGGTGGCTCGACGTACTCCTCCTCCGGGTCGCTGGGCATCTCGCTGGCCATGTGGATGTACGACGACGGGCCCGGCGGGACCAACGCGGACTGCCCCGCCTCGGGAGGGGGCGGGTGCTGGTGCCACCGGGACATCATCCTCGGCCAGTACGCCTCGCCCGCCCTCATGGGGGTCGGCTACGGCCCGGCGACGACCCAGCTCTTCGTGGGCGGGGACACCACCGACACCCCGTACTTCACCTGGGCCCAGGAGGTTCCGTTGCTGCCCGTCGGCGTCTTCCCCTACGGCGTCAACAACTCGGTCCAGCCCGGCCAGTCCCAGAGCGCGTCGGTCCAGCTCTGGGCCTCCGGCGCCGCGATGAACCTCACGGCGTCCCTGAGCGGCGGAGGTGGCGTCTTCCAGCTGAACACCACCACCTGCAACCTGGCGGCCGGAGCGTCCTGCAACGTCCCGCTGACCTTCACGCCCCCGTCGCTCGGCGTCTTCAGCGCCACGCTGAGCGTGACCGGCCCCAACGGCACGCAGGAAGTGCCGCTGCGCGTCGTCTCGAGCCACGGCTACCACCTGGTGTCCGCCGACGGAGGGATCTTCACGTACGGCGACGCCACCTTCCTCGGCTCCATCGGCGGGCGGCGTCTCAACCAGCCCGTGGTCGGCATGGCGCGCACCCACGACGGCGGCGGGTACTGGATGGTGGCATCCGACGGCGGCGTCTTCAACTACGGCGACGCCGGGTTCTACGGGTCCATGGGAGGCAATCGCCTCAACTCGCCCATCGTCGGGATCGCCCCGACGCCGGACGGGGGCGGCTACTGGGAAGTCGCCGCCGACGGCGGGGTCTTCAGCTTCGGCGACGCCCATTTCTACGGATCGCGGGGCGGCCAACCCGTGGACGGATCGGTCGTGGGCATGGCGGCGGACGCCACGGGCCACGGTTACTGGCTGGTGTCCTCTGCAGGGGGGATCTTCAGCTTCGGTGACGCGGGGTTCTTCGGCTCGGCGGGAAACCTCCCGCTCGTCCGGCCGGTCGTCGGTATGGCGGCGACGCCGAGTGGCGGTGGGTACTGGCTGGTGGCCTCGGACGGGGGGGTCTTCAGCTACGGCAACGCCGGCTTTCAGGGATCCAGTGGAGGCTTGCCCCTCGCCGCTCCCGTGGTGGGCCTGGCCGCCACGACCGACGGGGGCGGGTACTGGCTGGTGGCCTCCGACGGGGGTGTCTTCAACTACGGGGATGCCGGTTTCTACGGCTCCATGGGCGGCAAGCCGCTGGTGGCGCCGATGGTGGGTGGGGCGGCCCAGCTCTGACCTGACCGGATCCGGGCCTATGCCCGCCCCTGGATCCCTCCCGTTCAGACCGTCAGGCGCTCGAAGTCCTCCGGCACGGTGACCCCGGGAACGGACGCCGTGTCCACCTGCTCCCCCAGGTGCGTGAGGATCAGGCGCACGTCGGGGTGGGCCTGCTGGAGGGCACGGACCGACTCCTCGTCCATGTGCGAGGACGGGACCCCGGGCGGGGTGTGCCTGCCGTTGCACTCCACCACCAGCACGTCGGCCCCCCGAGCCAGCTCGCTCAGCCCGGCGCACGGCGTGGTGTCGCCCGAATAGGCGACGACCCGGCCGTCGCCTCGGTCGAACAGATAGCCGAAGCAACGCAGGTAGGGGACGTGGACGACCTCGACGGCCCGGAAGCGCAGCGGCCCGGCCTCCTGCCAGGTCCCGTCGACCTCGACGAAGCGCAGGTCCAGGTTGTCGTAGCCCATGTGGGTCACCGACCCCACCGCTCCCGCCTGGTTCAGCCCGGCCAGGTGGCCCTCGATCCCGGGTGGCCCCACCACATGGAGCGTCCTGCCCCCACCGATCTCGGCGAGCGCCTGGAGCAGGAAGGGCCAGCCGAAGCAGTGGTCGGCGTGGAAGTGCGAGACCACGACGACCTCGATGTCCTCCAGCCGGAACCCGCAGCGGCGCAGGTGGGGCAGGGCGGTGGGCGCGGGCTCCACCAGCACCGTGGCGTCCATGACGAAGCTGTTCCAGTACCGGCCCGGCGGGGCGACGAAGTTGCCCGTCCCCAGGAAGGTCAGCTCGGTCACCTGGTATCGGCCAGCGAGAGCAGCGCCGCCACCAGGACCGGGTCGCCCTCCACCGCGACGTCGGGGACCGGGAGGCGCCGGTAGAGCATCAGCACCAGGTCAGAAGCGGACGCCCGCAGCTCGGAGACCCGGGTGGCGCGGTCACCCACCCCCGCCCCGGCCACGCGCCAACTCGCCCCGGTGTCGGTGGCGGTCAACGTGACGGCGCCGGGCAACGAGGCGAGGTCGGCTCCCACCATGATCTCAATGAACTCGGGCACCCCGTCGTCGGCCAGCCCGGGGTGCAGCGGCGCGGACGCTCCGGTCACGCCCTCGGCGTCCCAGCGGTGCACCGACACCTCCTGGGCCTGGTGCCGGCCGACCGCACCCGCCGTGTGGGGCTCGGGCCACCAGGCCCAGCACGGCGAGTCGGGGCCGACCTCGCGCAAGACGCCGAGCAGCGAATACGTGCACCAGCCCATCCAGGCCAGCAGGTCGCTGTCCTCGGGAAAGGCGGTGAGCTCCGCTCCGGAGCGCTCGCTCGCGTTCTGGGCCCGCACGTTCTCACCCCAGTACCACTGCACCTCGCCGATGTGGTGGGCCAGGTCGCGGACCGACCACTCGGGAGTGGACGGCACCCTCGCCTCGAGGTCGAGTGCGGCCACGGCGTCGGCCATGCGGCGGCTCTCCGCCGCGATGATCTCGAGCCTGTCGCCGAAGCCGAAGTGCTCGGGCGGCCCGCTCCCGTCGACGTCGGTGACCGTCATGGCGCCTTGATCAGCAATTCCCCGCCCAAGTAGGGCGCCAGGCACTCGGGCAGCAGCACCGTCCCGTCCGGCTGGCGCCCGTTCTCCACCAGGGCGGCCCAGATCCGCGGCCAGGCCAGCGCCGAGCCGTTGACCGTGTGCACCAGTTGGAGCGGCCCACCCCCGGCCGGCCGGAAGCGCACGTTGGCCCGGCGAGCCTGGTAATCGCGGAACCAGCTGACCGAGCTCACCTCGAGCCACCGGTCGACGCCCGGCGCGTAGACCTCCAGGTCGAAGGTGCGGGCCGCCGACCCGCCCAGGTCCCCGCAGCACAGGTCGAGCACCCGGTAGGGCAACTCGAGCTCCCGGAGCATCGACTCGGCCCGCTGCAGGATGTCGGCCTGGGCCTCGAGCGCGTCGTCGGGCGTGGTGTAGGCGAACAGCTCCACCTTGTCGAACTCGTGCACCCGCAGCAGCCCCCGGGTGTCCCGCCCGGCCGAACCCGCCTCGCGCCGGTAGCAGGCCGTCGCCGCGGTGAAGCGCTGCGGGAGCTGGGACTCCTCCAGGATCTCGCCGCGGTGCATGGAGGTGAGCGGCACCTCGGCCGTCGGGATCAGCCACAGGTCGTCGCGCTCGACGTGGTAGGCGTCGTCGGCGAACTTGGGCAGGTGGCCGGTCGAGGTCATGGTCTCGGTGAGCACCACCGTCGGGGGCCGGATCTCCTCGTAGGCCGGTGCGTGGCGGTCGATGGCGAACGCGGTCAGCGCCCGCAACAGCCGCGCCCCCGGGCCCCGGTACAGGGGGAACATGGAGCCGGCCAGCCGCGCCCCGCGCTCCATGTCGAGGATCTGCAGCGACTCGCCGATCTCCCAGTGCGGGACCTCCTGGTGCTCCGCCCTTCTGGGCGGTGGCCGCCCGGCTTCCTGCCCGGGCCACCACCGGCGGACTTCCACGTTGTCGTCCTCGCCCTGGCCGTCCGGTGCGTCCTCCGCCGGGATGTTGGGCAGGTAGAGCAGCCCGGTCTGGCGCTGCTCCAAGTAGGCCTCGGCCTCGGCGGCCGCGACCCGCTCGTCGTCGCCCAGCTCACGGCTCCGCCGGCTGAGATCGGCGACCCGGGTCTCGTCCCCCGCCTTCTTGGCCTGCCCGACCAGGCGCGAGAGCTCCTTGATCTCGGCCCGCATGTCCTCGGCAACACGCAGCCGCGCGCTCCACGCCGCGTCAGCCTCCAGCACGGCGTCCACCTCGGCCGCCTCCACGCCGCGGCGGGCCAGTGCAGCCTTCACCGCGTCGGGGTCGGCCCGCAGGGCCCGGATATCGATCACTCCTGCTCAAAGTAGTCTGCGACGCCGTGCCAGCCGTCGAGGTCACCGGCCTCACCGTGCGCTACGGGCCCGCCGGCACGCCGGCCGCGGTCGACGGCCTCGACCTGGCCGCCGCGGCGGGCGAGGTGCTCGTCGTCCTCGGACCGAACGGCGCCGGCAAGACGTCGACCGTCGAGACGCTCGAGGGCTACCGGCGTCCCACCGCCGGACGCGTGAGAGTGCTCGGACTCGATCCCCTGGCCGACCACACCGCGCTCAGTGGCCGGGTCGGGGTCATGCTCCAGCGCGGCGGCGTGTACCCGATGCTCGGGCCGCGTCGGGTCCTCACCCTCTTCGCCGGCTACTACCCCGCGCCGGTGCCGCCCGAGGAGCTGCTCGACCTGGTGGGGTTGCGTTCGGTTGCCGCCACGCCCTGGCGGCATCTCTCGGGCGGCGAGCAGCAGCGGCTGTCGCTCGCCCTCGCCCTGGTCGGGCGGCCCGAGGCCGCCTTCCTCGACGAGCCGACGGCCGGCGTCGACCCCGAGGGGCGCATCGCCGTGCGCGCCGTGGTGGCCGGATTGAAGGAGAAGGGCGTCTGCGTGGTGCTCACCACCCACGAGCTGGGCGAAGCCGAGAAGATGGCGGACCGCATTGTGATCCTCTCCTCGGGCCGCGTCGTCCTGGAGGGGACGCCGCACGGCCTGACCACCGGTGCCGGGGCCGGCGCCCCGCGGGTCGTCACCTTCGGCGCCCCCCCGACGCTCGACGTCGTGGCCCTGGCCAGCGCCATCGGGCCCGGGACCACGGCCGTCGAGACAGCGGCGGGCCGGTACCGGGTGGAGGCCGCCGAGGTGGAGACCCCGGCGGTCACTGCCGCGGTGGCGAACTTCCTGGCGGCGCGCGGCGCCACGCTCACCGACCTGGTGGCGGGGAAGACCCTGGAGGACGTCTACTTCGAGACGGTGGGGGCGTCCGCCGAGACGGGCCCCGACGAGACGGCGTCCGGACGCGCTGATCTGGGCCGGCGGCGGCGGCGGGGGCCCGGCGGCGGGGGGCGGACGGGATGAGCACGACGGCCAGCGCCCTGCGGCCGCTCACCGCGCAGACCGGCGCGGAAATCCACATGACGCTGCGCCGCGGCGAGACGCTGCTGCTGACTCTCGGCATCCCCGTCGTCTTCCTGCTCTTTTTCTCGAAGGTCTCGGTGGTGTCGACCCCGACGGCCACCCCGGCCAACTTCTTCGTGCCCGGCATTCTGGCGCTCGCCGTCATGTCGACGGCGATGGTCTCGCTCGGCATCGCCACGGGCTTCGAACGCGGCTACGGCGTGCTGAAACGACTGGGGGCGACACCGCTGGGCCGGCCGCGCCTGCTCGGCGCCAAGATCATCACCATCGTCGCGGTCGAGCTCCTGCAGGCCGCCGTGTTGCTCCCTGTCGGGTTGGCCCTGGGCTGGAACCCGGGTGGCGGCGGCGCGGTTGCGGTCGCCGGTGCCATCGGCGCCGTGCTCCTCGGCTCGGCCGCCTTCGCGGGCATCGGCCTCCTTATGGCCGGCACGCTGCGCGCCGAAGTGAACCTGGCCGCCGCCAACGGCCTCTATCTCGTCCTCCTGCTGCTGGGCGGCATGATCGTCCCACTGGCCAAGCTGCCGAGCGGGCTGGCCGACTTCGCCAAGCTGCTCCCCGCGGCGGCGCTCTCGTCCGCCCTGCACGCCACGCTCGGCAGCGGCAGCACGGTGCCGGCCGAGTCCTGGGTCGTGCTGGCGGTGTGGGCCGCGGCGGCACCTGCTGCGGCCGCGCTCACCTTCAAGTGGGAATGATTGCCCGCATGACGACCCCGGCCTGAGCCGGACAGCCGCCTACGTCGCTTTACGGAGAAGCGCGCGCTCGTCAGCGGTGAGGGACGAGGGCGTCAGCACGTCGCCCCGCACGATCTTGTCGATCTTCCCGTCTGCCTTGACGAACACCGCGTAGGGGTCACCCCGGAAGTAGAAGAGGCCACTGAGGACACTGGCGTCTGGGTCATAGGCGACCGGAAAGGTCACGCCGGCGCTCTCGATGAACGACTTCGCGCCGGCGACCGAGTCCTCACTGTCCACGCCGATGACCCGGACATTCGCCAGCGCGCCGCCCGCCTTGTCCTGCGCCCGCACGGCGGCCGCGAGCGGCGGCAGCTCCTGATGACAGCTGGGGCACCAGTTCCCGAAGAAGAGCAACACGGCCGGGGTCCCGTTCCCGGCCCCAACGCCGGGAACCGAGACCTGTGACGAGCCGGAGGGACCAACGTTCTGACGGGTGAAGGAGGGCACGGGCCCACCGGGGCCGGGCGCGCTCTTCGTGCCCGGACCGGTACCGAGGCTCGTGGTCAGGCCGACGATCACGATGATCAGGAGCCCGATGCCAAGGCCGACCAGGATGAACCGCTTGCGGGGCCGCCGGAATTCGGGCGGAGCCGCCGCCTCGGGCGCAGGCGGCAGCGCCGGATCGCGGGGTGGTACGTCGGTCATGCCGCGGGGACGTTAGTGAATGTGATTGGAGATGAGTACGTCGCCCGCCATCGCCACGAACAGCACGGTCAGGTAAGTGATGGAGTACCCGAACACGCGCATCGCCTCGCGCCCGGTCGCCCGGTCGCTCTGGGCCAACCCCCACAGCCGGGTGACCAGGTAGAGGAACCCGGCACCGAGGACGGCGGCGGTGACCATGTAGATCCAGCCCAGGTGGGCCACCGGTCCGAACAGGAACGAGACAGCCACCAACGCCACCGTGTAGTAGACGATCTCGGTCGTCGTGCGCCTCATGGACGCGACGACGGGGAGCATGGGCACGTCGGCCGCCCGGTAGTCCTCCTTGTAGCGCACAGCCAGTGACCAGAAGTGCGGTGGGGTCCAGATGAAGATGATGGCGAAGAGAACGACGGGTGCCCAGCTCAGGCTGTTGGTCACCGCCGCCCATCCGACCAGCACCGGCACTGCGCCAGCCGCACCTCCGATGACGATGTTCTGCGTCGAGCGGCGCTTGAGCCACAACGTGTACACGAAGACGTAGAACAGCGTGGCCGAGATGGCCAGCACCGCCGACAGCAGGTTGACGACCAGCCAGAGCTCCACGAAGGCCGCCACCTCGAGCGCCAGCGCGAAGACGAGCGCGGCCCTGGGCGTCATCGCACCGGTCACCAGGGGGCGGTTCTTGGTCCGGTTCATCAGACGGTCGATATCGCGGTCCACCACCATGTTGATGGCGTTGGCCCCGCCGGCGGCCAGCGCACCACCAGCCAGGGTGGCGACCATGAGCCAGACCGGGGGCACGCCGCGCTGCGCCACCACCATGGTGGGGAGCGTCGTGACCAGCAGAAGTTCGATGATCCGTGGCTTGGTCAGGGCCACATACGCCCCGACGGTCTGCCACGACCACCGCTCTCGCCGGGTCTGGAGTGTGGGCACCTCGATCGACATGCAGGGTCAGCCTATGCACAAGGCTCGCCCGGGACCAGGCGATGGGTGCCGGTACGCTTGGGCAGAGTGTTGCGGCGCCGTACTCCCACCGTCTCGCCCTCGCTGAGCCACCGGCTCGACGTCGTGGCCCTGGTCCTGACCGGCCTCATCGTGGTGACCGGGGCGGCGGTCCGCCTGACCGGCTCCGGCCTCGGCTGCGCCGACTGGCCCGAGTGCTCGGTCGGGCATCTGACCCCCGCCCTGCAATTCCACGGCCTGGTCGAGTTCGGGAACCGCCTGGTGACCGTGGTCCTGACCGTGGCGGTGATCGCCGCCTTCCTCGGGTCGGTTCTGCGCGCCCCGCGCCGACGTGACCTGATGTGGCTGAGCGGCGGCCTGGTGGCCGGCGTCCTGGCCCAGGCGGTCCTGGGCGGCATCGTCGTCTACACCAAGCTCAACCCGTACCTCGTCATGGTGCACTTCTTCGCCACCATGCTCCTGCTCGTCGACGCCGTCGTCCTGGTCCACCGCTCCACCCGCGAGTACAGCCCGGGGTCTGCGCACCTCTTGGTGCCACGACCGTTGATCCGTCTCTTCTATGGCGCGCTGGCGATGCTGGCGCTGGTGATCGCCGCAGGGACCGCCACCACCGGCGCCGGCCCGCATGCGGGCGATGCCTCGGGTCAGCAGGTGGCCAAGCGGATCCCCATTGCGCTGCGCGACATGGCCGAGCTCCACTCGAGCCTGGCCTTGCTGCTGGTCGGCGTCACCATCGGCCTCGTGGTGGCCCTCCACCTGGGCGACATACCCGAGCGGGTGCGGCGGGCCGCGCGCATCCTGATGGTGGTGATGGTGGCCCAGGCCGCCGTGGGCTACACCCAGTACTTCACCCATCTACCGGCGCTCCTGGTCGAGGTCCACATCCTGGGTGCCACCGCGCTGGTGATCGGCGCCGTGCAGACGTTCTTGGCCTGCACGTACCACGCCCCGGAGGTGCTGCCCGCCCCGCTCGTCCATGACACTGCGGCGCCCGGCGTCCCGATCGGTGCCCATTAGGCTGGCTTGTTCCGTGCCCACGGCACGGGTCCCGGCCCCCATCGTCTAGCGGCCTAGGACACCGCCCTTTCACGGCGGCAGCACCGGTTCGAATCCGGTTGGGGGTGCTTTGTGATCGACACCCCTCCATGGACTGATCGAGAACGCACACAGCGGTTCGGTCAGACTGGGTACTGGGTACTGGGGAACGAACGAGGAGGGGCCTGGCGAAAATGCGGTTCAACCACATGGAGTTGACGTTTCCCGTCGGAAGTCTGACCACGACGCTACGCGAGGAGATCGATGGCTTCTATAGCTCGATCTTCGGGTGGAGGGGTTTCGACACCGACGTGGTCGGGCAGTCCTGCCATCTGTTGATGCCCGATCCGGACCAGTTCATCCTCCTGGCGGAGAGCGAGCGACCGATGAGCTCGCCCGGGTACGACCACCTCGGCCTTTTACAGGACACCCGCCAGCAGGTCGATGACGCGCTCGAGGCCTGCGAGCGCTACGCCGAGAAGGATGACCGGGTGTCCATCAAACGCTACGAGGACCTTGTCTACCCAGGGCTGACGATTCACGCCTTCTACGTCAAGTACCTCCTCCCGATCTACTTTGACGTGCAGAGCATGGAACGCGCCTAGACATCCGGACGGTCGGCTCGCGGTTAGCGTACGCGTGGTGACCGACGGGCAGGACTCACTTCACCCGTCGACGTCGCGTCTGTCCCGTCGGTCGTTGCTCGCCGGCACCGTCGCCACCGGGCTTGCGGCAGCCGGTCTCGGAGCGGCCGTCGGCAGCGAGGCCTACGCCGCGACGACACGAGCCAAGGGCCTCGGGCGGAACGGTGTGCTCCTGCCGCCTGGATCACGCCCGTTTCCCCACCTTCCCGAGGGCACCGACTCCATCCCCGAGATTGAGCACATCGTCGTCTTGATGATGGAGAACCACTCTTTCGATGACCACCTGGGGACGCTGGGACGTGGTGACGGCCTCACCCTCGACGCCAAAGGCAAACCGCTCAACTTCAACCCAGACCCCTCCGGTGGATACGTCGGCTCGTTCCACAATCCGAATACGTGCGGCGAGAGCGATTCGGGCATCACGCAGTCCTGGAACGCCTCTCACATCTGTTTCGACAACGGCACCAACATGGGGTTCGTCAAGGGGTGCGGCGGAGCGGCCATGGGCTACTGGGAGCGCGATGACCTCCCCTTCTACCATTCGATGGCCGGTCTGTTCCCCATCGGTGACCGCTACTTCTCCTCGGTGATGGCGCAGACCTATCCGAATCGGCGCTTCCTCATTGCCGGCACCGCCCTCGGCAACATCAGCACCGACGTCACGGGGATCTCCAAAGTCGATGCCCCCAACGGCACGATCTTCGACCGGCTCAACGAGCACGGCATCTCATGGAAGGACTACTACACGGATCTTCCGACCTGCGCACTCTTCGAGCCGGTCTTCTTGAACAATCCGACCAAAGCCGTCCATGTCAGCCAGTTCTTCACCGATGCGGCGTCGGGCAACCTCCCGTCCTTCAGCCTCGTGGATCCCTACGCCAACTTCTCCGAAGAAGATGGGGACATCACGGTGGGCGAGGGTTACGCCGCCCTGGTGATCAATGCGGTGCTGCATGGTCCGGCCTGGGACAAAACGGCCCTGATCTGGGTCTACGACGAGCACGGAGGTTGGTACGACCACGTCCCGCCGCAGCCGGCCGTCAAGCCCGACAACGTGCCGCCGATGTTGAAGCCGGGCGACGTTCCCGGTTCGTATGACTACACAGGATTCCGCGTGCCGTGTTGCGTCGTGTCGCCGCGGTCGAAGAAGGACTACGTCTCCCATCAAACCTTTGATCACACGTCCATCCTGAAGCTCGTCGAGACCAAGTGGAATCTCCCGGCCCTGACCTACCGCGATGCCAACGCGCACAACATGCTCGATTTCTTCGATTTCGAGGCGGCACGGCCGCCCTTCGCCGAGCCACCGGTGCTCACGGCGCCCGCCAACCCATTCTCGGGTCCGGCCGCGCTTCCCCCCGGGTCGTTGAGCGCGGCGGATCAAGCCATGTTCCACACGACGTGCGATGAACTGCCGGCGGGGTCTCTTCCCCCGGAGAGCGCCAAGCTTTCCTCCACCCCGGCCCACGCCGTGGCGCGCATGGCGGCCCAGGAGAACCAGATTCAGAGGGAGATCAGAGCCCAGACGTAGGCGGACGCGGTCGAGGCCGCAAAGCCACTCTGTTGCCGCAGTGATACGGCGTGATCAGGACGACGGACAGGCTCCCGCCGTCACGGTGATGTACACCTGCGCCGGATGCCCGACGGTCTGCACGGTGAGGTGACTCGCCCCGGGTGTGGAGGTGATGCGGCCGCCCTTGACCGCAGAGCACCACCCGTTCGGGTAGTGCTCGCGCGCGGCGATCGCAATGGTCGTCACCCCATGCGCCGCCCGCGTGGGGGCGTACACCATGTTGAACGCACCGGTGAACGGGTTGAAGATGACGGAGTTGGGATCGCCCGCCACCGCCTGCGGATAGGTGCGCGAGAGCACCGTGACGATGGGCGAATACGCCCCATCAGACTGCACCAGGCCCTCGGCCGACGAGCCCGTGGGGTCGTCGTAGAACTTCCACGCCCAATAGATCCAGCTGAGCTGGTCCAAGCCGGCCCATTCGACGTCGAATCCGGCCAGCGGGACACTCGTCGTCGCCCCGAATTCGCTCATGAAGATGGCGGGCCCGCTTGGCTGATAGGCGGAGCTCATGGAGAGACGGGTGATGTCTTGCTCCGATGCGGAGGTCTCCTCGGACTGCAGGCATCTGAGGAGATCGGTGGGGTTGCCCGTGACTGGGCTGCGGTCGCCACAGTAGGTATGGAAATTGAACACGATGCGCTTGAACGGCAGCGGCCCCAATTGCGAGGGGATGTTCCCGCCCGTCACCCAATAGATGTCGGGCTCGACGAAGGTCAGGTGATGGCTGTCCACCGACTGGATCGTCGGGATCACACCGTTGTCGGGGTCTCCGGCAGGGCAGTCCAGCGCACCGGCCCCGTTGGCCAGGAAAGTCGAGTGGACTCTGCCGATGTAGAAGCACTCCAGCTGTCCAGTAAATGTTGACTCCGAGGCAGTCTGGGTCTCCGTGGAGAAGGGCTCGTTGTAGGGGTCGTACCCGACGATCCAAGGGTCGTTCCTGAAGTACTGCGCCACCGTCTTCCAGACGAGGTCGTAATTGCCTTGGAGATTCCCCACCACGTCGTTGCTCCAGAAGTGGGCCACGGCCGTCTGGAGTGTGGGGTTCGAGTAGTTGTTGGACCAGCGACCAGCCTTGGGCACGATCGGCACGTTGTTCGTGCACACGGCCCAATTCGGAGCACCCTCTCCTCGGAAGTTCTCGTTGTAGACGTCCTGGTGCATGTCGAGGAGGGTGTAGATCCCGTAGTGGGCCAGCAGCTTGACCGTGGCGGCCACGTGGCCCAGGTACCGCTCAGCCACGCCGCGGTTCCATTCGTGAGCATTGCCGGGAGCTCCAGGGGTGCAGATCTGCGGCTGGTTGGGTCCACCTGATCCCGGTTCGAGCGCCTGCCATTCGATGCCGAGACGCACGACATTGAAACCGAGACGCTGCATTTTGGCGGCGTCCGACGCGTCGAAGTTCCATGGCTCCCCCGGATCGGGGTACGCGATATAGGGGGCGTGCTTGTACACGACATTCACGCCGTGCAGAAGGACGACTCGTCCGTTCGCGTCATAGAGGTAAGGCCCGCCGGGCGAGCTCAGGTAGCTCGGGACATGCGGACCGATTCCCTGCGACGAAACCCCGCTGCTGCTCTGGTACTGCACGCCCGAACCGTGCAGCGTCACGACGTGTGGCGTCAGGGCGTTCAAATTGGGCTGGTTGACGACGTGCTGTGGCGCCGTGGTCGTGGTCGTCGTCGGGACCCCTGGCGCAAGGACGGCCGGCGTGGTCGTGGTTGCCACTGCAGTCGTCGAGGTGGTCGTCGCAGGCTCACTCGTCGTCGTTGCTGGTGGCCGTGTCGTGGTCGTCGTCGTGACCGATGGCTTCGGAGCATGCGTCGTCGTCGTCGCAGCGCCGCCGGGCGGCGTACCGACCAGGGTGAGGAGCGGTCCGCACGCCATGATGGCCACGGACGCGACAACGACCTTTCGTGGACAGGTGAACCTGAACCTCATCGACACCCTCTCTGCGTCTTTGATGACTCCGCGTCGGGTCGCCGACTGTACCCATCATCGCGAGAACCGCAGGAACAGAGCACGTGGTCGCTCTACGCGGTTCCCGCGCGCGACCGGTCGGGGGCGGTCAACGAGGAATCGGCTGAGGGTCGTCAGATCAGGCGACCGCGGCGCTTTCCCCGGACGAAGAGCTCTGCCGCCGCCAGAAGGTCCACCTGCATCTGACCTTGGTTCTCCAGCAGTTCGTCCGCCCAGAGCATCTGCAGCGTCGTCTGCGCCCTGTCGCCCCGTTGCTGCGCCCCCACGTCGTCGAAGGCCTGCCGCAAGACGTCGTGGAGCACCTCGGCATGCGGCAAGGGCGCGTCGAGGGACGAACGCCGGCCGGCCAGCATGTCGGCACACTCCTGGTACCAGCGGTGAATGGAGGCATACGAGTCCCGCAGGACCGATTCGGCGATCGCCACGGACTCCACCTCGGGTTGCCCGGCAGCGGGAGGCTGGACTGGCAGTGCGGCCAAGGTGAACGCAGCCATCCGGAGCCGGTTCGAGCCGGTAATGAGGCGGGAGACCGTGTCAAGCGAGACGACCTTGGCGCCCCGCTCGGCGACGAACTGCCGGAAGGTGTCGTCGAGGATGAGGAAGGCGCGATGCGAGGACTGCTGGCCCGCATTCGTGTCCACATGACGACTCGTCATGGTGAGCCGCTCGACCGCGTCAGTCAGGTAGGCAGAGCTGGCCACGAACGCATCCGAGAGGGCGTGGCCCAGCGCCGCCATTGCGCCGCGCGGCCAGAACAAGAACCCCACGACGATGCTGACGCCGCAGCCGATAGCCACGTCCTCAATCCTGGTCAGGCCCACTTTCCAACCCTGCGGCTGAATGATGTTGAACAAGATGACCACCATCACGGTGAATGCCGCCTGCCCGGCCACGAAGGAGATCTTCGTCGGGGCGATGCCCGAGACCAGAACCGCCAGAGGGAGCAGCACCCACAGCAACACGGTGTGGTTGGCGACACCGATCATGATGGCGGAGCCGACCACGAACCCCACGGCGGTACCGCCGACCGCCTGGAGGGCCGTCGCACCCGTGCCGAGGGCGTTGGACCGCAACACCGACATGGTGCCGAGAACCACCCAGAAGCCATGCTGGACATTCGTGACCTCGATCACGGTGACGGCGAGAGCCAACCCGATCGCCCCGCGCAACGCGTTGCGGAACAAGACCGAACGGAAGGAGAGGTGCGACACCAGGCGCTGCGCGAAGACGTGCGGCGTCGATTCGTCCTCCATGCCGAGCCGCCGGTCGATGACCGCCTTCGCTCCCGCCGCCTCGAGAGCGCCGTCTGCCACCATCTCGGCTGCAACCCCAAGGGCGCGGGCATGGAACCCGGGGTCCAGCGACCCGGCCAGGCTCGCGCCCGAGGAGGAATCGCCCGCACCTTCAGTCGGCGATCCCCCCTCTGTCACCGACGACACGTCCGCCTTGAGCGCAGTGTCGATCAGCTCATCGAGCTGGCGGGCCGATTCCTGAACCGCCTCGATCCTGGCCGGGTCGGTCACGGGGTGGCCTTCGTCGTCGGAGATGAGCGCAGCTGCCTGGTGGAGGGTCTCCGCCACCTTCTCCGTCACCGCGACGTCGGGCCGCGGCTCGTTGGCCCAGTGGTCGTCCCCGATGATTGCTGTGTTGCCCGCGACCCACTCCACCCGACCGACGAGCTTCGAGAGGGCCACGGCGCCGGCGGCGGCTCCGGTCGGCGGGTAGGGCGTCCCGGAGAACTGGTTGCGCAAGCGCGTCAGCTCCTCATTGACGGCCGCCTGCGCCCCAAGGTCGGACTGGCCGTCGGCGAGCGCATGGGCGAGGCGCGCCACGGCGTCGACTGCCGCGGCCAAACGGCGCCGGAGGTTGTCGTGCCAGGGCGCTGGCCAGATCAGGATGCAGGCGGGAATGCTCACCGCGGCGGCGATCGTCCACCCGAGCAGGCGGGGCCCGACTGCCGATGCCGGCTGGACGACCGAGACCGGCAGCACGAAGAGCAAGAGTGCGGCGGTGGACGCCGTCGCCGCCTGGGGGGCGGCGACGCCCAAGAAGAGCACGCCGAAAACCACGAAGGCCGTCGCCACCACGGCGGCTACCTCGTAGCTCGACACCACCGTGCCAAGCGCGATGAAACAGCACCCTGCCAGGTAGAGGGAGCCGTACGAGGCGAGACGGGCACGGGTGTGACCCGTGAACTCGACGAACAGCAGGAGTGCGAACGATCCGAGGGCGCCGAACAACCCGACCTGCGGATTCGAGAACACCTGGTGACACAGGGCAAAGACGGAGGGCATCACGACGGCCGCCCTTACGGACCGCTTGACCACGAGGAGGTCGGGGTCCTTTGCGGCCAGCCACCCGGTAAAGGTCGTCCGCTGGCGGCTCTGGGCGGGTGCCGACGGCGCTGCGGCGTTCGTCATAGGAGGTGGTCTCATCATCTCGGAGCCTCGATCGCCTGGCAAGCTGCACCCGCCGTCGGGGCCCGATCTCGGAGCCGAGAATCCCGGCTGTAGTGTCGGCCGCGGTGTGCGCGGCATCGGCCTCGTGGCCGCACAGAGAAGAGCAGTAACCCATGCCAGGCATGGGTCGCTCGCTGCAGACAGGGAATTCGCTCATTGTCTCGAGCTTTCGCACGACGCTCTTTCACCAATTCCTGATCGTGGTCCTGGTCGTCGTGCTGTGCGCCCTGGCGTTCAACGTCGTCCGCACGGTGCAGTACCGCCGGCTCCGCGACAACGGCCGGTCTGCATTCCCGACGACGCCTCGTTCGTCCCTCCCGGAGCCGACGGCCAGGCGGATCCTCCGCATCGGCTTCGGGTGCCTGTGGGTGCTCGATGGCCTTCTTCAGATTCAGTCCTCCATGCCCCTGGGACTCCCTTCCGGCGTGATCCAACCGTCGGCCGCCGGCTCCCCGGCCTGGGTGCAGCACCTCGTGAACAGTGGCGCAACGATTTGGTCCAACCACCCGATCCAGGCTGCGACCGCCACGGTATGGATCCAGCTCGGGCTCGGAATCTGGCTCCTGGTGGCCCCGCGCGGTCGGTGGTCGAGGCTGGCAGGTGGGGCGAGCGTGGCATGGGGTCTCGTGGTCTGGGTGTTCGGCGAATCGTTCGGCGGCATCTTCGCCCCTGGTCTGACTTGGCTCTTCGGGGCGCCCGGTGCTGTGCTCTTCTACTGCGCCGCGGGAATCCTCATCGCTCTCCCCGAGCGTTCGTTCGCCACAGCCCGTCTCGGGCGCATCGTGATCGGACTGAGCGGCGTCTTCCTCATCGGCATGGCTGTGTTGCAGGCGTGGCCGGGCCGGGGTTACTGGCAGGGCCGCGGTGGGACATTGACCGGCATGGTCCGGTCGATGTCGCAGACTCCGCAACCTTCGTTCCTCTCGTCCTGGCTGTCAGCCTTCACCTCCTTCATCACCGCGCACGGTGGGGGAGTCAACCTCTTCGCGGTGGTGGGCCTGGCGACCATCGGCGGCTTCTTCGTCAGCGGGCGGCGCCGCCTCGTCCTGATCGGGCTCATCGCCCTCGTCGTGCTGTGCGTGGCCGACTGGGTGCTCGTGGAGGACCTCGGGTTCCTCGGCGGGCTTGGCACCGATCCCAACTCCATGCTGCCCATGGCCCTGCTGTTCGTCGGTGGATACGTCGCCATGGTCCGGCTCCCCATGCCAATGGAGGAGCCGGCGACGGCCGATACGGCTCCCAGTGCAACGACACGTTGGTGGGAGGGGGCGACCCTGTCCTATGTGAGCCGGTCGCTGGCCGCGGTGGCCGCGGTGGCCATCGTGGTCATCGGGAGTGCGCCCATGGCGATGGCGGCGGTCAACCCGAACGCCGACCCCATTTTGAGCGAGGCGCTCGATGGCACGCCCAACAACCTGGACTCGCCGGCACCGCCCTTCACCCTGACCGACCAGGCCGGCCACGCCGTCAGCCTGGCCAGCCTCCGCGGGCGCGTGGTGGCACTCACATTCCTCGACCCGGTCTGCACATCGGACTGCCCGCTCATCGCACAGGAATTTCGCGATGCGGACCAGCAGCTTGCCGGCCAGGACCGCCGGGTCGACTTCATCGCCATCGTGGCCAATCCCATCTACCGCTCTGTGTCGTACACGAAAGCGTTCGATAGCCAGGAAGATCTGACACACCTGCACAACTGGTACTTCCTGACCGGATCGGTGTCCCAGCTCCGGCGGGCCTGGAACTCCTACGGCATTTTGGTGCAGACCAACCCCGACGGCGCCATGGTCGCGCACAGCGACTTGGCGTTCGTGATCGACACCCAGGGCCGGGAGCGCGACGCGTTGATCGACGACCCCGGTCCGACGCAGTTCACATCCTCGTCGTTCTCCTCGCTGCTCCTCGGTCGGATCGACCAAGTCCTCGGTTCGTGAGAGTTGGGGCGCCCGGTGCGCTGGGAGCGCGCCGACGCCGGTTGGCCCGCCGCTGTGCCGTCCTTTCCGTTGTCGTCTGCGGCCTCGGACTCTCGCTCACCGCGCCGGCGCCGGCGCCGGCGGGCGGCGCGACGGCGCCACGGGGACCTCTCGAGAGCGGGACCACCACGTCGGCGGGATCGTGGGTGGTCCTCCCCATGGGCCACCTGTCGGATCCGTCGAACACGTTCTGGCAACTGCTCTTCGCCTCCCCGGGTCCCTCGCACTGGTCCGTCATCACCCCGCCCGGTGCCGCCGACAACGGGGGGCTCGTTGCCGGGACTTCGGGGAGATCAATCCTGGTTGGAGTCCTGCCCAGCGACTTGCTGCGCTTCTCGCCGCTCTCGCAGAGTGACGACGGCGGGAGCTCCTGGAACGCCGAGTTCTTCCCCGGGGCGCTGGCCCCCGTGCCCGACGCGCTGTCCTATCTGACGGGCACTTCAGGGGGCGCGCTGGCCGTCGTCGGAAGCACGCGAGTGCTGGCGGCCGCGCCCGGCAGTTCGGCATGGACACCCCTCGTCGCCACGGCACGCCTGGGACGGGTTGCCCCACGCTGCGGCGTCTCCGCCGTGGACGCGGTGGCGCTCCTGCCCGGTGGTGCGCCGCTCGTTGCGACCGGGTGCGCTCGCGGCGGCATCGTCGGCATATTCACGCGCGCCGCAGGATCCTGGCAGGCCGGCGGTCCGGTACTCCGCGGCTCTCTGACCGGATCGAGTACCTCGGTGCTCCGGCTCGAGACGGGCAACTCGAACGCCACGGCGCTGGTCACGGCCAGCCGTGCAAAGCGGCACTCCCTCGTGGCCTTGTGGAGTTCCGGAGCCACAAGTTGGATGCAGTCGCCCCCCCTCGCGCTCGGCACCGGACAACGCGTGCTGGCCACCGCCGTGGGCTCGAACAGCACTCTCGCGGTGCTCCTGCGCAGTGGCAGCGGGCTGGTCGCCGCGGACGTCAACCCCGGGGGGGCGTGGATCCGGCTCCCGAAACCCCCAGGAGGCACGGTGGCGCTGGCAGCCGCCGACCCGCCCGCCGGGTCGAGCGCCTCGGTTCTCGACGCCTTCACCGTTCACGGGAGCTCGCTCGGCGTGTTCTCGTTGACACCCTCGGGCTCGGAATGGACGATGGTCCAGTCGAGCCAGGTCTCGCTGGCCTACGGATCTTCGTCGTGACCGGGCCTCGCGCTACCGTGTCGCGCATCCCTGCAGCAGACGGAGGGACGCCATGAGTTACTTGGTGGACAACTGGAGCTTCGACCCCTTCGTCATCATCGCTGCCTTCGTCGTCGTCCTCCACGAGTTGGGGTTGGCCAATCTTCGTCGTCGCTCGGTGGCCGAGCGGACCCGGAAGCGGCGTCTGCGCTCCCTCTTCTTCTACGGCGGGCTGGCGCTGCTGCTGCTGACGGTGACCTCGCCCATCGATTACTGGTCGGACGACTACTTCTTCGTGCACATGATTGAGCACGTCCTGATCGCGTTCGGCGCGCCGATCCTGATCGTCGCCGGTGCCCCCTGGCTCCCGCTCCTGCACGGCCTGCCGGTCAGTTTCCGGCGCTGGCTGATGCGTCGCGTGTTGCTCGGGGGCCTCTCGAACGGCCTCCGGGCCCTGGGGCGCTTCGTGGTCAACCCGTGGACCGCTCTCATCGCGTTCAATCTCGTGATGGTGCTCTGGCACGTCCCGGCGCTCTACGACGCCGCCGAGGAGAATCAGTACATCCACATCGGGCTCATGCACGCCAGCCTCTTCGCCACTGGGGTCCTGTTCTGGCTGCAGATCATCCCCTCGTATCCCTTCCGGCTGAAGACCTCACCGCTCTGGCAGATCGGCGCCATCATCTCCACCAACGTGGTCATGTTCGTCATGGCCATGTCGCTCTCTTTGTTCACGGACACCAGCTGGTACTCCGTCTACGCTCACGTGCCCGGCGTCCGGCTCTCCCCCTATGCCGATCAGCAGATCGGGGCCGCCATCCTGTGGATCTGCGGGGACTTCTGGGCGGTCCCGGCACTCGGGGTGACCATCAGACGCGCCATGGACAGCACGGAGGGTTTCTCGCTCGGTGTCGACCGCCTCTTCCACCGCGGCCCGGACCCGACTCTCGAGTCGCTCCGGGCCTCTGGGCCGAACCACATCACGGGGAGCTGACCGGCACAGGACAGAGTCGTTCGCGCGGTGCCGGCGGCGACTCCACGCTGACGCACGTGCGAAGTGCTTCACGAACGATGAGTCGCCCCCCCGGCAGCTGCGGATCGCGATCCCGGTGGATCGAACTACTTGCCCGCAGGTAGTTGACGAGAGCGCAACTGAACCTTAATGTCCGAAGGGTCCGGAAAGCGCCGGGCAGTGGCACGGTTCATGGTGGTCTCGGGGCGTTCCGGGAACGGGGGTTTGACTATGGCGAGTTCGGCGTGGAAGGTGACCGTGACGGTCATCGTCTTCGCTGTGATGGCCGTCGGTGCCGTCATCCTCGTCATCAACCTTCTGGGCTCGCCCCCCACCGTGAACTTCACCGCCGACAACTCCGGTCAGGTGAACGTGACGCTGCAGGCGGTCGGTTCCTACGGCTCGGGGGATCACCCGACGTGGGTGTCCTACCTCGTCAAGTCGTCCGACGGGCAGTGGGTGCACACGACCGTCTTCCAGGTACCCCAGCACGTACGGATCAACGTGACGATCTACAACTACGACTCGGGAAGCCCCCTGCGTAACCAGCAGATCGGCCAGGTCTCCGGCACCAACGGCAACGTGGCCCTGCTGAACGGCAAGGCCTTCCGGGTCATCAACTCCAACAACGGGAACGGCGTCGGGCACACGTTCTCCATCCCTTCGATCGGTCTCAACGTGCCGCTGTACGGCAATAACGGCAACGCGAACCTGTGCGCCGCCGCCCCGTGCACCTTCAGTTCGCCGCACCAGATCGAGAAATTCTCCTTCACGAGCCCAGGCTCAGGCAGCTATCGCTGGCAGTGCTTCGTCCCCTGCGGCCTCGGATATCTCTTCGGCAACGGTGGCCCCATGTCGACGCTGGGTTACATGGGTGGCTTCATGCAGGTGGAGGCATGAGCGATCCGCAAACCTCCGGGCCCGCGGCGACGCCGGCAGGGCCCGAAACAACAACCCACGGCGACGAAACCCACCACTGGTGGCGCCTGATCGCCATCTGGGTGGTCCTCTGTGCCATCGGCGACCCGCTGTTCTATTTCCTCGCCGGTCCGCACATCCCCCCGGGCACCATGACCAACACGGCTCAGGGGGCGCAATTCGACTTCAACGTGCTGTTCGTCATCGCGCTGCCCGTGCTCCTGGGCGTGTGGATCTACATGATCTACGTGTTCGTGATGTGGCGGGCATCGCGCGGCGGCCCCGAGCCGGTCGGCGGTCCGGACGCCCGCGGCCACCTCGGCATCCAGGTCGGGTGGATCGTCACAACATCGGTCATCGTGCTCTTCCTGGCTGGTTTCGGAACCTACGAGCTCGTGCAGCCCGGTGGGGCCGGTGGCGGGGAGGGCTCCAACCCGATCTGGACGCCGACATCGAAGACCGTCCTGCCGATACAAGTCATCGGCCAGCAGTGGAAATTCACCTACCGCTACCCGACGTTCGGCGGGTTCGAGACCAACGAGCTGGTCATCCCCGACAACACGACGATCCAATTCAACGTCACGTCGCTCGACGTGATCCACAGCTTCTGGGCCTATCAGCTGGGCGTGAAGGCCGACGCCAACCCCGACTACAACAACGTGGCCTACACCACTCCTCAGCAGCTGGGGACCTTCATCGTGCGTTGTTCGGAACTGTGCGGGATCTGGCACGGCGCCATGTACAACTCGGGTGCGGTGGTGACGCCCCAGCAGTTCGAAGCTTGGGCCAAGCTCACCGCAATCCGACTGCGCCAGAACACCAAGTTGCTGCCGGCGTACGCCCTGACCTACACGCCCGACGCCAACGGGGCGGACGGCGGCTACTACCCGGACAACGTCGACAAGTACTCCGGCGTGGAGCAGTACGGCGCGTCGCAGCCCAAGGGAGGTGGGTGAGATGGCCATCGACACGTCGGTCAGCCAATTCGAGTTTCCGGGTGAGGAGGATACCGGCACTCCCCAGAGGTCGATCCCGGCCTGGCGCCGTTCCGGCTGGCTCCGGCCCCACATCCTGTGGGCCATGGCAGGCGCGGTCGTCGCGTACCTGATCGGGCATTGGCTGGGCAACGTCATTGCCAGTGGCTACACCCAGGTCCAGGGCAGCGGGCAGAACGACGTCGCCATCGTCCTCGGGTTGAGCTTCGGCGTGGTCGGCTGGATGACCGGCATCGGCGCGCTGAACTACCCACTGGCCAAGATCCTCGGGTATGAACTGTCGCCGGCCCCCCCGGAAACGTCCTGGGTGCGCTACTTCCGTCTGACCGACGACCACAAGGTGGTCGGCTGGCAGTACGCCGTCGGCGTCCTCCTGTTCCTGTTCACCGGCGGTTTCCTCGCCATGATGATCCGCACCCAGCTCCTCAGCCCCACGGGCCACACCTTCGGCCCGGGCACCTACATCGAGATCGTCAGCGAGCACGGGACGATCATGATGATGATGGCCTCGTCTGCCGTCATCGGCCCCCTGGGGAACTGGCTCATCCCCCTGATGATCGGCTCGCGTCGCATGGCCTACCCGCGCGTCGAGGCGTTCTCGTTCTGGATCTTCATGTCCGGCTACCTGGTCATCGTGAGTGCGCTGTTCTTCGGCGGCTTCCCGACCGGGTGGACCGGCTACGCCCCGCTGCAGACGCAGGCGTCCGGCGGAATGGACGCGTATTTGGTCGGTTTCTTCGCCATCGGCATCGGCATGATCCTGGCCGGGTTCAACCTGGCGGCGACCATCATCAATTACCGGGCACCAGGCATGAGCTGGGGCCGGGTGCCCATCTTCGTCTGGGGTGTCCTGGCCACGACGGCACTGTTGACATTGGCCACGCCGACGCTCCTCGTCGCCTGCCTGGCCGGGATCTTGGACCGCACCGCTGAGACCGCCTTCTTCGTCAACGAGCACGGCGGCAGCAGCTTCCTCTGGCAGAACCTGTTCTGGTTCTTCGGCCATCCGGAGGTGTACATCATGGCTCTGCCGGGCTTCGGCATCGTCATGGAGATCTTGCCGGTCTTCACCCGCAAGCCCCTCTTCGCCTACAAGGTGGCCGCCGCCGGCATGCTCGGCGTCGCGCTCCTCTCGTTCTTCGTCTGGCAGCACCACATCTTTCAGAGCGGCATCAACCCCGACATGCGACCGTTGTTCATGCTCACCACCGAGCTCATATCCATCCCGACCGGATTCCTCTTCCTGGTCACGCTCGGGACTCTCTGGAAAGCGAAGATCCGCTTCGATACGCCGATGCTCTTCTGCCTCGGGATGCTGTTCAATTTCTTGATCGGCGGGGTGACCGGGGTCTTCCTCTCAGACGTCCCCGTGAATGTCACGGTCCACGGCAGCTTCTTCGTGCTGGCCCACTTCCACTACACCATCATGGGCGGGCTGATCTTCGCCATGTTCGCCGGCTTCTATTACTGGTTCCCGAAGATCACGGGGAAAACGCTGAACCGCAAGCTGAGCAAGTGGCACTTCTGGACCTTCTTCATCTTCTTCAACGGCACCTTCTTCCCGCTGTTCCTGGTCGGGCTGCTCGGTCAGCCGCGGCGCGTGTTCATGTACGCGCCGAACCTGCAGACGCTGAACGACATCTCGAGCATCAGCGCCTACTGCCTCGGTGCGTCGTTCTTCTTCTTCATCATCAACTTCGTCTGGTCGATCTACCTCAATCCGCACCCGGCGCCTTCGAACCCATGGAACTCGCTCGGCCTCGAATGGCAGACGCCGACCCCGGTGCCCTGGTTCAACTTCGAGCACATCCCCGTCATCTTGAACGACCCCTACCACTACGGAGAGCCTGACGCCGCGCCGGTCGCCGACCTGGGGCTCACCTTGGCCGCCGTCGGCGCGCCAGCGGGTTCGGTCGACCATCAGGATCTCGGGACCGGGGTGGAGGGCGACGGCGATCCGCGGCCCCCGATACTTTGAGGGGACAGCTATGACACAGGAACCAGTCGAGAACCAACAATTCGAGTCCTTCGTCCAGCTCAAGGAGACGCCGGAGGAGATCGCGTTTGAGGTCCGCGCCCAAGAAGGGGCGCTGTGGACCGGCGGCCGGATCCTGATCGGGATCTGGGCCTTCGGTTTTGCCGCCCTGGCCTTCGCGTACTTCTACTTGCGCTCTGCCAACAACGAGAATCTTTGGCGCCCCCGGGGCATGACGGCGCCGACGGCCGTGGGCGCAGCGATCTTCGCCGTCACTGTCGCCTGCGCCCTCTTGGTCCAGTTCGGCTACCGGCGCTTCCGGGACAACGAAACGCTGGACTGGCAGGTGGCGGGCTGGTCCGCGGTCCTCGGGGGACTCCTCGTCATCGGACTCCAAGTCTGGCAGCTCACCGTCCTCCCTTTCTTTCCGGGATCGAGCGGCTACGCCTCCTGCTTCATCGCCTGGGCCGCCATGAACATCGCCCTCGTGCTGGCCGGGACCTACTGGATCGAGACCATCCTGGCCAGGGAGATACGGCTCCGGCGTGCCCTCGCCCAAGACGGTGGCGCCCATGACTCGACCCTGCCCGTGGCCCGCCTCTTGCGGGTCAATCTGAACGGCTGCACCTACTTCTGGGGATTCATCGCGGTGGTCGCCACCTTTTTTTGGGTATTGTTCTACGTCATCTAAAGCCTGGAGAGTGAGCGTATGGTCCTGTTCTCGGACGTAGCCAGCACCCAGGCATTGACGTTCGCCATCCCGATCGGAACCCTCGTCGTCGTGCTGCTCTGGGGCTTCTTCCAGCGGCGACCGACCCGGTGAGCAACGGGGCTGCCGACGGGCGGCCCCGCGAGCTTGCCCCGGCCTGGCGCGGCTGGTGCCTGGTGGCCGCACTCGTCGTCCTCATCGTTGCCCTTCTGCCGCCGCTCTCCACTGCGGCACGGCGAACGGAGTATGCCCAGGCGCTCCAATTCGCGCTCCTGGCCGTCGTCGTCCCGGCCTTGGTTGCGGGTGGCGCACCCTGGCGCCGACTCGGGCTGGCGGGGCATGAAGCTCCGGATTCTTCGCCTCGAGTGGTCGACCGATTGGCCGTGGGTCGGCGACGCCATCGCGAGTTGCCTCGGTCACTCGCCTTCATCGCCGTCGACCTCGCCGTCGTCATCGCGTGGCACACACCGGCGGCGGTGCGGGCGGTATCGGACCACAGTTGGCTCGCGCCGGCGGAGGCAATCACCCTCCTCGTTTTCGGGGTCGGCCTCTGGCTCGAGCTGGTGCCGTCGCCCCCCCTGGTGCCGCGGTCGGGTCCTTTGCGCCGGGCCGTGCTCGCAGCCCTGGCGATGTGGTCGCTCTGGGTCCTCGCCTACGTCGTGGGCATGTCGAACCACGACTTCTACCCGAACTTCTCCCATGTTGCGGGAGGTCTCAGCGCGGCCTCCGACCAGCAGATCGCCTCGGCGGTGCTCTGGTTCGTGTCGGCGTTGGCGTTGATGCCGGTGATCTTTTGGAACGCGCTCTCGTGGCTGAAGACCGAGGATGACCCTGACACGGAGCTCATAGCGCTCCTGCGGGCGGAGCGCCGCCGAGGCACGCCCCCGATGGCGAGCGGCGGCGACGGGGGCTTGCCCGCCCCCTGACGAGAGCCTCAGCCGGTGGTGCTCGACGAGATCGTTGGCATGTCGACGGGCTGGAGGTGGGTGTCGAGTGAGCGGTCGGCCGCCATCTCCTGCGCCACGGCCTGGGCGCGGTCCGCCTTGAGCTGTGCCTCCTCCTTGAGGAGGTCGGCCCGTGCCGATGCATCGTTGGAATTGCCCATCAGGGTCTGGACGTCCTCGATGGCCCGCAGGGCATCCGAGGTGGTCCAAAGGAGGGCTGCTGCCACCATCTGGCTCAGGTGCTTGCCGGCGGCCGTGCCGGGGATGTCGATGTCGGACAGGTCGAAGATGGTCTCGCTGGTCAGGGAGCACGCTGTCTGGTCGTCACTCAGCAGACCCGGCGTCGGTGCGCGGTCGGCGGGCGTGAGCGCGTGTGCACTCTGCAGCGTCCAGATCCCTACCGCCTGGTGGATCGCCAGGGCGCAAGGCGCCAGGTCGCTGTTGACCTCTGTCATGACGCTCTGCTCGGCGCTGATATCACTCGCTCGTGAGGTGCTCGTCGGCAAGTCGGTCAGGACGGTGACCAGCAGTATCGCCAGGACCACGATCCCGATGGTCAGACCACGGTGCCGCTGCCAGATCGGCGCCTTGGTACCCGCCTCCGGGGGGCCGGGTTGGCCAGGGTTGACGGTCACCGGTCGAGCAACTTCTCCGCGTAGTCGGCGATGCCCTGACCCCACCGGCTGGTACTGGACGCGGGGAGGCTGAAGGTCCCGGCTGAGCTCTCGTCGGCAAACGGGGTAGCCCGGTACCGCAAGTCACCCTGGGGGTCGATGAAGTCAACGACGTCGTTGTGGGCTTCCAGCCCGGTCTTGGGGTCCAACGAGATCGACACGCCATAGGACTTCCACACGGCGTTGAGCGTCGCCAGGGGTCCCGTGAGCATGCGCCAGTTCGTCAGTGCGCCGAGACCGGTGCCGGTGAGCACCGGCGCTTCCGCAGACTGAGCCAAGGCAGTCGGATCGGTATTGACGGTCAGGAACTCGACCTGCGCCGCCTCCACGCCGAGGTCGGCGTCGGCCTGCTGAATTTCCGACGCCACCACGGGGCAGACATCGTTGCAGCTGGCGTCGAAGAAACTGAGAACGACAACCCGGGGAGGCTGCAGGGGGAGAGAAACTGGCTGGCCCGTCTGCCCGGTCAGGGTGAAGGAAGGCGCCGGACGCGCGTGCGAAGTGGTCAGCCCCATGAAGGACGCCAGCGGCGCGTTCAGGGATCGCACGGCTGCGGAGGCCGGCGTGGGGGCGGGCGTCTCCCGCACCGCGGTGGTGGGCGTGGGCGCCGTCGTGGGAGTGGGGTTCAGTCCGGCCGAGGAGAGCAGGTGCTCAGCGAGCAGGCCGCCCAGACTCAGCACCAAGACGACGCCGAGCGCCCAGAAGACGAAGTTGGGCGGGACCCCCGGCGCCCCCTCGGCGAATGCCGCTGCACGGTCAACGGCTGGCTCGTCCGGGCGACCCCTCCCGAGGTCTCCGGCTCCGCTTCCGTGCACTCCCTCGCTGCGCACCGGAGGCTTTGGCTGGGGAGCTCCCTGGGTCTCCAGCGGGCCGCTCACCGCTGCCCCTCGAGGCGATCCACCCAACGATCCAGCGACGAGACCGTCTGCGGGCCGAGGATGGCGCCGACCACGCGGCCCCGCGCATTGAGGAAGTAGGTCACGGGAAGGGCCTGCACGAGATACGCGGAGGCCACCTTGGCGCTGGCGTCCTCGGCCACCGGGTAGGTGGCATGCGCTGCCGCCAGCAACCGCTCCGCCTGCGTGTCCGACGATTCGTTGGCATCGACCCCGACCACGGCCACCCGGCCGCCGCTGGCGTGGGCGACGGTGGCCACAGCGTCCAGCTCCTCCCGGCAGTCGGAACACCATGAGGCGAAGAAGTTGACCATGACCGGTGTTCCCCGGAAAGCCGACAACGTCACCGGAGCCCCGCCACCCAACGCGGGGAGCGAGAACGTCGGAGCCACCGTACCGTCCTTCAGCACGGGGGGAGGAGCGGCCTCCAGGGCCGCGCTGCTGCTGGCGGGCGTGCCATGGGACTGGCCCCGAACGACCACGAACACGACGAAGCCCGCCAGACAGACGCCGGCGACCACCGCGATCCATTTGAAAACCCGGTCCGGCGGGCCCTTGCGGCGTTCGGCGACGTTGGACATGGTCACGACGGCATCCTGCGCCCTGGGTTGCACCGACCCCCCGACTTCACGCCGCTGAGGCTAGCCACCAGGCTGCCGCGACTGCAGTCGTGGCCACCCCCGGGGCGGGTCACCATTCAGCTTGGCGCCGGACGGGATCTACCTCCTCGCGCTTCTTGCGGCGCATCTCGCGAGCCTCGGCGCTCTCATGGATGAGGTGCCACCAGGCGGCGATGGCGATCCCAGCGAGGATCGGCCATTCGAACGTGTAGAACCAGCTCAGCCCATTGCCACTCAGTGCTCTTCGGGCCTGCCACACCGTCGCCACCGCACAGCCGGCCACGACGAGGAAGAACTCCAGGTGGAGAAGCAGGGCCCGCGGGGAGAACCAGCGCTGCCTCACGAAGTGCATCGTAGGGTCGCTCGGCACCCATTACTCGACCGACAATGACTCTGCGAACGTCGTGTCCCCATCGACCCACGTGGCGAGCTGGCGACCGGTCCGCACGTCCTGCTTCCCTGCACAAGGTGCTCCTTAGAGGCCATCGGACCAGCGTACGCACCTCGCTCGCGGCTGTCTCGGAGTTCCCCCAAGGCCGCCGGAAGGGCACGTCGCCGACAGTGGGTCGATCAGTCCAGTTCGGTGAGGAGTTCTCGGCAACGCTCCGCATCGCTGCGCAGCTTGGCCCGAAAACCGTCCATGCGCGCCAGTTTGACTCTGATCTGCTCCGCCAGCGACTCGTTCAGCACAAGGGCCTCTTGGAGTGTCGCCTTCTGTTCGGCCATCGCCCTCTTGCTCGTGGCGCCCTTCGTGGCGCGGTACGAA
>Ga0182024_10001549_pt1 | contig 59009 bp, 56 predicted proteins | sample P32metaG_FD_120480 | JGI IMG/M metagenome (GOLD analysis project Ga0182024, IMG submission 120480) | Permafrost microbial communities from Stordalen Mire, Sweden - P3-2 metaG (Illumina Assembly) | ecosystem: Environmental > Terrestrial > Soil > Wetlands > Permafrost | place: Sweden: Stordalen...
AACACCGGCAGCACCACCAGCATGAAGACCAGGAATGGCCACGTGTGGAACAGCATGTTGGCGACGTGCCGAGCGAAGCGAGAAGACTTATCCCGGCGCTTTGGCGAGTTTCGCCAGCTCCGCGGCGCTCGCCCGCCTCACGCAGCGGAACCCGCAGAAATCGGTCGCAAAGCAGGCGTCGGTATTGCCGGTGCGCTGCCCTTCGCGATAGGTGACTCGAGCCGCATCACCCCCGGTATTCCAGCTTCCGCCGCGCATCACGCGCTTAACGTCATGCCCCGGGCTCGGCGGCCCGGTCGGGTCGGTCGCGGGGCTCTGTTTGTACCAAGTCGGGCTGTACACATCCTCGCACCACTCCGACACGTTGCCGTACATGTCGAAAATGCCCCATGAATTGGCCTTCTTCTGCCCGACGGGATGGGTCTTTTGCTGGCCATTCGCGGCGATCCATGCGTATTGCTCAACCTTTTCCGCCGAGCCAAATTCGAATGGCGAAGTGGTTCCCGCGCGGGCGGCGTATTCCCACTCGGCCTCGGTGGGAAGCCGATATCCATCCGCGGAATAGTCGCAATCCCATTCGACTGTCTTTTCGTTGTAGCACGGCTTAAGCCCTTCGAGCCGCGATCTCTCGTTGCAGTACGCTTTTGCATCACGCCAGCGCACGCGCTCGACGGGGGTCTTGGGATTATCCTGCCAGTGCGATGGGTCCGGAAGCTGCACCTTCGCGAACATCTCGTGCGTCACTTCAAACTTGTCCATGAGAAACGCGCTGACGGTCACTTGGTGCGGCGGCCCTTCGTCAGCATTGCCCTCGCTCGTCCCCATCGTGAATTGCCCGCCGGGCAGCGCAACCATTTCGATGCCCGACGAACTGACAACGGCGGCAGGGGACGGTGAGGAAGCAGAATCGCTCGCGGCCTGCTTGCAGCCGGCGGGCAACGCGATCCCCGCGATTACAAGGAGAATCAGACGCGCGAGCCGGCCGGTCAAAGGCTACTCCTTGGCCCGCGGAGCCGGCACGAACCACATCGGCTCCTTGTTGCTGCATCCGCTGGTGGTGAGCTGCAGCAAGTCGGCGTCGGTGGCGTGGTCCAGATCAAGAATGCCTGGGTGATCAGCCGGCGCGGCAAAGAGGTTCCAGTCGGTCGCGTAAACGCCGATGATTTCACACGCGGCCTGAAACGTCCCCATCTTACCCAGGTCTCCCTCGCCGTCGGGCCCGCGACTGAACGCCACAAACTTGCCGTCAGGAGACCAGGCGATGTGGTAAACCTTGTTCTTCTTATCCTGAATTCGCAGCTGACGCGGGCCAACGGATGGCGTTTCCGAATCAGTATCGAGCGGCGCGGTATCGATCTCGTGATCCTCTGAACCCCACGCGATGTGCTTGCCGTCGGGGCTGATGCTCGGCCGGCATCCAGGAATATGAAGGTTGATGATCTTGTCGCCGTGCGCTTCGATCAGCAGGATCGCGTGCCCAAAGCCCATACCGCCGTGAACGGTCGCCACGATCCACTTCCCGTTTGGCGAGAACCGCGGATGGTAAAGATGGCGCAGCTTGTCCGTATTGGGATGCGGCTCGGCTTTGCCGGTATCGAGGTGGTAGTAAACCATCCCCTTGGTGTAGTAATCGATGACGTTGAACTTGGCGTATTCCTGCGGCAGGTAGCCGATCACTTTGCCGTCCGGGCTCCAAAACGGCTCGCGGGCGTTGTCGGCGATTTTCGTCTGGCCCGTCCCATCAACATTCATCACCCAGAGGCTGCGAACCGCCTCGCGACCCTCGCCGGTATCAACCGTGAAGCAGATTTTCGATCCGTCCGGCGAAACCTGAGGATAGTGCTCTTGTTCCTTGGGCGAATTCGTCAGATTCACGGCATTCGACCCATCCGCATTCATCACGAAGATGTCCGAATTGCCGTTGGTGTACGCCTCGAACGCGATTTTATAGGGCGTGGCTTTCAGACGATCCCGAAGTGGCGTGGGCTCGTCAGCGCGGAGGGTGCCGATCGGCAGAACAACGACGGCGGCGAACAACGCCGTCACCGCAACCGGCAGCATCACCCCGCGACGCGATCTTGATGCCGGGCTGGCTCGGTAAATCGGCATGACGAAACTTGAAGTCGGAGTTTCCTGGCTGCGCCTCTGGAGAAATTAAGCCGGCTGAACCTGCACAAAGCTCAAGACGCTGTTCAGGTCGCGAACCAGTTGCGAAGTCGCGGTAATCGTGGCACTAGCGCCAGTTACCAGCTCAGGATGCAGTTTGTTGACGCGCTTGGTCCAGATGCACCCGCCGCGCCGCTTGGGCAGCGGAATGAAGTTCTTGCTGCGGGCGTCGAGCGGTCCGCGCACCGTCTTATCCAGCATGAAAATCCGCTCCAGCGTCTTCTGCGCCGACGCCCGGCTGATGCTCCTGCTGATCGTCACGCGAAGCGATTGCCCCGCTTTTGCTTCAATGGCCATGTCAAAACTCTCCAGAAAATCGAAAGACGGAAAAGTATAGCGATACGCGTGACCGCTGCAAGGGTCGTACTGAGTCAAAAACCGCCGCTAACTCTTCCGGCTCGCCGTCGTTCGAAGCAAGATTGAGAGTGAGTTTCGTCCTGGTCGCGTCATTCTCGCAGTTTTGACGTTGATGGTGCTATGGGTGGCGTTCGATTGGCTGGTAAAATTTACATTTCCAAATGAGGTTATCATATGTCGTATGAGCAGGAAGAAGTGCATCTTAGCAGAACTCGTCAGGGGCTTGAGGCATTTATTCCTAGCGGAAGACCTGATCGGCCAGGAACGATCATTTTGGTTAATGATCGATATTCTGCAACGGTAGATTTAGGCTTGGGGATTACTTCTATCCAGAAAATTGGGTTGAAGGATAGGAACGGTCAGACCATGCCGCCGGATGAGGCTATCCACAGTGTCTCACTTGAATCCCCGGATGAAGAAGAGCTTCCGTTGCGTTTTCAATGGAAGCAATAAGCGATTCGGAAAACGGGACGGGTCCGGGACGAGTCCAATTGAAGCAAGAGGATAAGTAAGAATACCGCCTTTAAACCACAAACGTCTGCTACGGATGCTCTTCGCATTCCCACATGCAGAAGCTTGGCTCATGCGTAAGCGTTTGATTGCCAATTACTTACGTGATAATTGGCAGTCTATGCTCCGGTTGCGGAGGGGGCGCGAATGTCCCGAAATGTCGCAGTTTTGAAAAACCCCTGCGACATGCGACATTCACGGGATCGTTTCCCAGCGGCCACTTGACTTTTGGCAATGAACCGGTCAAATATCCGTATCCTGATGCGAAGCAACGCCCTTCGACTTCCGCTTCTTCTTCCGGGCCTTAGCCGCCTCGGAAAAATTTGCGCTGGGTCGTAAGGGACCAATTTCAGTTTTAAGATTTCAAACCCTGCGACCTGTGTCGCGGGGTTTTTGTTTTTTGGGATCTGTGTTTTGAAAGCGTGGGCAGCGTTGCTTGCCGTGGAGTGAGCTATGGAAACCGTGCGAATTTTCGACACCACCTTACGTGACGGCGAACAATCCCCGGGAGCCACGCTCACGCTCCTGGAGAAACTGGAAATCGCCCGTCATCTTGAGGCGATGGGCGTCGATATCATCGAAGCGGGTTTCCCGATCAGCTCGCAGGGAGACTTCGAATCGGTCGTGGCGATCGCCGCGGAAGTATCGAAGTCGGTCGTGTGCGGCCTGGCGCGCAGCACGCCGCGCGATATCGAAAAGGCGGGCGAAGCCGTGAAGCACGCGGCTAAGCCACGCATTCATATCTTCTGCGCGACGTCGAAGATTCATCGCGATCACAAGCTGCGTAAGGGGAAGGAAGACATCATTCGCATCAGCGTCGAGTCGGTGAAGCAGGCGCGCGCGTACACCGACAATATTGAGTTCTCGCCGGAGGATGCGAGCCGAACCGAGCTCGATTTTCTGGAGGAGATCACGCAGGCGGTTGTGGAAGCCGGCGCGACGACGGTGAACCTGCCGGATACGGTGGGCTATGCGACGCCGAAGGGCTACGGCGAGATCTTCTCGCACCTGCTGAAGAAGCTGCCGATCCTCAAAGAGAAGGGCGTCGTCCTCTCTTCGCACTGCCACAATGATCTGGGCATGGCAGTTGCGAATTCTCTGTCGGCGGTTGAAAACGGCGCGCGCCAGGTGGAATGCACCATCAATGGAATCGGCGAGCGCGCCGGAAACGCGGCGCTCGAAGAGATCGTCATGGCGCTGCGAACGCGATCGGATTACTACAACATCGGCACGCGCATCGACGCGACGAAGATCTACCCGGCCAGCAGGTTAGTCAGCAGCCTGACCGGTTTGGTCGTGCAGCGCAACAAAGCCGTTGTCGGCCAAAACGCCTTTGCCCACGAGGCAGGAATTCACCAGGACGGCATCCTGAAATATCGCGAGACCTACGAAATCATGGACCCGGCGACCGTCGGCATTCCCAAATCGTCACTCGTGCTCGGCAAGCACAGCGGCCGGCACGCGTTTAAGGATCGCGTGATTCAATTGGGCTACAACCTCAACGAAGCCCAGCTCGAAGCGACGTTCGTGAAGTTCAAAGCATTGGCCGATAAGAAAAAAGAAGTCTTCGACGAAGATCTGGAAGCGCTGGTCGATGAGCAGCTCGACGTCGTTCATGCAGTGTGGACGCTCGTCGGCTTACAGGTAACCGCCGGCTCAAACACCATTCCCACCGCGACCGTGACGCTGCGCGACAGCAACGGCGAAACGATTCAGGACGCCAGCATCGGCGACGGCCCGGTCGACGCCATCTACTCGGCGATCGCGCGCCTGACCGGCGTGAAGTGTGCCCTGATCGACTACCGCATCCAGGCCGTCACCGGCGGCAAGGAAGCCATGGGCGAAGTGCAGATCGAGCTCGAACACAACAACCGCAAAATACGCGGCCGCGGCCTAAGCACCGACATCCTGGAAGCCAGCGCGATGGCTTATCTCGCCGCGGTAAATCGGTTGCGAAGTCTGAGCAATCGAGAGCGACAAGTAACGCAGGCGTCGGCGATGTAAGTGGCGCTCTCGCTGCTGGATTGAAAAGCGCTCTAAGCAGATTCGCCCCCAGATTGGGCGCGGAACGATCATCGCATGGTTAACGTCGTGGGCCATGGCGCATCCAATTCCGAGTTAGCCGTGACGCGACAGCGGAGCGTGTGGGATCGCGCTCTGACAGGCTCCGCTGCGCGTCACGGCTAACTCACGGCGTGTCGAAGAATCGGCGAGTTTCAGCAAGTCAAAGCGGCGCCGGGCGAGCGACGGCTGCCGTCGGATTGAACCGCCGGTAGAAAGATGCTGAACGTCGTTCCGCTGCCGACGACTGACGCTACTTCGATGCGGCCATGGTGGTGCTCGACGATCTCTTTGCAGATCGCCAGGCCCAAGCCCGTTCCCTTGGCTTCGCCGCGACGGGCGGTGCCTTTGGTGGTGAAGAACGGCTGGAAGATCTTCGGCAGCAGCTTCTCGGGTATGCCCGGGCCGGTGTCGATCACCTGAATCCGAACTTCGTCGGCGGCGGTTTGCTGGGCTTTGATGGTGATCGACCCGCCGTGGCCAAGCATCGCGTGGCGGGCGTTGATCAGGAGGTTCAGCAACACCTGCTCCAGTTGCACCGCGTCCACATTCAGCAGCAAATCCGGCTGCACCTGCACCCGCAAGGCGATGCCGTCTTTCTTCGGGTCGCGAGCCAGCACCATCAGGGCTTCGTCGACGACCTTTTGCACATTGACGGTGCCGGTGGATGATTCGCCGCGAGCCAGGCCGAGCATGGATGTGCAGATCTGGCCGGCTTTGGATGAGCTTTGATACGCCTTGCCCAGCGCCTTGCGAATCAGCGCGATGTCCGGCGTAGCGCTCTCGGCGCTGCTGAGGGCATATTGGCTATAGCTGACGATCGGCGTCAGCAGGTTGTTGAACTCATGAGCGATGACGGCGGCCATCGTGCCGATGGTGGCCAGCCGTTGCGATTCGGTAAGCTGATCTTTGAGCGAGTCCAGCTGCAACTGCATCTCGGCAATCCGCTGGATCAGCTCGCTCTCGGAATCGATGATCGGGGGTTGGGCATCGCTCACGTCATCGAAACTATCGGCCCGCGCACGGGGGTCGCTTGATGCAAGACCATAATGGCGCGGGCGCGATGTTATCGGACGAGCTTGCGTGTCCAGTTGGGCAAGATGCGTAAGAGCGGTTGATTCGACAGAGCCTCCCGAGCCGGTTGATTGCGTCAAGCCCGTCTCCAACTTCTATGGCGTCGACAGTGGAGATTGTTCCTCGCACCAATTCCTCCACATTTCACGGTATGCTTGGCCTAAATCTCGCGCGCATTGACCGGCGTCCATTAGCGGTGAACGCTTCATCCGATCGCGCAGGGTCGAACGGAGCGATGTCAGTCGCGGAAGATCGCTGGCCAATCCGCTCGCAATTTCCACGTACTCATCGCAGTTTCTCGCCACCAATTCCGCAAGTCCGGCGTTTGTCAGAATGCTGAGTCCGGCTCGTGACATTGCCGTTCTTCCGACAAGGCTGACGACGGGCACGCCCATCCACAACGCATCACAGGTGGTCGTTGCGCCAGGATATGGAAAGGGATCCAGAGCGATGTCGATCCGGTGATACCCCTCAAAATATCTTTTGAGCGGGCTGTATCCGACGAACTGAACCCGTGTAGAATCGATCCCCGATTTTTCCATCTTTTCCAGGAATCGCTGGCGATGACTTCCCTCGCGGGCATGAAGCACGAGCCGTGATTGTGGAACCGCTCGCATTAACCTGCACCATGTCGATACAACGGGCGGAGTTACCTTTGAGAAGCTATTTAGGCAGCCAAAGGTCACATGGTCAGACATGAGGGCGGGCAAATCATTAACCTCCGTGCCCATCGTCGGTTCGAAGCACCAGAACGAATGGGCAAGCCTGACCGATCTCTCCGAATACACACTTTCATCACCTTCCGGCGGGTCTAACAATCGGTCCGTCAGGCGGTAGTCCATTGCACTTAGGCCGGTCGTACTGCAATAATTAAGATAGGTTACTTGCACGGGGGCAGGTTTTCGTGCAAACGCGAGTAACCGATTATTCGCAGCATGTAGCGTCAAATCGACGAAGATATCCAGTTGATCGTCGCGGGCCAATTGAGCCAGCCTCTCATCCGAGAGAGCACTGGTGATATGCCAGACATTCGCCTGCGCCTGCACTCGCCTACTGATTATACTCGGATTTTGCACGTCCGCGTAGCAGTATACTTCAAATTCTGATCGATTGCGATTCTCAAGCAGTGGCAGGAGGAAGCGCGATAAGGCCGAATTATTGAAATCTCCCGAATATCCCACGCGCAAGCGCCGTTCGGGAGTGGGATCGTTCAAATGGGCAGAGATTGAACTGGTATATTGGGCCGCGTACGTCGCATTCCAATGGCGATGCTCTTCGCCGATCGCTCTGGCGTCGATATCTGGATCGCAATGCATGATGAAAAGCAGACTGTCTGCGGTCTCGCGATTGTCTGCCACTGACAAGGCCCGGCGATAGCACTGAATTGCTTCGGGAACCTCCCCACAGTCGACAAGGATTCCGCCGAGCGTAGCCAACGCATGTGGAAAATCCGGCTGAATTGCCAAGGCCCGGCGGGTCATTTCCTCGGCGTCGTCAAATCTTTCCTGCTTTCGCAGGATGCTTCCGAGGTTGCTGTAAATCTCGGGCTGCTTCGGTTTAACTGCGATAGCTCGACGCAATGCCGCCTCGGCTTCGTCGAGCTGGTCGACCATTCCTAACGCATTTCCCAGATTGTTGAGTGCTTCGGCAAACAGTGGATCCAACCCGACCGCTTTATTAAAAGCCACAACTGCTTCGGCAATCTCTTTGCAGGAAAGCATCGCGATTCCCAATCGGTTAAACGCGTCGGCGTAGGTGGGCAATAAGCTGATCGCAGTTCGGTAGGCCGTGATTGCCTCCTGCGTCAGTCCCATCCCGTGCAATGCCGTTCCTAGGCCAACGTAGGCTTCGACGTAATCCGCTTTCAGGGCGATCGCCGCGCGATGGGAGGCAACCGCCGCATCCCATCGAGATATTCGCTCTAATGAAGTGCCCAGGTTGTAATAAGCCTCGGGAGATTGCGGCGACAACCGTACCGCCTTTCTGAAAGCCTGGGCGGCTTCATCGAATCGACCGTGTCCGGCAAGTGCTGCCCCAAGAATGGAATGGCATCCAAAGCACGTTGGGTCGATTGCAATCGCCCGGTTCAGCAGGATCTCAGCTTCTTCATTACGCCCATCCCGGTGGATAAGAATTGCCAGCAGATGCAGCGCGGCATGGTTGTTCGCTTCATCAGCAAGAAGTTGGCGACAGACTGATTCTGCTTCACGAACCCGCCCTTCCATGTGGAGATTCAACGCCGTTTCTATCGACATATGGGTGGTCTCATCCTCGTGCGGCAACGGAGTCGCCCGTCGCCCTGCCCGAATGAGATCTTAGTTTGAATACGGCCAGCGAGGAAGTGCGACATGACCCTACATGCAAGAGGCGCTGGAACTGTCCATAAACATTGATCGCGTTATAGCTTGCTGGTGGGACTGCCCTTGTCCAGTGGCATGCCCGACGCTTCCGCCGCGCTTCGCGTGGGCGCTACCGCTCTGCAGCGCTGGGATCGACGCCGAGATAAGCGCTGCGCACGATTCGATCCATTGCCGGCACACGACCGCGTTCCCGGCTCCCACTGAGGTCAAGCTGAAACGTCAGCGGCTGGTCGGGGCGGACAAAAGCGCGAAACAAAATGTCGGCCACGCCCTGGTCGCATTTCACATTCTGCCCGACATAAATGTTAAAATCGGCGTTGATGACGGTGGTGCCATTTCGCGGTGGGTCGCTAGCGCCATCCTAGCCTTCGTCAGGCTCTGGGCATCCGTGGCAATAAATACGTTGGATTTATCCTCCGGAATCATCACCACCGGCTTCGGCCGCAGTCTGAGGTAAACGAGGATCGCCACAACGCTTACCACAAGAACTCCGTATATTGCCCATCGCGTTGATCGACCCATTGCCGTCATTCTCATACTCATAGGCAATCGTCCTTCGCGTTCGCCGCGGCGTAAAGAAACAAAAACGGACAAACGCGAATGCCATTCATGGTATCTCTTCAGACCCCGGAGTATTTGAGAGGAGCTTCCGGTTATCGCAAACCGGAAGCTCTAACTGAGAAGTAGGCATTACAGGTTCTTGTCATCGCCAACGCAATCACGGTGCGCGGCTCGCCGACAATGTCTACGACTACGTAGCTGGAATATCGCTGGCTAAGGTGGAATCGGTCGTGGCCAATGAGCCGGTATGTTCGATATAATCTATGCGAGTCAGGCCGAGATAGGATCTGAGTTTCTCCGCCGCGACGTTCTTCATTGGACCCGGAGATTCGGCCTTGCCAGGCTCCGGCTGCGGGAAGGCGGTGGAACGGGCAGTGTGGAAGGTCACATTGCCTTCTACTTTCTGAAGAATCTGGTGGATATGGCCATTGAGTACGCTGACGGAGCCGAACCGCTTTAGGAGAGTAAGAGCCCGCGCGCTATCCTGCGTGCCCCAGCCCCATTTTTCATAAACCGTCCAGAGCGGCACATGCGCGAACACGACGATCGGCGTGCTGGTTTTAAGATCGGCCAGATCTTTTTGCAGCCAGTTTAATTGGTCATCGCTAAGTACGCCGAGCGCGGTTTGGCCGTTGGTGATATTGGCGACGTTCACCAGGCCCACAAAATGCACGCCGTTGAAGTCGAAGCTCTGCCAGCCCGTGCCCTGTGTCCCTTTGCCGAATCGGTCGAGAAATTCCCGGCCGTTATCGACAAAATAATCATGTTCGCCCGGTACGTAAAAAGATCGTTGCGTTTTGATCGATTTCATCACCTGTGCGACGGTATCAAACTCCGCCGGCTTGGAGAGGTGGGTGAGATCGCCGGTATGCAAAATAAGTGACGGCGGCTTAGGCAGGGCATTAATGCGCGAAACCGCCGTCTGAAACGTCCCGACGACGTCGCTATAGACGCCCTTGTTGAAGCCGATGTGGCTGTCGCTCACCTGCACGAATGTAAAATCCGCGTCGTTGCCGGCCGCGACTTGCTCGCTGAAGGCGCGGGCGGTCAGGATGCCACCCTTCATCGCCCAGACCATGCCCGCCCCGGCCCAGGCCATGCACGTGAGAAAGCCCCGGCGGTCGATGCCATCGTTGCTCGTGTCTTTTTTAATAATGTCCGACATGTGAACTCCTCTGGAAAAGTAAAGGGTGAAAGATGAAGGGTGAAATGGAATGGGTCATTTCACGATAACAACACCCGTCATGTGCGGGTGAACTTTGCAGTAGTAGGTATATTTGCCGGGCTTGCTGAAAGTGAAAGAGAACTTGTCGTCCGTATCCAGCGCCCCGGAATCGAACAGCTGCGGCTTGCCCTTGCTGGTGGCCGTGTGCGGCACGTCATCGGCGTTCTTCCAGGTAACCGTGGTGCCGACGGCGATCTCCAATTCCTTGGGCTGAAACGTGAAATTGTCGATCTTCACGTTCACCGCCGCCGGTTGGGGGGCGGGCGCGGAAGCCATTGGGGCGCTCGCCGGCTTGATATCTGCCGGCGAATTTCCGAATGATACGGGTATTGTCGTCAGTGGAAGTACGATTGATGACAGAAACAAAGAATACATTGGGGTTTTCATGGTTAACTCCGGTGAAAGCAGGTTGGTTCGCTTGCTGATAGCCAGACTATAGAGAGGGATGTTTTATTCCGCCGAATTCGGTTTCGTCGCATCGGCGTGCGCAGGCATATTGCCGGCCACCGGGTGAGTCGTGTTCGCATCGTCAGTTAGCGGATCGACATCGGTTGAAGTTGCGGCGGCTTGAGAGGATCCCATCCATGCCGCGCTGCTGATCGCCACGACGAGCGCCATAAGCACAGCGGCTACATAGACCTTCATCAATCGAAAGCGTTGCATGGGTATTCTCCGGGTCACCGGTCTTTGACGTGGGCGTAATTAAAGGGAGAAGTAATCGCAGTGGATGCGGCGCTGGCTGACCCGGCGATGCCGCAGCCCACGAACCAGGTCCACGGTCATTCGAGGCGGGCAGCACAGGTAAAAGGCCTTGTCTTCAAGGCCCCCGCACCATGCATCCAATCGGTGGGCATCCACGCGCCCGGTTTCGCCGGACCACCAGGACGGCGGCTGGGCCAGGACGTAGATCACCTTTAACGCCGGACGCTGGCTGGCCTCCATGGCGACCAACTCTGGAATGAAAAGAACGTCGTCCAGAGCGTGGCTGGCGTAGATCAGCGTCACCTGCCGTTTTTCACCGCGGTCGTGCATCGCCCGCAACATGCTCATGAGCGGCGTGATCCCGACGCCGCCCGCCACGAAAACCAAATGGCCTTCATTGGGGTGCAGGTCGCAGGAGAAGCGGCCGAAGGGACCGTGCACGGTCGCCAGATCGCCGACTCGAATCCGGTCAACCAGGGTCGTAAAGTTTCCACACGCTTTAATGGTGAGGCTGATGCGGTTTGCGCGGGTCGGACTCGACGCGATAGAGAACGGATGTTCCTCCCCCGGCACCCTCGAATCGATCAGACGTAGGAACTGGAACTGTCCGGGTGAGAAGCGGAACGGATGCCCCGCACGCGTTTCCAAAGTAACCGTCCATACCCGCGGCGCTTCCAGATTCACCGACTGGACGCGAAACGTGCGCCGGGCGAGCAGATGCCGTCGAATTCCGCGGCTATACACCCAAGTCGCGAAGCCGAGCGTCGCCACTATCGCCCACAGCGCTGATCCGGCGGTGGTTTTCAGGTCGCCGCCGGGCCTTACGGCGTGAGCGAAACCGAGCGCCAGGACAGCCAACGCGATCGTATTGTGCGTTCGCCGCCACCGCTCGTACGACAGCCGCATCACCTTTCGGAGCAGCGCCGCGGTGACTTGCGCCAGCAGCAAAACCAGCGCGATCCGCCCCGCCCAGATATACCAGCGGGCTTGCAGCCGAGTGAGGAGAATCCAGCCTTCGGCGCTGGCGATCAGTTCCGCATGGGCACACAGCAGAGCGACGATCGCAAGAGCCATCGCGCGGTGAAATCGCAGAACGAGATCGAGTCCGAAGGGGGCCTCAATCCATGGCAGCCGCGCCGTCAGCACGAACTGCATCGACAGCATCGTAAAGCCAACCAGGGCACAGTTGGCTCCAAGTTGAGCCGCTGTGGAACGGTCGACGTCACTTTGGATGAAGTGCAGCACGACAAGCGGCGCGATGGCCAGCAGAGGATACGCCGCACAGAGCAGCGCACCCCAGCCTGGCCTGCTAAACCAGGAAAGGGGTCGCCGATCTATGGTGGAATCATAATGGTCCGTGGGACGGTGAGCGCCCTCCGCCAGGCTGCTGGAGATAAGGCGGCCATTGGTTGGTTTGTGAAAGTGAATGAAGTTGCTCTTAAACATGAAGAACGCTCCGAAGACGCGTCCGTATGTCGATCTTCATCCTGGCCGGTGTCGACTGCGATGCCGGACAGAAGTGGTTGCAGCAGCGGGCAGCGCGGCATTGGCGCGAGCCTCCATGTGGGATATCTGTATTGCGATAGTTTAATTTACAATCAGATGGAATTGACGGAGAGTCCTTCGCGGGTTTCATTCTTAACTCCAATGAATCCGGACTGATTACGCCGGCAATTGCCAGACTCAGGGAAGTGGTGCGTTATTCCATTGAACAGGGAGATTTTTGGAACTGCGATGACGGGACGTCCGGAAGTCCGGCAACACAATTTCATCAAAAGCGAACCCCGCGAGGCGGGGGCTATTGCGACGGGGCAGCGCTATTGGCGGGCTGTCCCGCGCTTTGCAGAGTTCTCAGATGTTTCAGAACCGGGTCGAAGCCGACTTTTGCCCCTTGAAGAAGTCGACGAACTGTTGCAGCTCGCCCCCATTCAAATCCGAAATGGCCCAGCAGATCATCCCCTTGCACTCAAAGCGAATCAGATTGAAACCTTGCCTGACTTCGGTTTCCGATGATGCCTCACCTGGCCAGATGAAAACGTTGATCACATGTTTGTTGCGTCGATAGATCAGCGCCGCGACCTTCTTTTGCTCAAAATAATCCAGCCGGCCGCCAATTAACGGGAATCCCTCGGCGGCCAGATCCACCACCGGCGGCGAAAAATCGATTTTCCCCGAAAACCACGGCTTGACCGTATGCTGATCGGTCGATTCGACATCCAGCAAATGATTCGCCTCCAGCGACCGCACATGCGAGTCCATCAGTTCATCAATCTGTCCGTGCGGTGCGCCAAGTGGGAAAAACAGCAGCATCGATCCAATGATCAACAGTAACGACGCCGCCAGACCGGAGAACGCCATCGGCCGCATCCACCATCGGGGCATGTATCGGTCCCTGGACGGAGCCTGCGCCTTTCCGGCCTCTGCGCGAATCGACTGCTTCAATCGATCACGAAGTGCTGATGACGCCGGATAATAGACGCCCGTTTGCGCCACTGCCTGTTTACCAACCTGCGCGGCCTCCAACTCCTGGCGGCATTTTGGACAGCCCGGCAGATGCGTTTCCATCTTCAACGCGGTTGCGATATCGAGCTCGTCATCGACATAGGCGTGCAGAAGTTGGCGGACTTCATCGCAAGTCACCGCTTACCCTCCCGAGCTGCTTCCGGCGGCAATTGATCGTTTGTCATCAGGGTCTCCTGCAGTAGTTTTCGCCCGCGTGCCAATCGCGACATCACCGTGCCAATCGGTATCCCCGTGATCTTGCCGATCTCCTTGTAGCTAAGCCCTTCCATCTCGCGCAGGACCACGGTTTCGCGCAATGCAACCGGCAGCGCCGCGATGGCGCGGCGCACCAACTCCGCATCGGCCGCCCGAATCGCGATTTCCTGCGGATCGTAGGTCTGGATGTCGGCCGCGACCTCCGCGGTATCTTCCGTGCTCAATTCGGCCGCCGAGCGCGGTGAATTCCTATCGCGATGCAGCCATGTAAAGCTGGTGTTGCGCACGATGGTGAGAAACCACGCTCGAAAGTCGCCGCCGCGAAATGAATCGAATCCGCGCATCGCTTTCATACAGGATTCCTGAATGACATCCTCCGCATCCTGATCATTGCGCATGAGCCAGCGCGCAAGGTTATGACCGGCGTCCAGGTGCTCCATGACGGCCGACTCAAATCCAGACGTCTTTTGCTGCAAGGTCAATGCTTCTCGTCAAACCAGACTCGCGCGACCGCGCGTTTATTCCACGATGCCTGAAACGGCGAATATTCTCAAGCGGCCTTCAGTATCTGGAGGAACTGATCGCCGGCAAAGGCGTGGATGAGCCGACCATCAGCTCATGCGTGAGATATTGCAGCCGTAGGAGGATCGCAATCGAAGGGACGTTCTGTACGGGTGGCTTGTCGTGCATTACAACTCGACGGCTCAAGCTGGAATCCACATTGGCAACTGCAACACGCCAACTTCGTCTTGGGACTCGGGGTAGCCTGCTGGCGCAGGCGCAGAGCCGGATGATCGCGGCGGAGCTGGAGCGGACGCACCCGGGGTTAGCCGTTGAAATGGTTATCATCCGCACAACCGGCGATGCCATTGTGGATCGGCCCCTGCATGAAGTCGGCGGCAAAGGGCTGTTCACCAAGGAGCTGGAGCAGCAGTTGTTGTCGGGAACGATCGATTTTGCCGTGCACAGTTACAAGGATGTGCCGGTGACGATGCCGCTGGTGGATCAGACGAACCTGGCGGTCGCGGCGACGCCGAAACGCGAGGATCCGCGCGATTTGTTCGTCTCGGAATCGGCTACAAGCATTAAAAATTTAGCGATCGGTGCAAAAATCGGCACCGGCAGCCTGCGACGGCGAAGTCAGCTGCTGGCGCTGCGGCCCGATCTACAGGTTGAACCGGTTCGCGGCAATGTCGACACGCGATTGAAAAAGCTGCGAGCCGGCGAGTTCCAGGCGGTTGTGCTGGCTCTGGCGGGCGTGCTGCGAGCGACGCTTTTTGACGCGACGGTGATGTATCCGATTGACGCCGCCGAGATGATTCCCGCACCCGCCCAAGGCGCTTTGGCGTTGCAGTGCCGGGCTGATGATGCCCACTCGCGCGAACTGCTGGCGGCGCTGGATGATGCCGAAACGCATCAATGCGTCGCTGCCGAGCGGGAACTCGTGCGGCTCCTCAATGGCGATTGCACGTCTCCTATCGCGGCGCTGGCTGAAGTTTCACATGGCCGGCTGGCGATGCGTGCGGCAGTCGGCGCTCGCGGCGGGACGCCGCCGGTGCTTTATGCCGAAGCGGAAAGCGCTGTCGCGAATCCTCTCGGGCTGGCGCAAACAATCTTCGACATCCTTCAACATCAGGATGTGACCCGCCTATTGCACGCCTGACCGTCAAGAACAGCCCAAAACCCGCCGATTCATTGAAAAGCGGGGCGAGATGTCGCACGTCAGCGGCAGATATTGATTGACTGTGTCTCCGGCAAACTACTAAGATCATGTGGGCTTTCCCGAAAGCTCATCGTTTTGGACGAAAAGCGTAACAAAATTCTTGTGCTTGCCGGCCAGAACGCTTCAAACCGCGTAGCGGTGGATGCGCTCAAAGTCGGCGGTGATGTGGTCGAGATCGCAACGATTGACGAAGCGATCGACGCCCTTCGTCACGACCAGTTTTCTGCCATCTTTTCTGATTCAGCCGACTTCCTCCCCCTCGAACGGGCCCTCGTTTCCCAGCAGGCCAATCTGGTTCTGAATACGATTGGCGAGGGCGTTTGCATCGTCGACGGCGAGGGCCGCTGCAACTGGATGAACAAGAAAATGCAAGCCTGGCCGGCCCGGGTGCATGAGAAGATCCGCCGAACGTGCCAAGATGCATTCCAGATTTTCAGCAAACAGATTTCCCCGCAGACTCCCAACGAAACTCCCGCCTTCAGCCGAGCCAAGCGTTATTCACTAAACATCGACGATCAGCAGTTCATGGAGCTGATCAGTTCCCCCGTTATCAATCCCGGCGGGCAGGTAGTGCAGGTGGTGGCCGTGGTGTGGGATGCAACTGGCACGCGCCGGTTGCAGCAGAAGATCGACGCGATCGACAAAGCCGGCCGCGAACTGGTGAAGCTGGAGGCCGACTCCCTCAGCAAGATGAATGTCGGCCAGCGCCTCAAGCTGCTGGAAGACAAGATCATAAGCTTCACGCGCGATCTGATGCATTTCGATCACTTCGTGATTCGATTGCTCGATCGCCGCAGCAACAAGCTGGAGATGGTGATCAGCAATGGGCTGCCCAGCGAAGCGGTGAACATCGAGCTCTTCGCCGGCTCGGAAAACAATGGCATCAGCGGCCACGTGGCGTCGACGGGCCGGTCTTACATTTGCCCGGATGTCGAGCGCGATCCGCGCTACATCTTCGGCCTGGATCAGGCGCGAAGCAGCCTGACGGTTCCGCTGACGCTGCACGATCGCGTGATCGGCATTTTCAATATCGAGAGCCGACAGCGGGCGGCGTTTAACGAAGACGATCGGCAATTCGCGGAAATCTTCGGCAGGTATGTGGCGCTGGCGCTGAATATTCTTGATCTGCTGATCGTTGAGCGCGTCAGCACGAGTCACAAAGTGGCCGATAACGTCTGCACTGAAGTTGCCGGGCCTTTGAACGACATCGCATCCGACACCACTGCCCTGCTTGATGAATACATTGGCCATGAGGATCTGCGGGCGAAGCTGCAGCAGATTCTTGGCAATGTGACGACGATCCGTAAATGCCTGCAACAGGCCGCCGACGGCCCGAATACGGTTCTGGGCGCCGGCGACGTGCAGGCCGCGGAGGATCCGATTCTCGGCGGCGCGAATATCCTTGTTGCCGACGACGAGCCGAACATTCGCGCGACGATCAGCGACGTGCTTCGGAAATATGGGGCGAAGGTCACCGTCGCATCGAACGGCGCTGAGGCGATCACCATCTCCGAGCAGCAAAGATTTGACCTGGTGCTCAGCGACATCAAGATGCCGGATCGGACGGGTTATGACGTGTTCGAATCCGTTCGCCACAGCGCGCCGAACTGTCCGGTGATCCTCATGACCGGCTTCGGCTACGACCCAAACCACTCGATCGTTCGCGCCAGCCAGGAAGGCCTTCAAGCCGTTCTCTTTAAGCCATTTAAAGTCGATACGCTTCTCACCGAAGTGCGCAAGGCCCTTCAGCTTCAACAGCCGGCACAATAATCATGGAATTCCGGACGCTTGGATGCCGTTGAGCAATCGGCGTTAGAACTGCTGCGCCAAATCAATTGGCACGATATACTTCTCAACCAGCAGGTAGTTGCGGCCTTTGTATTCCGTAACCACGCCGGTGACGCGGAACTTCAGATCGCGATTGGCCGCCGCGACCACCCCTTCCAATTCACCGAGCTTCTGATTCGGCAGCAGCAGCATCGGCGGATCTTGCAACGCCTTGCCGTCAGATTCAAAGGTGAATTCTGCCGCCCCGTTGTCGCCGTGACTGAGCCGGCCCATGCGGTCGACCAGCAGCGTTCCTTCGCGAATCACCGGAACCTGCGGCGCATTGGGCCGAACCGCGCCCGTACCACTATTGCGATCCAGCACATCGCGTTCAGGAACCGGCGCGAGCGTTCGCGATGGACGCGTCGTGGGCTTGGCCATCTGGTTGAAGACCTGGTCGGCGGACATGAATTTCATATCGGCCGTATCGGTGCTGGGCTGCGTCGCCGGGGGCCCGGCGCCGAGAGAGCCGAGCAGGGAAAACGTGATGAGCGCAGCGCGTGGTTTCATATGCGTGATGCCGGCAGTTTACCAAAATCAATATCGGCCGCACGCCCGCCGCGAGTAAATGAAATGCAGCGAGCCGCCTCGCAGGGTGCGAAGCGGCTCGATTGACGTATGGCCCAGATGAGCCGGCTTAATTCGACGCGGCCATAGGCGACTGCGCCACTGGCGTCAGTTTCTTATCCAGCAAACCCTTTGGAATGATGATGATCGGTTGCGAGGTCGGCTGCGTCGTGGGAGCGGCGACCTTGTGCATCGGCATGACCTGGATCGTCCCCGGCATTGCCTGCGGAGGAACGACGACGTTGCCGTCGGGCATCACGATCGCGCTCTGCAAGAGATCGCGCATGTGGAAAAAACGCGGCGTCGCCGCATAAGCCTCGTTGCGCGCGTCGTCGGGTGTAACCCCAAGCATGAATGCATTAACGCCCGCCGGTAGCAGATCGCTATAAGTGACGCAGATATCTCCACTGACGCCGTGATGAATCAGATCGCTGGCTTGCGAGCCCACGTAAGTTTCTGAAAAGCCGATATTGCGGATCGGATTGGCGCCCAAGTCCATGCGGATCTGGTGCACTCGCCCGGCGACGATCATCGCGGGATCGGAGCCGCCGTAGAAAAACGACGGGCGATCGTGCACCGGATCGCGATATTGATATTGCACCGGCTCAAAGATCACGGCGGCAAACGACATGGCGGGCAAAATCAACGCGAGAGCAAACGCACCCAACTTCATCATGGCGACGACTCCGATTTGTGAACGACCTCGGAAGCTTACCACGTCCGATAATTGCAGGACGTCGGGATTCGGCCTCGGCGGCTAATTTATCGGACGTGTGGCGACAACCTATTCCGTCTGTAGCGAGATTGCCTGCGGCGATTCGGGTAGGCTTGGCCTTGAAATATGAAATTTGGAATCTGCAACGAGACCTACCAGGGCTGGGAATTCGACGCCGCGTGCGCCCACGCAGCCAGCGCCGGCTACGACGGGATCGAGATCGCGCCGTTCACATTGGCTGACGATCCAAGAGAATTGTCGCTGGAAGCCGCGACACGATATGGGCGGGTCGCGATGCAAGCCGGGCTTGAAGTGATCGGACTGCACTGGCTGCTGGTCAAGCCAATGGGTCTCCATCTGACCACCGACGACACTGCGGTGCGAAAGCAGACGATCGGGTTTGCGTCGCGACTGGCTGAAATATGTGCGGCGATGAGCGGGAAGATCATGGTGTGGGGAAGCCCGAAGCAGCGAAATATCGCCGCGGGTCAAAAGCGGGAAGATGCGCGCGGGCATGCCGTCGATGCGATATGGGACATTTGCGAAGTGGCCGGCCCGCTTGGCGTGACGATCGCGATGGAGCCGCTCGGACCGGCCGAGACAAATTTTCTGAACACGGCGGCCGAAACGATCGAGTTTATTCGGGCGGTCGATCATCCGGCGTGTCAGCTTCACCTGGACGTGAAGGCAATGAGCACCGAGCGGTTGACGATTCCGGAAATCATCACGGCGAGCCGGCCTTGGCTTCGACACTTTCACGCGAACGATCCAAATCTGCGCGGACCGGGGTTTGGAAACGTGCAATTTGAACCGATCGCCGAGGCACTTTACTCAGCAGGCTATGAGGGGTTTGTTTCCGTTGAGGTGTTTGACTACACGCCGGACCCGGAAACGATTGCAACCAATAGCATCGCATATTTGAAGCGCACGTTCGCCCGGTAGTCGGACAAATCAGTCGAGCCAGTCTTTCTTCTTCAGGCGCTGCGGCACGTATTCTTCGGTGACGTAACTGATGTCTTTGGTGATAAGCGATTCGACTTCCATTTTGAAGCCGTTGTCGAGCATTTTTTCGATTTCGCGCTGCCAGCCGCGGTGGTCCTTGAACCAGGGATATGCGGCGATTTCGCGGGCGCGTTTTTTGTCGTTGTCGTTAAGATCAATCTTCACGCGATCGTCTAATTCGCACTCGGCGTAATCCTTGGCGCGGATGCCGAGGAACTTGGCGTCGGGAATCGCAAGGCGTGATGATTCGAAGGCGAGGGAGATCGAGCCCTGCTTGATGACTGAGTAAATGTAGTGTCCCCACGGATCGCAATCGAGCAGGCAGATGATCGGAAGCTTCAGTTCCTGGTTGAAGCGCTGGAGCAAGCGTCGCACGCCGCGCGGCGGCTGGCCGCCGCCGTGGGTGAGGATGCAGTTGTGCTCTTCCCAGAAGCGATCTTCGTTAAAGCGGTTCCAGACGGTGCCTTTTTCGACATGCATGACGAAGTCGGCTTCACATTTTTTGAAGTCGATGATGTCGGGCTCGACGATCGACGGGACCGCGTAGCCGCCGGACCCCATCCGGCGGCAATCGATCTCGTCCCCCTTGTCGACGACGGTGATATTGCCAACCAACGAGCCGCGATTGTCAGCAAAGATGTGCAGCTCTTCGCGCAGCGCCTGGAGAGTCACTTCCAGATCTTCCAGAATCGGATCGGATTCATCCTGCGTCTCGAAGGTGTTCTCCTTCGTGCCGGCGACCGTGTGCTTGGCTTTGTAAAACACGCCTCGCAGGCTCGACGATTTCTCCGCGTCGATCAGATCCTTCACCGTGCTCGCGTGCAGCACCGTCTGCATGAACTGCTTTGCCTGATTCAAATTGAAGAGCTCGCGCTCGGAGGTGGCGTCCCCCATCTCAAGGATGCGGCTCTTCTTGTTCCAATTGGTGTTGGAACGCGTGCGAAGCGGGATGTCCAGCGAGATATCCTTCTTCTTGAACGCCGAACTGGCAATGTTGTCGGCCAGATTCACGATCTTGCCGAGCGTGACTTTGTCGCGAGCTTTCAGACGCTTGTTTTCGATTGGTTTTCGTTTTGCCATGATTACTGCGTTTTATAACTTGCCTGATTGATCGAACTCAGCGAGACATCCTTCGACCGCCTCGCACAGGTTCTCAAAGAGCTCTTTGAAATTGTCGCCCTGAGTAGCGCAGCCCGGAATCGCTGGGACTTCGGCCCAGTATCCACCTTCCTCGGCTTCGTGGACGACAATTTCAAATTTCATATTTGAGATTCCAGATTCCTACTTCCGCTTCGGCTTGGATTTTCTCTTGCCCAGAGAAACCTTGTCACCGCTTTCATCAGTGTCGTTCCCAGCGGCGGGTTCAGCCGGTGTTTCACTCGGTTCCTTTAAATGAGCCGCCCGGCTTTCGACCATCACGACGCCGTCGTCATGCTTGAGGTCTTCGGTTTCATCCTTCTTGACGGTTTTGCCCTCTTCGTCAAGTTGAGCGTCGGCGACGGCGGTGCGCTTCTTGGCTTCGATCAGCAGCGCATCGTATAGCTCTTGTGCTTTCCATTTATCGTTGATCGCGCTGACGGCCTGGCTGATTTCGCCGATGTAGCGCTCGAAAACATCACGCCTCGCCGCTTCGCGCTGCATCTTCTGTCGCTTGCGGAGATATGTGCCGAGCTTGCGGCCGCATTCCATCAGGGCGAGCTTCATCTCTTTGCGGATTTCGTCGTAGTCGGCGATTGCTTCCTTCGATTCGCTGGTGAACGGCACCCACACGCTGGCGACGTGGATCATGATCACCAGCGGGCCGACGGGCAGACCGCCGCGAGGCTGGCTGAGGTTGTAGTTGCGCCAGCCGGTTTCGGTGACGGCTTTGAAGCTGCTGCACGCGCTCTGCTGGAACAGCAGCGGCACGCGATTGGCGAAGCGAATCACCCGGCCGGCGTCGTCCGAGGGCAACTCGCCGCCGAATGCGATGCCGGCTTCAATCTGGAACGGGCGACCGCGATAGACCGCCGGTTCGCGACTGCTGGCGGCGTAGAACTCGGCCTTAACACCCTTGAGCATTCCCGCGAGGAGCTGCCGCACGCCGATCGGAGCGAGGCAATCCGTCGGCGGGGCGGGAAGGCGAGATTCCTCAAATTCTTTAAAGAGCTTCTCAACTTGGACAGGCTCCAGATCACCGACTTTCGTTCGGCTGTGGGCGCCGATCGCCTTGCAGAACTCGCCGGCCTTGGCGGGGCTGACGCGGGAGAACTGCTCCTGCAGAAAATTGTAGAGCGTCCCGCCGCCGCGATTGGCGGCTTCGTAGTCCTTCATCATTTGAAGAAGGATGCCCAGTTCGATCCCTTTCGGGTGGGGCATGATCTCGCGCGTCTCAGGGGGAAGTGTGTCGGTGCCGCGGGGGAAGAAGATGACGCCGTCTTTGACGAGCGTCGTCAGCGTCGGATCAACGCCGGCGGGATTGGTTACTTCCGCGACGGGCGTATGAGCCGCGTCCTGATTCAACGCATCGGCGGGGGTTGCATCTTTCGCCGCATTAACGAACGGTAGATCGTCCTGCTCATCGGCACTCTCCCTGCTCGGCGGAACGAACGTGATCCGCGCGTGCGGGTTGGCGATGGCCGTCAGTTCCAGGAATTCATCGACGCTGCCGCGGCCCTTCTGATACCGGCCCTCCAGCTCGATGCTGACGCTGGTGCCGGTCATGAAATCTTCGGAGTTCAGGAATCCCGGATCGCGCGTGCCGGCATTCAGAGAGCGGAATCGGTTTGGCGGGAAGTCGTCCGTTTCGTTATCGACGGTGACTTCCGCGCGATTGGTTTTCGTGTTCATCGCCAGTTCGATGTGGTGAGCTTGCTTCTTGGCGCTGGGGCGGGTGTGAATCACCATCGGCTTGCCAGTGGTGATCAACCCGTACATGCCGGCGGCACTGATGCCGATTCCCTGTTGTCCGCGCGACATCTTCAGGCGGTGAAACTTTGAGCCGAACAAAAGTCGGCCGAACACATTCTCCACCTGCCGGCGGACGATGCCCGGCCCGTTGTCGATCACCGTCACGCGATATCGCGACTGCTTGGCGGCGGCGGCGCGGTCGGGCTGTAAGTCCTCAATGATGACCGCGACGTTCGGCAGAATGCCCCCCTCCTCGCAGGCGTCCAGCGAGTTGTCGACGGCTTCCTTCACGCTCGTCAGCAGCGCTTTTCGGGGGTTGTCGAAACCCAGCAGGTGCCGGTTCTTGGCGAAGAACTCGCTGACGGCGATTTCCTTCTGCTTGCCCGCCATCGTCTCGGCGGTTTCGCGCGTGCGCTTGGGCGGGCTACTTAATGTCGTTGGCATGAACAACTGGTCTTGCGACCCCTCCGTGGTTTTAGAAGCCTTCTTCGCCATGCGGCGCATCCTCCCGAATCGCGTCCGCCTGAACAATCCCTCCGACGCGTTATCGGTCTGATGGGCTACAGCACTTCAATCTATATGTTAGGTTATTGTACGGTATTATGCAATTGAAATCTGTCGCGACGGCATTTTAGTCGGGCGCGATGCGCCGCATATACTTGCGGTACACATGTGCGGATTTGCCGGCGTCGTGGTTTGGGATGAGAAGTTCCGCGTGTCGGCCGAGACGCTGAAGCGCATGAGCGCGGCCATCGCGCACCGCGGGCCGGATGGGGAGGGAATCTATTTCAGCCCGGATGGGCCGATCACGCCGGTGACGCCGCAGGTTGCACTCGCTCATCGGCGCTTGGCGATTCTTGATCCAGATCCGAGATCGAATCAACCCTTCACGGATGAAGCCGGGCGCTGGCTCGTCTTCAACGGGGAGATCTACAATTTTCGCGAACTGCGGGCCGAGCTATCACGCATTCGTCCGGAATACATCTGGCGCACGTCGGGGGATACCGAGGTTCTACTCGTCGGCTACTCGGTTTGGGAACACGAAGTCGTTGAACATCTCAACGGGATGTTTGCGATCGCGATCTGGGATCCAATCGAGTCCGCACTTTTTCTGGCGCGAGATCGGATGGGGCAAAAGCCACTTTACATCTCAGCCCTGAAAGATGGCTTCAAAGAGAGCTGGCCGTATCAGCCAGAAGTGATCGCATTTGCCAGTGAACTGGCTGCGTTACGTCATTTGCCTTTCTTTGATGGACGAATTGAAGAACAGGCACTCTGGGAATACCTGAGATGGGGCTATATTCCACATCCCCTCACGATCTTTGAACGCGTTGAGCAAGTCGAACCTGGTTGGCGTTATTTGGTTTCCAATAGTCCGAAGCAGTCTGGCAACGACGGACCCTATACCTCGCCAAATCTCATTGTCGGGAAAGTCGAGAGTCAGATTCCGAACGATTTAGCGGTTGAAAGAACACGAGAATTGGTCTGCCGAGCCGTCGAGCGTCAGGTCGTGTCAGATGTTCCTATCGGCTGCTTTCTTTCGGGCGGAATCGATAGCTCAATCGTTGCTTTGGGGATGAAACGAGTCGCGGGTGTCGATCAGCGCCTCAAGACGTTTTCAATTGGTTTTCAGGATCAGCGCTATGATGAAAGGAAGTTTGCATCGGAGGTGGCAAAGTGGCTCAAGACCGAACATCTCGAGTTCTGCGTGAGGCCTGATGCAGCGCGCGATTTGCCAGAATTAGCCGCTGTCTATGGCGAGCCGTTCGGCGACTCATCGGCTCTCCCCACGTACTACCTCTCTCGCGAGACGCGCCAGCATGTAAAAGTAGCGCTGAGCGGCGACGGCGGAGACGAACTTTTTGGCGGCTATGATCGCTACCGAGCGATGTTGATAGGGCGTCGTCTACGGATGTTGACGACTCCGCTGCCGTGGGAACTCCTTGAGCCAATATTCCGTGCACTGGCAATGGGCCACCCCAAGCAACGGGGCACGCGACTCGCGCGATTTCTCAGCTCTCTGTCGCTTCCACCTTCAGAGAGATATGCCAGTTATACTCGCCTGTTCAACGAAGCCCATTTGAGGCAAATCATTGCGTCAAATCAAAACGTCCAAGCCAGCGGCACTCGGGCGATTCTTGCCGGCATCGAAGTGGTACGATCAGCGCTTGAGCTTGATCGTCTGACTTACCTCCCCGACGACCTCCTCACCAAAGTCGATCGCGCTTCGATGGCCTGGGCACTCGAAGTCCGCAGCCCGTTCATGGATCACGAACTCGTCGAGTTCGCGGCGAATCTTCGGACGAATCAGCTTCTCGATGCGCGCGGCGGCAAGCGCATGCTGCGCGAGGCATTTGCGCGGGATCTTCCGCCGGCGGTTTTCAATCGGCCGAAGATGGGCTTCGCCGTGCCGATCGGCGACTGGTTTCGCGGCGAGCTGCGGGCAATGCTGCGCGACACGCTGACAGCGTCCAATTCATTCGCTTCATCAAACTTCAATATGCCGGTTGTGCAGCGGCTCATCGACGATCACGAATCGAGCAAAGCCGATCACTCGCAACGGCTGTATGCGCTGCTGATGCTCGAGCTGTGGTGGAAGACGCTGTCGACCTGAGGCGTCACGCGGTTGGCCTGAATTATGACGCTGGCGTCGGCTTGGCTCTTGCGGTATTTCCCCTCCACGTGAAATCGAAATCGACGGAGCGACTGGAAGATAAATTTGGCGTTCGGGTGGCGCAGTGCTCCAATCGAATTTTCTCGCGCGTCTACCACCACATGCAGGTTTTCACGCCGTCGCGGTTGCCGCGAACGGGGCCGGCGATTGTCGTTTGCAATCACATCAGCGGCCTCGATCCAATGCTGATCCAGGCGGCATGCAGTCGGATGATCGTCTGGATGATGGCCAGCGAATACTACAAGATCAAGTCGCTCCGCTGGTTCTATGAAACGATCGAGGCGATTCCCGTCGATCGAAGCGGGCGCGACATGGCGGCGACCCGTGCGGCGCTGCGAACGCTCGCCGATGGTCGGGTGCTGGGGATCTTTCCGGAAGGACGCATCGAAACCGAGCGACGCTTGCTGCCATTCCAGACCGGCGTGGCCATGATGGCAATCAAAACCGGCGTGGCCGTCCATCCGGCTTACCTTGATGGAACCCAACGCGGCAAGGAGATGGTGGCGGCGATCGCGCAGCCCAATAACGTCCGATTAAGTTTTGGCAAGCCGATCCCCTTCAAGAAGGCACATGCGCCGAAGGAGGTGCTGGAGAAGGCCACCGCCCGCATAAAAACCGCCGTGGCCGAGCTTAAAACGCGATTTGAGCCTGGGTTTCAACATGGCGAGGCAACTTGATTGCGATATTTGACGGACCACGTCCGGATTTTTTATAGAGAAATCGCGATTGCAAGGCCGATCGATTCTCTCGTCAGACGCCAGTTAAAATGAAGGTTGACTGTGCGAAACGTTGCGATACGATAAGTTGGGTAAAAGAACACGAAGCGCGTACGGCGCATTTTCTCCCCTCCGGAAGACACCGACCCTTGAAAGGCGGTGTCTTCTTTTTTTCTTAGCGCTCAATATTCAACATTCAACCGGCAGCATTTATCCGGGCGGCCAGCCGAAGCTTCGGCCGGCGAGCACGTGCAAGTGCAGATGGAAGACAGTTTGGCCAGCACCCTCGCCACAGTTAAAAACCGTGCGATATGAGGAATGGCCGGCGGCGTGCATCAACTCCTTAGCAATTACGAACAGGCCACCAATCAGTTCTGAATCTTCGATGGAAATGTCATTTAAAGTCGCGATCGGCTTCTTCGGGATGACCAGCAGGTGGACCGGCGCCTGCGGGTTCAGATCATGGATTGCAATATAGCGCTCGTCCTCAAACGCGATCTTCGCCGGGATCTGCTTGTTAATGATGCGCGTGAAGATCGAATCGGCCATGGGCCGGATGTTTTGATTCAAACGGCCCGCGCTGTCAATCGGACTTTCGCTGCAAACGAAGATTTCCTTGCAAACTCAGGCCACTTGACGACGCTATCGCGCCATGATCAAGACTGATTGGACAAGCTCACCGCGGGCGGAAATTCGAGTGGCCGGCAGCAGCGCCGATCTGGTTGACCAAGGAGCCAACCTCATCGCGGAGCAAGCCCGCGGCGCGATCGCGCAAAACGGACGATTCTCGATCGCGCTGTCAGGCGGTTCAACACCCGCGCCAATCTATGCAAAACAGGCGGCCGAGCCGTTTCGATCAAGCATTGATTGGTCGAAAGTGAGCGTCTATTTCGGCGATGAACGCTGCGTGCCGCCGGATTCGGATCAGAGCAATTATCGCATGGCTCGCCAATCGCTGCTGAGCCACGTGCCGATCCCCGAATCAAACATCCATCGCATGCGCGGCGAAGACGATCCGCAAACCGCCGCGATCGCATACGGAAAATTACTTAAAGAGCACTTCGGCGACAGCGGTCTCGATCTAATCCTGCTGGGGATGGGGCCCGACGGTCATACCGCTTCACTGTTCCCGCATACCGCCGCCCTGGCTGAAATGCATCATCGCTGCGTCGCCAATTACGTTCCGCAAATGTTGGCCTGGCGCATCACGATGACAGCACCGTTCATTAATCGTGCGAAGATCGTGACATTCATCGTCCAGGGAGTCGACAAGGCCGCTAGAATTCAGCAGGTAATCACCGGCCCCCGCAATGAACAAACGCTGCCATCGCAACTGATTGCGCCAGATTCAGGCCGGCTGATATGGCTTTTGGATGTCCCAGCCGCCAGCAACCTTACCGGCGGTAAATAGCCATCGCTGAAATGGTTGCGGCGGCGTTGACTTATCAACATTGTTCTTGCCGACAGTCTCATTTGAAGCTAACTTAGAGGGAGATGGCGTGCGCTGGCGGGGCGTTTGCAATCACTCGCTGCGGAGCCTGGTGAGGACGCGACTCTATGCAAGCTGTATTAGTCATGTTTCGAAACGACGGCGAGCCGCGAAGCTTCTCGGTCACGCGGGATATCACCGTCATCGGTCGCCGGGAAGATTGTGATCTGCGAATCCCACTCGGCGATGTCTCTCGCAAGCACTGTCGATTGATCCGCGACGGCGAGACGTTCCGCGTTGAAGATCTCGGCAGTTCCAATGGCACTTACCGCAACGGCGAGCGCGTTCAGGAAGCGACGCTCGTTGCCGGCGATAGCGTTCAGCTTGGCCCGGTTGTGTTCGTCCTGCAGATCGACGGCGTTCCTGCCGACGACAAGCTCCAACCGCTCATCGCCCCACCGGCCGTCGAGCAAGCGCCACCTGCTGCCGCCGCGCCGCCAGCCGAAGAGGGCGTAATCCCCGTAATCGACGAACAAGGAACGATGGGTCCGTCGACGGGCGGCGGCGTGCCAACCGAGGAAGAACTCGACTCTATCGATGCCGGTCCGTCACTCGATGATGAGGATGACGACGACGGCTTCAACGCCGTGCTCGATGAACTGAGCAACCGCCAGAAGACGCCGCGAAAGTAACATGCGTTCGAGATTTCAAATATCCAAGTCACTTTGTATCTGCTTCAGCCGACAGGTAGTACGGAACGATGCTGCCGGTTGGCTTTTTCAGCTCGAGCACCATCCGATGATTGATCGTGTGCCAGTGGTCCGCCGGCCACACGCCAAGTGTCTTTCCCCACTCCGCGCTGCGCACTGAAACCAGCCCGTCGTTATCTCCCTCGGCTTTCTGAATGATGCGGTAGGCCGGAATCGCAAACGCCGGAATCCGATGCCAGGGCCGCGAAGCGCCAACTGAGTAATACGCGACACCCGGCGCATCCGGCGTCGTCTCGTTAAACCGTCGGCAACTATCACGCGTCAGATCATTCACCGCATTGATATCGAGCCCCAGCGATGTCGCAAGATGAAACGCGCCGAGCCGGCGGCCAATGTGCAACTTCCACCAATCCGCAAAGCTGCTGCCCCGATGCGGCGCACTCACCGTCAATAATACTTGGATCCGATCCGCCAGGCCCAAATGCGTAATCGCGTACCGTGCATCCAGCCCGCCCATCGAGTGCGCGATCAGTATCGCCTTGGCCGCGCCAAGTGCATCCAACTGGCGACTGATGATCTCGCGCAGCTGAGTCGCGCGATGCGCAATCGACGCCGTCGGATGCACGCGCGTAAGCACCACGGAATGCCCAAGGCGAGCAATCGCCGCATCGATGCCGCGATAATACCGCATTCGCATCGCGCCAACGCGGGTCTCGGGAAAACCCAGTATCCCGTGATGCAAAATTACGGGAAGCTTCGCGAATGAATTGGTCTGGCTCACGCTGACAAGTGTACGTGCGAGGCCCCGAATCGTCCTTGACCGCATTGGCAGTCGTGGCGGTCGCGGTTAGATTTGGATTATTGGGAAAGGAGTTGCCTTGGCCTATTGGTTGCTGAAAACCGAGCCTTCGACTTATTCGTGGGCCGATTTGCTTCGCGACAAGAAGACGACATGGGACGGCGTGGCCAACGCGACGGCCCTCATCCACATTCGCGCAATGAAAGCCGGCGATCAGGCGCTGATCTATCACACCGGCACGGAGCGAGCGGCCATGGGGATAGCGAAAGTCACCAAGGGCGCTTATCCCGATCCGAAGCAGGATGACCAGAAGCGGGTCGTCGTGGATCTGGCGCCAAAGCAGGCCCTGGCTCGGCCGGTGACGTTGGATGAGATCAAGGCCGACAAGGCGTTCGCCGGCTGGGATCTGCTGCGAATCGGCCGGCTGAGCGTCGTGCCGACGCCCCCGGCGTTCTGGGAGCGCATCATCGAGATGTCGAACGGGAAGTGATTAAAGAAGGAGAGGCCATGACGAATCCGAATCCGCAGCCGCTTTCCCCTGAATCCGCCGCCGCCGCGGCCGCGGCTGGCGCTGCTGCCGCGGCCGCGGTCAGTTCCCCCGGCCCGCACACCCCGCCTGAAGACATTGAAGAGACCTACTACGAAGGTTCTCCGCTCTTGCGCGGCGCGCTGGGAAAGGGCGTCCTCTGGATCATCGCCGGCGTGATTCTCATCGCGCTGCCGATCGCTTCGATGATCATGGAGTGGAAGTGGAAGTTTCCTTGGTGGCTGTCGCTGGCGCTGGCGCTTGTCGGGCTGATCCTCATTCTGATTCCGGTCATTCAAACCAAGACCATTCGCTACCGCATCACCAACTATCGCGTCGATTACGAACGCGGCCTGCTTTCTAAAGACATCAACACCCTTGAGCTATGGCACGTCGAGGACCTTCGCTTCCATCAATCGCTCCTCGATCGCATCCTCGGCGTGGGCGATATTGAAATTATTTCGCACGACGACACGATGCCGCTGCTGAATATGCGAAGCATCCCTCACCCGCGCCCGCTGTTTGAGCAGCTCAAGCAGCGCGTCATCGCCGTGAAGCGGTCGCGCGGCGTGATTAAGATGGATCCCGGATAAGCGGCTGTTCTGCTTGACACACTCGCGCTGCGAAGTTGCACTGGCGCTCGGATGGCCCGGCGGGTTTTCATCACGGCTGCGGAGGTGAGCGGTGATAAACACGCCGCTCAACTTATTCGTTCACTTCGCCAGCTCGATCCGGAAATTATCGTCGAAGGTTTCGGCGGCCCAGAGATGGCGGCGGCCGGCGCGATCATCCATCGCGAGACCGTCAGTAAGGCCGCCATGGGTTTGCGCGGCGCGCTGCGCGCATTTGAGATCCGCGACGCACTTAAGTGGACGCGAAACTATTTTGCCGAACACCGCCCCGATTTGCAGATCGGCGTCGATTCGCCGTCCATGAACTTTCACTTCGCCAGCGTCGCACGCGAGCGTGGCATCCCCGTGCTGCAATATGTCGCGCCGCAACTGTGGGCGTGGGCGCCGTGGCGAATGAAGAAAGTCCGCCAGCGCGTCGATCGGCTGGCATGCGTGCTTCCCTTCGAGGAGCAATACTTCAAAGAACACGGCGTGAATGCCGTGTTCGTCGGGCATCCGCTGTTCGATGAGCTGCCGGCCGATCGCAAAGCCCGGGCGCCGCATACGCAGCCGCTGGTTAATCCCGTCGTGGGCATCCTGCCCGGCTCGCGAAAATCCGAAGCCGACAAAAACCTGCCGCGTCAGCTCGATGTCGCCCGGCGAATTTTCCTGGCAATCCCCGGCGCAACTTTCCTGATCCCGACCACCGCCGCGACCGACGGAATCGTTCGCTCGATCGTAAACGACGCCAACGCGAAGCATCCGCAACCGGCGTTGCCAATCGAGATCGAGCGGGATCGTTTCGATCAGATGGTTCCCCGCTGCGATCTGTGTATCACCGTCTCCGGCACCGCGACGCTGCACGTCGCGACGTTCGGCGTTCCCATGATCGTCGTCTATCGCATCGGCCCGATTCAATGGAACCTCGGCGCCCGCTGGCTCGTCCGCACACGCACCTTCGCACTGGTCAATTTACTGGCCAAGCGTTTGCCGGGCCGAAGCGAATCAGGGAATGCGGTCCCGGAATTCGTGCCGTGGTATGGATCGAACGAGCCGGTGGCGAATATTGCGATCGATCTGCTGCAAAACCCCGACAAGCTGAACGCACAGCGAACCCGATTGGCTGAACTGGTCGCGTCGCTCGACAAGCCCGGCGCATCGCTGCGAACCGCCCGCATGGCCCTCGACATGATCAATAACGGCATGCCGGCCGAGGCAATTCCGGCGACCGGTTAGGCCGATCGTGTTATAATGATCTTAGATTGAGAGGCATTCAGATGGACCTAACGCTAAAACCGAAGCTTCAGGAGTTTGTCGCGGAAAAGCTGAAGACCGGACAATATTCCGACGCCAGCGAAGTCGTAAACGAAGCATTGGAAATGATGATGGACTGCGAGCAATTCACGCCGGAGCACGAAGCCTACATTCGGCGTGAAGTGCTCCGGGGAGTCGAAGAAGCTGACCGCGGTGAGTATGCTGATTTCGATGCCAAATCGATCATTGCCGAGCAGCGAGCCTTGAAATTCGGCAACCAGAGAGAGACGTGAAGATTCTTCGCACGAAGTCTGCTCGCCAGGATTATCGTGACATTTGGGAATACATTGCGGCAGATAACGCAAAGGCCGCCGATCTCTTGATTGAAAAGATTGATTCAAAACATCGGACTATACGCCGAGTATCCGCTGATGGGCCGCGATAGAGACGATTTGGGTTCAGGTGTGAGAAGCTTTCCTGAGGGCAAGTATGTTATATTCTATCGAGTGCTCAAAGATGGAATTGAACTACTCCGCGTGATTCATGGCGCGCGACAGATCAAGAACCTTTTGTAGACGACGCTGACGCCAGCTCGATTGCAAATCCTCCCGCCCACGACTAAACACGTTGCCGAATGAGCAGATACTTCGTCACCGGCGGCGCCGGTTTTATTGGGAGCAATCTGGTCGATCGCCTGCTGGCGCAGGGCGACGCGGTGACTGTGTATGATAACCTGTCCACCGGGCAGCATCGGTTTCTCGATCAGGCCAAGTCGAACAAAACTTTTCGTCTGATCGAAGGCGACTTGCTGGATGAAGCGAAGTTGGCGGACGCCGTGAAGGGTCACGACTTTGTCTTCCACCTGGCGGCCAACGCCGACGTGCGCTTCGGCACCGATCATCCGCGGCGCGATCTCGAGCAGAACACGATCGTCACGTACAACGTGCTGGAATCGATGCGGCGTTCGGGCATCAGCCGGATCGCGTTTTCGTCCACGGGATCGATCTATGGGGAAGCAACCGTCATCCCGACGCCGGAGGATGCGCCGTTTCCGGTGCAGACATCGCTCTACGGCGCATCGAAGCTGGCCGGCGAAGGATTGATCCAGGCCTATTGCACCGGCTTCCAATTCACGGGCTACATTTTCCGATTCGTCTCGATCCTCGGCGAGCGCTACTCGCACGGCCATGTGTTCGATTTCTACCGCACGCTCAGCCGCGACCCGTCACAAATCCGCGTCCTCGGGAACGGCCAGCAGCGCAAAAGTTATCTCTACGTCCAGGACTGCATCGACGCGATGCTGAAGGTGATTGGCACGGCGACGCAGCCGGTGAATATCTACAACCTGGGTGCCTCCGAGTATTGCAACGTCAACGATTCACTCGGCTGGATCTGCGAAAAGCTCGGCGTGAATCCCACGCGCTCTTACACCGGCGGCGAGCGCGGATGGATCGGCGACAGCCCGTTCATTTTCCTCGACAACGCCAGGGTTCGCGGCCTGGGCTGGAAGCCGTCGTTGACGATCCGCCAGGGCGTCGAACGAACGGTCGAATACCTGCAAGCAAACACGTGGTTATTTGAAGAGCGGGCTGTTTGAACAGCGGAGCTGAAATGGGTGATCTAACTGGCCGTGGCGCGATCATCACCGGCGCTAATCGCGGACTCGGCCGCGTGATGGCCGAGCATTTTGTCCGCGCTGGTGCGAGCGTGTTGCTCGCCGCCCGCGACGCGAAGCTATTGAACGAGGTGCACGCAAAACTTCTTCCGCTGGCCAAGGCCGGGCAAAAGATTCTCGTGATGCCGATGGATGTTTCGGATCTGAAGTCATGCGACGCACTGGTCGCGAAGGCAATCGCGGAGCTGCCGAACTTCTGCATCCTTGTGAACAACGCCGCCGTGCATGGCGCCAAGGGCGTGCTGGAAGAATCCGATTGGGATCAGTGGGTGCAGACGATCCAGATCAACCTGCTCGCGCCGGTTTATCTCTCGCGCTGCGTGATTCCGCATTTCAAGAAACTCGGCTACGGCAAGATCATCAACCTGTCCGGCGGCGGCGCGACCTCGCCCATGCCGCGCGTCAGCGCCTACGCCGCATCAAAGGCTGCGCTCGTTCGCACGACCGAGACGCTCGCGGTCGAACTAAAAGATTCGCACATCGACGTGAACGCCATCGCCCCGGGCGCGATGAACACGCGCATGCTCGATGAAGTTCTAAGCGCCGGGCCGGAAGTCGTCGGCGAAGAGATGTATCGCAAATCGCTCAAGCAGCGCGATGAAGGCGGCGCGCCGCCGGAAAAAGCCGCGGCACTGGCGGTCTTCCTCGCATCGAGCGTGAGCGACGGAATCACCGGCCGCCTCATCAGCGCGGTCTGGGACGATTGGCAGAATCTCCCGGCTAAGAAGGATCAACTCGCCAAATCGGATGTATTTACGCTTCGCCGAATCGTGCCGGAAGATCGGGGAATGAAATGAATGTCGCGATCATCGGCTGCGGCCTAATCGGCAACAAACGAGCCAAGGCGCTCGGAGACGACAAGCTCGTCGTCTCCGTCGATTCCGATTCCTCGCGCGCTCAAAAACTCGCGGCTCAATATCCCGGGTGCGAAGCGACGACTGATGTTGCCATCGCGGTGAAGCGCTCCGATGTTGACCTCGTGATCGTCGCGACCACCAACGATGTGCTGGCTTCAGCGACACACGCCGCAGTGAAAGCCGGCAAGCACGTGCTTGTCGAAAAGCCCGCTGGGCGGAACGCGGACGAGCTTGTGCCCGTTGAGGAATCCGCAAAAGAGGCCGGCGTCATCGTGAAAGTCGGCTTCAATCACCGCTTTCATCCCGCGTTGCTGAAAGCTCACGAAATTGTCGACACCGGCGCGCTCGGCCCGCTCATGTTCATCCGCGGCCGCTACGGGCACGGCGGCCGTCTCGGCATGGAAAAAGAATGGCGCGGCAACCCCGCGATCTCCGGCGGCGGCGAGATGCTCGACCAGGGCGTTCACCTCATCGATCTCTCGCGCTGGTTCCTCGGTGACTTCGCCACGACAATGGGGCGCGTTGAAAACTATTTCTGGCACTGGCCCGTCGAAGACAACGGCTTCGCGATGCTTCGCACCGAAGCCGGCCAGGTCGCCTGGCTGCACGCAAGCTGCTCCGAATGGAAAAACCTCTTTTCCTTCGAGATCTACGGCAAAGTCGGTAAGCTCCATATCGAAGGCCTCGGCGGAAGTTACGGCATCGAACGCCTGAGCTATTACAAAATGCTCCCGCAAATGGGCCCGCCCGAGACCACCATTTGGGAATACCCCGGCGAAGACACCAGTTGGAAAGCCGAGTATGTGCATCTGAAAAATTGCATCGCGACAAAATCGCAACCCACCGGCAACCTCCCCGACGCGATCGCGGCGATGCGCATCGTTGAATCGCTCTACGCCCAATCCAAATGAGCTGCAACCGCCGACGCGCGATTCCCCTGTGGCATGGGCTTCCCAACGCTTCCCAGTCCATACTGAACGATTCCCAACTAACCTTTACACCCATGCCCTGTCTTTATGGCCGGATGCGGGTACTGGCGACATTTTTCCTGGTGCTGGGGTCCGCTGTTGCGTGCGCACACGGACAGAGCAGTGACACGTCGGCACTGATCAACCAGGCGCTCGATCGCAATGTCAGCCTGAACGAAGATGCGGTGCTGCCGATCGTGCTGAAGCACATTGAAGACAAGACCGGCGTGCGAATTACGCCATCGGATGATTTGTATGATCTGCTTCCATGGGGCGAGCAGACCAACCTGCGGATTTCGTTCGAGCGAAAGACGCTGCGGGTCGCACTTACGGCGGTCGCGCGAAAGCTCGGGCTGGTCTGGGAGCTGGGAAAATTCGATATCTCGCTGAAGCCAATGCCCGCGCTTTCGCGTCTTGGGCGTCGAGCGACAATTGCTGAACTCAACGCGCTGGAGCTGCTGAGATCGACCGATCTGTCGGGCTGGAAAGAATCGATGACGATGCGCGAGCTGCTGGCGCAGATCGATCGGCAGCTTGCCCATATCAAAGAACCCGCGCTGGCGCTCGATGTTCGCGCGGGAGATCCCGCCGATCCGCAGGCGGGGCTGATCAACATGGATAAGCTGGTGTCGATCCCGCGTGACACGCCGCTGGCGATCGTGCTGGAGGATCTGACCAAGCAGAGCGACGCGACGTGGTATCCGTGGGGCGTGCGAATCGTGGTCGTGCCGAAGGAGCAGCACGTTCGCATGCTGCTGGATAAAGCCGTGACCGCTCACTTCAACGGCGCGGATATCGGAAAGGTTCTCGAAGATCTCGCCATCGCGAGCGGAACCGAATTCAAAATTGAGCCTGGGGCGTTTCAGCGCGTGCCGCCGGAATATCGGAGCATCAAGCTCGATCTGGATAACGCGACCGTGCGACAGGCGCTGGAAAACATCCGCGGCGTGACGGGCCTCGACTACATCGTGAACTCCGACGGCGTCTACATCTGGAATCAAAACGCCGCCAGACCCAATGCGGCGCCGGTAGCCGCGCAGCCTGTCGATCCTGTGATCGCAATGATCCAAATGGACGGCGGGTTTCAGATGCTGCTGCGAGAGTCGGATTTCACGCCAGCCGAGCGGGCGTATCTCATGCAGAAGAAGCAGAATGCGATCGCCAAGATCCGCACGGAGATGGTGCAGAAGGGGTTTGTCGCTCCGACCACGCAACCGGCCTCAATGCCGGGAGCGCAGTAATCCATTCCATATCATATATTTCAACCCGAAACTTTTTTCGACTTCGATCTGCGGGGGAAGCATGCGCTGGATTCACTTTGATGAACGCGATCCAATCGAGGCGGCCGAGCATCGCGCTTACCTGGCGCGTATCGAGACGTGGTGGAATGCATTCGCGAAAAAGGCGGACGCGCTTGATGCTCACTTTTCGAGGCGTGGGCCGATTTGGGATCTGCCCGCATGGATGAATGAACATCTAAGCGCGATCCATCCGGCATTGGCATGGGAGTATGGACGCGCTCTTCACATAAATGGCCATCGACTGGTCATTACGCCCGAAACTTTAAAGCATCTCCGCCCAATGGTCCGGAGCATTGTGAATGGAGCCCCGAGCATCCCGGGCTGGGAATTTTACGACTATCGCCCCGTTGAAAGCATCCAAGCCGCAGAACAAATCGCCAAAGTCCGAGCTCAATCTGACCTGACCGGCGTGCTCGCTTCGGCATCTGTCGGCAAGCACAATAGAATTGACGTTACTTTCTACTTTCCCGATCAAGGAAGCTTTAGCGAACAACGCGGATGTGAGGCTGGTTTTGTAACCGCTGAGACACTGCTCGGAGAACAAACGCTCGACGAATGGATTGGCCGGGTGCATGCAAAGGTACTGCCGGCACGATCTCGAGTGTCCCGCTTGATGGGGTGGACGGGACCGCCGCCGCCAGACACGTTCCCGCTTACATCCTTCAGAGCGTCGGTGCTGGAGTTGATCGACTCGATTAGGCACAAACTCCGCCCCGAGCCATGGCACAAACATATACCGGTGCCGACAGGACCAAATGAGCCCATCGGCTACACCTTCTCACGCAAACCAGAGCCCGCAGCCGATTACCCTGGCGGCGCCGATATCGCGATCGCCTCAGCCTCGGATCACGACCTCTGGATGGCCATGCATACCGATCCAGGGTTCTATTCTGCTCGTTATTCCCGTCACGGGGAAACATTCTGCTGCCTGAAAATGGATGGCGCGGAGAAGACATTCCAAGCCCGATTCGATGTGCGATGCGAAGTTGAAAGAGCGCTTGTGGATCTTCTTCCGGATCAGCACGCGGGAGCGATCACCGGCGGTGCAACGGGATTACGATATGGATACATCGACTTGGCGCTTGCTGACGTCGCCAAGGCGTGGCAGTTGATCCGAGAGCGGCTGCGTAACGCCAACGTTCCCCGGAGATCCTGGCTGCTGTTTTACGACCGCACCCTCGCGCAGGAATGGATCGGTGTCTACGACGACTCACCGACGCCACCGGGAATGGAACATCCTTAGCACGGAGCGCATGGCACGCCGTATTCGTTCCAGGAATATCGTTTATCGAAACAGCAGCGGCGCAAATTCGATCAGGCTTTTCCGCCAGACGGTGAACGTGTGCGCGCCATCGGTCGGGTAAAACGTGTGGCGGATTTTCAAATCGTTCATGACGCCGTCCAGGCGTTGCCAGCGGCCAAACGCCGGATCGTCGCGGCCGCAACTGATCCACAGGAGATTTACCTTCTCGTTGAAGTCCGTCGCATCGGCTTTCTTGAGGTTCGATTCGAAACTCGGCGGCGTCGCCGAGCTGAATGCGCCAATCGCCGAGAATTGATCCAGGTGATTGAGGCCGATCTGCAGGGCGTGCCCACCGCCCATGGATAAGCCGGCGATGGCATGATTCTCGCGGCCGGGCTTGATGCGATATTCCTGCTCGACCATCGGGGCGAGGTCTTCGATCACATACCGTTCCATCAGTGCGTTGTTCTTGGATCGCTCGGCGTTCGGAGCCTCGTACGGAATGGTGTGTCCGTACGGCATCACCACGATCATCGGCACCGCCCGTTTCTCGGCGATCAAATTGTCGAGAATGAAGTTGGCCCCGCCGACCGTCACCCAGCCGGCGGCGGTGTCGTTGGAGCCGTGGAACAGATAAAGCACCGGGTACCGCGCTGCGGCATCGTGCGAATAACCCGGCGGCGTGTAGATCCACGCGGCGCGGGTTTCATTCAGCACCGCCGACTTCCCGTAATTGATCTCCACTTTGCCGTGCGGCACATCGCGCGGTTCCCAGTATTCGTGGTCGCCCGGCACCTCGACGGTGCTGGCCGAGGTACGCCAGCGCAGCTTGATGCGCGGGTTCACCGGATCGGGCATGGTGATTCCATCGACCGTGAACGTGTAAATATAAATCCCCGGCGGCAGCGGTCCCTGCGTGATCGACCAAATGCCCTTGCCGTCATGGGTCATCGCCCGCGTGGTGTTAACTGGAATCCAGTCCGCAAACAGAGCCGCTTCCGTCGCCTTGGGCGCGTAGATGCGGAAGGTGACGGTGCGATCCGGGTGAACTTCCGGCGAAATCACACTCGACCCCGGCTGGCTCGTCTGTGCAAGAGTGCACGTCGCCAGGAGCAAGACAATAACCGCCGCGATTGGCTTCAAGTGGCCTCCGGGTTTGAGGTGAGAGACGTGGACAATAGATCAAGGGCGGCGAAATTCCAACGAGGGCGCGGCTCGTTCGCGCCAATTTGCGACAATACGATATCCCAATGGGTTTGACGCATGTAACAACGACCGTCCGCAGGCTGGCCGGTCGCGGCAAAGGATTCGCGGTCGAGTTTCTCGTCGATACGGGGGCCGTTGACTGCCTGGCTCCAGCCAAGGCGCTGCGCAAGGCCGGCATCAAGCCCGAAGGGAAAAATGTCTACGAACCAGCCGATGGCAGTCCGGTGGAACTTGAATATGGGTTTGCGCGCATATCGCTGATGGGACAGGAAACTGTTTCGCCCATCATCTTCGGCCCCGAGGGATCAGAACCGATTCTCGGCGTACTGACCCCGGAGGGACTGGGCATCTCCGTGGATCCCAAAACGCGGTCTTTGAAACGGGAGCGTGCCAGATCGCTGAAGCAGGCATCGCGACGCAGAATCGCATAAGTGGCAACGCAGAGAATGCCAATGGGGAGAAGCTACTGCATCGATTCGTGATATGATTGTTTTGCGCACCGCGTCCCATTCGTTGGCCGATTCAACACAAGGTGACTCATGAGCATGCTGTCGGAATTGATTCCCGAAGCCAAATCGCTTTCCCGCCTGGACAAGTTGCGGCTTATCCAACTCCTGGCCGAAGAATTGGCCGGGGATGAGGGCAGCGAAATCAAAGGCGATCGTTCGTATGCCGTATGGTCGCCTGACCGTGCCTTCGAGGCGGCGGATGTCATGCTGCGGACGTTGGCAAATGAGGCCCGTTCGTGAACGGGCCGGTCGAGCAGTTTTCATTTACCGCGCGAGACCCGGCGTGGCGACACTGTCACCGGGTGATACAATCTCCTTATGGAAATCCCACGTATTACGCATGATCCCGCTGTCATGGGCGGCAAGCCTTGCATCCGCGGTCTTCGCGTGACCGTGGGAACCGTGCTCGGATTGCTCGCTACCGGACAATCGCGCGATCGAATCCTCGAAGCGTATCCCTACCTGGAACCGGAGGACCTTGACGCGGCGCTGGCGTACGCCGCCTGGCGGATGGAAGAGCGCGAAGAACCACTAGTCATCACATGAGCATCCGCCTCCTGATCGACATGAATCTCTCACCCGAGTGGGTCGCGGAGTTGGCGCGGCATGGATACGACGCGGTCCACTGGGCCGCCGTCGGAGACCCACGTGCCGCGGATGTCGCGATCATGGCCTGGGCGCGTGCCAACGACCGCGCGGTTTTCACCCACGACCTGGATTTCGGAACCCTCCTTGCCCTGACCCACGCCGATGGCCCAAGTGTCTTGCAAGTGCGTGGCCAGAACATTCTTCCCCAGCACATGGGGCCATTGGTTGTCGCGGCCCTGCGTCAATACGAAGCTGCGCTGATCTCGGGCGCGCTGGTCGTCGTCGAAGAAAAGAAATCCCGTGTCCGCGTCTTGCCGCTTTAGCGTTCCCCCCAACGATCCTCATCGGCAGCGACCGCAATTCCGCCATTTCGATCCTCCGCAGAATCAACTCGGTGCAGGGCTGGCGGATGGACCTTCACATCCACCGACGGTTCTTTGCGGCCAAAAGCATACGTCCATCAGTTGCTCGCGGAATCCGCTACAGCCGGCTTACCAACAGTTCCCGTTGAAAGATGATCTCCTTCGGCAAATCACCCGCTAGTTTCAGGAACAGCTCTTCCTGATTCAGCAGTTCCAGCTTCACGGCTTCATTGTCCACCGCCTGGGCGGCTTCCAGATCTTTTGGGTTGATGTTTAATCCATCGAGTTCAATGTCCTGGAGTCTTGGCATCCAACCCAGCGTTTTTTCGACTGCGTAGGCTCGGCCGTTGCAGCGGTCGATGATCCATTTCAGGACGCGCATGTTTTCGCCGAACCCGGGCCAGAGGAATCGGCCGGATTCATCTCTTCTGAACCAGTTGACGTGGAAGACTCTGGGGCAGTCGCTCATGCGCTTGCGCATGCGGAACCAGTGGACGAAGTAGTCGCGAATGTTGTAGCCAATGAACGGGAGCATCGCCATCGGGTCGCGGCGCACGACGCCGACCTGGCCGGTGGCGGCGGCGGTGGTTTCGGAACTGAGCGTCGCGCCGACGTACACGCCGTGCGTCCAGTTGAACGCCTGGTAGACCAGCGGGATCGTTTTGCTGCGCCGTCCGCCGAAGATAATCGCGGCGACGGGCACGCCCGTCGGGTCTTCGGCGCTTTCATCGAGCGCGGGGTTGTTGCGCATCGGCGCGGTGAATCGGCTGTTGGGATGCGCCGCCAATCGCCCACAGCCCGGCGTCCATTTTTGGCCGGTCCAGTCGATGCACTCCGCCGGCGGCTCCTTGGTTTTTCCTTCCCACCAGACGTCGCCATCGGGCAGTAGCGCCACGTTCGTGTAGATCGTGTCGTGCGACATGCTCTGCATGGCGTTCGGGTTGGTCTGCCAGTTGGTTCCGGGCACGACGCCGAAGTAACCGGCTTCCGGGTTGATCGCGCGAAGCTTGCCCGTGGTTTCATCGACCCACATCCACGCGATATCGTCGCCGACGGTGGTGATCTTCCATCCCTGCTTCTGATAGCGCTCCGGCGGGATCATCATCGCGAAGTTGGTCTTGCCAGATGCGCTGGGGAACGCCGCCGCGACGTACGTCTTTTCCCCCTGCGGCGACTTTGCGCCGAGGATCAGCATGTGCTCGGCCATCCATCCCTGCTGCGCGCCGACGAAGCTGGCGATGCGCAAAGCCATCGACTTTTTGCCCAGCAGCGCGTTGCCGCCATAGCCCGAGCCGAAGCTCCAGACCGTGTTATCGAGCGGGAAATGGCAGATGTATCGCTTCTGGGGATCGACTTCCCCCAAGCTATGCAGGCAGCGGGTGAAATCATCGCCGCCGCCCAGTTGCTGCCAGGCGATATCGCCCAGCCGCGTCATGATCTGCATCGAGATCGCGACGTAAATCGAATCCGTCAGTTGAATTCCGACTCTCGCGAGCTTCGCGCCGGGCGGGCCCATCACGAACGGCAGCACGTACATCGTGCGCCCCTGCATGCTGTTGGTGAAGAGCTCTCGCAGCCTGGCATACGCGGCGCGGGATTCCATCCAGTTGTTCGACGGCCCCGCCATGTCCTGGCCTGGCGTGCAGATAAACGTGCACTGCTCGGTGCGCGCAACGTCATTTTGGTGGCTGCGATGCAGATAGCAGCCGGGCAGCTTCTCTTTGTTAAGCTGAGTCAGCACGCCCATCTCAACGGCCTGGGCGAGCAAGTGTGCCCGCTGCGATTCGCTGCCATCGCACCAGACGATCTTGTCAGGCTTGCATACCGCCGCCACGGCGCCGACCCACTTTACGGCCGACGCGCTTGCCCCCGCCGGGGCAACCAGAGGAGGCGATGATGACATATGTGAACCCGTGCTCCCTTGCGAAGCGGTGACATCCCTGCCGATTGCTGCCGTCATGCTGCACTCCCAACGTCGCGCTGGAACTAACGTATTCTACGGAAGAGGCCGGCGACCGCCGACCGTTTTCGAAACTTTTTTACCCAACCGCGTGGCGCTGCGGTATCATCGCCGCGACTGACCTGCAGGGGCAGATCAATTCTCGGTAAAAAGCCGTGCGATTTTTTAAGTTCAAAGGCCGCATTCGGCGGCTTCTGGCCGCCGTCGCTGTAGGGGTGATCATCGCCGCCGTCTGCGCGCCGATGGCGCTTCGCTGGCTTGTGCGCACGCGGTTGCAGTCGATGATCGCCGATCAACTCGACGCCCGGCTTAAGATCGGCGATCTGAAGTATTCGTTTCCTTATGAAGTGAATCTGACCGACGCGGCCTTGATCACCGATCGACCGGGAGCCGAGCCGTTGGTGCTGTTGCAGGTGCCGCACATCGGCTTAAAGCTGGCGCGGTCGCCGCTACGAAGCGGGCCGCTGGTGATCGAGAGCATTCAGATTGACAACCCGGCGATTCATCTGATCCAAACCGAGAAGGGATTGCTCGGCCGTCGCGCGATCGCAGTATCCAGCCCGCTACCGACAGCCAACGATAATATGTTCAAGAGGAAAGATTGGAAGCTCTCGAACATGCTTCAACTTCATCGACTTGCCCTGCACGGCGGCAGTGCGACCTTTGAAGACACGACCATCGCCCGCACCCGCCCGCTGGTCTGGCAGAATCTCAATATCGATCTGGATACCGCCCCTGAATCGGTGTCGTCATATGGATTCCACTTCGTCGCCGACAGCGCCCCGCTGGCAATGCTGGAGGCCGAAGGCGTCGCGGATGTCGATTCGCTTGAGTTGCGACTCAGCAAATGCGGCCTGACCATCACCGTCGATCCAACGGCCAAGCAAAGCCCGCTCCCGCCCGAATATCAAAAGCTTCTGGCCGACTTCGGCATCCGCGGCAGCCTGTCGATCGACACCGTCGCCACGCTGCCGCTGCGCGATCTTCAGGACGACAAGTTCGACACGACCGTTTATGACACGACGCTTGATCTTCACGGAGCCCGCGCCGCCTTGCCGCAGCTTGCCAGTCCGATTGAGAACCTCAGCGCCAAGCTTCATCTCACGAGTGGAAATGGGAAGCCGGCCGTCCAACTGGCCTACTTCAACGGAAAGTCCGGCGGCGTCGGGATGAACGTCTCGCGCGGCACCGCCACGCTCGATCCGACGTCACTGACGTGGAAGCTCGATCACCTGGTCGGCCACATCGACGGCGCCTCCCTGGCCGGAAGTCGACTTCGGGGCAACGTCGATTTCGAACTTGATGGCTCGGCGCCCGTCTTTGCCCGCGATCTCAATCAACTCAACGGCTCGCTCCACATCATTCCGCAGGGCGTGATCGCCCGGCCGCCGGATTTTTCGCACGACATCGATCAATTCGCCGACATGACGATCACCGTCTCGAAAGGAATCCTCACGGTCAAGCAAATCCGCGCCGGCTATGGAGACGACATCTGGTTCATCCGCCAGGCCGATGTCGATCTCACGCAGCTTCCGAAAGTCGCGATCGTTCGCAGCGCCGCCGGCGCGATCACCTTCGGCCAGCGTCACACGGCATATCCGCCCGACATCGAAAAGATTCTGACGCAAGCCAATCCGACCGGGCCGTGGTTCTTCGAGCTGACGAATGCGAAAGTTCCACTGTCGGACATTTCCAAGCTTGATTATCGCCTGGCAGTTCACACCTCCCGCGGCCGGCTTGCGGTCAATGACGGCCGCATCCCGGTCTACAACATCAACACGATGATTCGCCTGTCGCCGCGCTTGATCTCAATCGACAACTTCGACGCCGGCATCCTTCGCGGCGAGGTGCAGGCGTTCGGATCGTTTATCCCCGGCGATGTCCCATCGTACGAGCTCGACACGAACGTACGGAATCTTGATCTCCGCGATTTGCTTCGTGCCGTCCAGCCACCGGCGACGACGCGGCCACAGACCATCGCGGGCCGCGCGTTCGTGAAGGCGCACTTGACCGGCAGCATCCCGCCCAAAGGAGCAGACCCGCTGGCCGCTATATCGGGCTCCGGCAATTTTGAAGTTCGCGACGGAAATTTCTTCCAGATCCCCGTCATGGAAGCGATCGCCAATGACGTGAACGTGAAAGCGGCGACGACCGTCGGCCAGGCCGCCGGGATGTTCACGATCGGCGACAGCAAGGTGCATCTGAATCCAGTCGTTGTCAGCTCTCCGCTCATTGGCATTGACGGCTCCGGCGACGTGGGCTTTAAAGGCGAACTCGCGCTCGACATCATTGCCACGCCGCTGGGTCAATGGGATGAAAAACTTAACGTCGGCGATGCCGCCAGCGGCGTCCTGCATCAAATGCAGAAAGGCCTCAACGTCGCAACCCGCGCGGCGCTCTACAATATTCACGTGCGAGGAACCGTCGACAAGCCGGAAACGCATCCTGAAGCCGCGCCATTCCTGACCGAACGAGCGGGCAACCTGATCGGCTTCCTGAAGCAAAAGTCCAGTGACGGTAGCTTGCTCAACTTCGCCCAGCAGCAGCCGCAAACTCAACCGACCTCTCAACCTGGCACGCCATAACAAGGGCACTCAACCATGCGTTGCTTATCAGCCGTTCTCATCACCCTCGTATTGCTCGGCCAATTGACCGGCTGCAGCGGTTGGAGCAATTCCAAACCGCCGACGGTGGAAGATTTGAATGTCCCCGGCCGCTACCTGCCGCCCGAGTCACCCACGCCGCGATTGCGCGTCGCGGTTGCCGAGCTGTCCGCTCCCACGGTAATCGGCACAGCGTCTGACTTGGATATCCCCGCCGTTGGGTCCGATGAACTTTGGTCGCTGCTGGATTCGAGCAATCGGTTCGATCTCACCGAACACCGCCGGCTCGCTGAATTGCTGGCCAATCAGAAACTGTCTGACATGCTCGTCGCCGGCAAACTCGCCCACCCCGCGTCAGTGAAAGGCTTCGACTATCTGTTGTTGACGCAAGTCACGCAGCTTTCGATCGTCAAAGAGCCGCCGCCGGAGAAAGCGAGCGTGGAAGGCGTCAAGCAACTGCTCCACATCGACGACTCAACGCCACAGAACTTGGTCGTCGATGCCAAAGTCGAACTGATGCTCGTTGACCCGCACACCGGCGCGGTGGATGTCTCGTCGCCGTTCGATTTCCATCGCATCGCCACGCCGCAGGCGTTGAACCTGCGCATAGCCAACGCTGAACTGGGCAGCGACCAACCCGTGAAACTCGGCGACGCCGACACGCATCAATTGCTTCGCCTCGTGCTCGATAATGCGGTCCGATCAATGCTGCCGAGGATAGATCGCTTTGCCGAGGCAACGTCAAGCCATCCAGTGCAGCTCGCGACCACGAATCCGACCACTGCCCCTGCGACAACAACGCCCCCCGACAATGCAACACTGACCGCCAGCGTCATCTGCCCCGAATGCGGCGCGAAAGTCTCGGCCGACCAGGAGTTTTGTCCGAATTGCGGGCATAAGTTGCGGTGATCACGGCAGCCACTTCGCGGCTTCCTTCCCTCTCCCGGCGTACCGGAGGAGGGAAATGAAACCCGAACTACTTCCAGGCGATAGGCTGTTTCGACGCCCGGAAGTACAATTGCACTCATCTGAAGACCGCCCATGAACCACCTCGACCAAATCGCCACATGGACCACTGACGCCATAACAACCGCGCCGGTCTATGACCTTCACACCCACCTCTACCCCGCCAACTTCGGCCCGCTGATGCTGTGGGGCATCGACGAGCTGCTGACATATCACTATCTCATCGGCGAATCGATTCGGGCCAGCGGCATCGCGTACGACCGCTTCTGGGAAAAGTCGAAAACACAGCAGGCGGATTTCATCTGGAAGACACTCTTCATCGAGCGCCCGCCGCTGAGCGAGGCTTGCCGCGGGGTGATCACCGTGCTGCATCGCCTGGGCCTCGATCCGTCGGCCAAAAATCTGACCTCGTATCGCGACTACTTCCGTTCCACCACTGCCCCGGCGTATCTGGATCGCGTGCTGAAGCTGGCGAACGTCGCCGCCGCCACGATGACCAACGATCCGTTCGATCCCGTCGAGCGCGACATCTGGCTCAAACACCCCGAGCGCGATCCGCGCTTCGGTGCGGTCCTCCGCATCGACCCCCTGCTGCTCGGCTGGCCGGATGTCGGCGCATCGCTCAAGTCCATGGGATACCAGGCATCGGCCGACTTCGACGGCCAATCGATAGCGCAGATTCGCCGGTTTATCACGGAATGGATCGATCGGCTCAATGCGCTCTACGTCGCGGTGTCGCTGCCTCCCGCCTGGCGATATCCGGCCGACGATGCCTGCACGCGCATGATCGACGAGGCGATTCTTCCGATCTGCCGCGAGCGAAATCTCCCTTTCGCGATGATGATCGGCGTCACCCGCCAGGCCAATCCGCAGCTGCGCCTGGCCGGCGATTCACTGGCCCCCGCCGACGTCACCAGCGTCGAGCGCATCTGCGCCGCCAACCCGCAGAACAAATTCCTCTGCACGATGCTGGCCCGCGAGAACCAACACGCACTCGCAGTCGCCGGCCGGCTTTTCCCCAACCTCTGGATCTTCGGCTGCTGGTGGTACGTGAACAACCCGAGCCTGATTGAAGAAATCACACGCATGCGCATCGAACTGCTCGGCCCGATTTTCACGCCCCAGCACAGCGACGCTCGTGTGCTCGACCAGCTCATTTATAAGTGGGATCACGGCCGGCAGATCATCGCCAAAGTGCTGACGGATAAGTTCACGGATCTGGCCAAAGCTGGCTGGAAAGTGACACAGGAACAGATCACTCAGGCTGCGACGGGTTATCTCAACACCAACTTCACGCGATTTATCGCCAGATAATCCGATCAGAAATCTGAACCACCGCTGGAACTGTCTGAGCTTCCGCTAGAGTCCGAGCTACCGCCGTCGCTGAAGCTTCCGCCGCTGCTCGTATCAGAGCCGCCGCCGAAGTCGGAGCTGCCGGGCTGGGAAGTGGAATCGCCCGATGAAGATCCATCGCTGCCGGTTGTAGTCGGATCCCATCCGTCGGGGGTATCGACGGTGGTGTCAACGTAGTCGCCGACGCCGTCGCCGATAACGTAAATCAGCCCACCGTCGCCGCCGCTGAAGTGGTTATGGCGATGCCCCTGGCCAGTTGGCACGGCCAGCGCATTGACGACAACCAACGCGCGTGGCGATCGCGCGACATTGTTGCTTATGTTCGTCTCGGTAACGGTGGTCAAAGCGTCCAGCTTCGCAAAGAGCGAATATGCGCCAAACGCCATCCCGGCCGGGAGCGTCAGGGGCACCTGGATTACGGTCGATTGCCGCGCCCCAAGCCGGGCTCGCGCAAACGTCAAGTTGCCCACGGCGACTGCCGACGCGTCAAGGCTCGCCGACGCCGACGCGTATAGGGTCAAAGTCAACTTTCCGACCGCGGCGACAGTCCCCGCATTGGTAATCTGCACGACCGCGCTCGACGGCGCCCCACTGCTTGACGTAACCAGGACCGGTCCCGCCGGCTGCGCGAGAATCTTTGCCCACAGGTCGACCGTCGGCGACAAAAACTGCGTGGGGCGCTTCGCAGCAACGGTGCCGAGCACTTCGCCGCTCGCGGAATCGACTTGCGCGATCAGATAGAATTTTCCCGGGGCGGGAATGTTCGACGATGAGAAGCGAAACCGAACGGTCTCACGCGCGCCGTTCACCGCGTCTGATTCAGCAAGTTGCGTAGCGTCTGCAGATAGTTCACGGGTCGACGACGCAAAAAGCTTCACGTGCTCCGCCCCGGTAGACAAACCTGGATTGCTGACGCGTATTGCAGTCTCCACGAGCTGGTTTGGAAGCACCGTCGTCGGCACGGCCGAAGAAAACGCGGCTGTGGCCGTTGCAGCAAGCATCGAGCGGGACTCCAGCGATTCGGTGACAGGCAGAACGTCGAATGTGCCTCGCGCCTTTTGCATTGCATGTCGCTCAAGAACCGATATCGATCGCTCGAGCGCCCTCTACCTGAATTGAACCGAAAACGACACGAAGGTTTGCGAGAACTTCATGAGCCGCCAGCGAATGCGGACAGCTCCAACGGATCGATCCTAGAATTGATGTGGAACGCCGGTTTATCCGGTGCAATCACTATGAACATCGTCACCTGCCCAAATTGCGGCGCGAAGAACCGAGTCGATCCCTCCAAGGACATGCAACCCGTCTGCGGCAAGTGTGGAACGAAGCTTCCCGCGGCGACCGCGACCGATCTAACGCATCCTGTGACCGTAACCGACGACAATTTCGAGACGGTGATCGCCGACAGTCGGCCCGTTCTGGTCGACTTCTGGGCGCCGTGGTGCCCGCCATGCCGCGCGATTGCCCCCACGCTGGAGCAGCTCGCCGGTGAGTCCGGCGGCAAATACGTCATCGCCAAGCTCAACACCGATGAGAACCAGCGAACCGCCAGCCGATTCCAGATCGAAGGCATCCCCACGCTGTTGATCTTCAAGAGCGGGAAGCTCGTGGATCGATTGGTCGGCGCGCATCCGAAGCCGACGATCAAGCAGCATCTGGAAGCCGCGATCCGATGAACATCTCCGCGCCCGCTTAGCCGCGCGGCGCATAGCCGAGCGATATTCGGATCGCCGTGCGAAGCTGTTTCTCGGTTCTCGATTGAGCGACCACAAGCCTGCGGGAAAGCAGTAAGATGCCGTCGTGCGCCGCCGCCTGTTCAACATCGCGTCTGCTGTGTCGCTCGTGCTGTTCGCAATGGCCATAGTTAGCGTGCGCTCATATATCAATTTTGCCGTCTACCCGAGAATTGATTGTGGCCTTGTCATCTTCGGTGTTCGGATACGAACTTCCGACGAAATATCGACTGCTGGACTGGACTTGATCAACTTCACCCTGCTGGCATTGCCAATCATCTGGGCGACCATGCGAGCGAACGCGTGGTTCAACGCATGGCTTCGTCGCAACACCAATAGGCGGGGCTTTGAAGTTCTCATGCCATCCGATCAACAGAAGCTAGATTGATCGAACGCTCATGCCATCCCACTCTTGAACAATTCTCGCCGAACATCCACCAACCGAACTTTATCCGCACTTTTTTGCTTGACGACCGATAATTGTTAGGGCATAATTATCCCTAACAACGAGCGATCACCAACGGCTTGGATGAAGCGAGGTTAGCCATGATGACTGTGCGACAAATTGAGCGTTATTGGGGTTCCCGCAGTTACGATCGGCTTTTTCACGACCTGTTGACGGCGCGCCCCGAGGCTGCGCTGCGGCTGGGCGTCGACACAACCCGCCCTGTCTCTGCCGCGGCCTTGGGCGTGATCCGTCTTGATGAACTTTCTCAATCCCATGCCACGATTTGCGCGACACTCATTAAGGCCATCATCGCTGGCCAGGAAGAAGACGGCGGCTGGGGCGACCTCGTCACCAGCGCGCTCTGTCTTAGAGCGCTCCTGACTGGCGATGGCAATGGCCCGGCCGTGCGGCAGGGTTTGCAATACCTGTCGAATCTCCAAAAGCCCGAAGGCATCTGGCCGAATATCCCCATCCGCCGCATGCCGGCTGATCCCTATGTGTCAGCACTGATCCTGTACGAATTGGGTGGTCAGCCGGGCGTTGCTTCTGTTCTTCGTATCGAAGACGCAGTCGAATGGTTTGAGAACAATCAGGATACCCTCGACAGCGAAACGCGGCAGCTCTGGGCGCGGGCCAAGCTCAGATGCGGAGCCATTCGACGACAGCCTGCGGCCCTGATGTGGTCGTGATCGATTGCCAGGCAAGCCCTCGGAAGCCACGCGGGCTTGTAAAGGGTGCAGTCGTTGACCGGCGCCAGCGCTCGCGCCACAATCGCTGGCGATGGCAATTGAGCTTGGAATTCTCGGCGCCGGCAACATGGCTGAGGCAATCGCCGCCGGCGTGATCCGCGGCAGGTTGCTTGAGCCCGAGCAGATCGTCGCCGCCGATGTATCGGCCGAGCGCCGGCTGGCATTCGAAGCCCGGCTGGGGATCGTCACGACCGACGATCCTGCCGCGGCGGCTAAGGACGCGGCTATGGTGCTGCTGAGCGTCAAGCCGCAGCACATGGCGGGATTGCTCGACTCGATCGCCGGCGTTATGCAGCCGAGCCAGTTGATCGTGTCGATCGCCGCGGGAATCAGCACGCGATTCATCGAATCGCGATTGAGTGCCGCTGACGCGCGGGGCGCGAGTGACGCGCGGGGCGCGAGTGACGCCCGGGGCGCGAGTGACGCCCGGGCCGCGGGTGATGCACGGGGCGAGAGTGATGCCCGGCCCGCGAGTGATGCGACGCCGTGGCGGGTGATTCGCACGATGCCCAACACGCCCATGCTGATGGGCGCCGGCATGGTGGCCTTGGCGCGCGGGAGCCGCGCGACCCAGGCCGATGCCGATCGGGCGACGTCGCTCTTCGCCACGGCGGCGAAGGTGATTCAGGTCACCGAGGACAAGCTGGACGCGGTGACCGCGGTCAGCGGATCGGGGCCGGCATATTTCTTTCTACTGGTGGAGCAGATGATTCGCGCCGGTGAAGCGCTCGGGCTGACGCCGGCCGAGGCGCGAACGCTGTCTATTCAAACGGCGGTCGGGGCTGCCAGGATGCTGTCTGAATCCGCCGACTCTCCGGAGGAACTGCGGCGGAAAGTCACCAGCCCGAACGGCACCACCCACGCCGCCGTTGCGCTGATGCAAGAGCGCGGCGCCGATGTGGCGATGGCCGACGCCGTGCAGGCGGCGGCGCGCCGCAGCCGCGAGTTGGGTTCTTAGAGATCGCCGCGCAATCCGATTTCTGCGTGCCTGTTCAATTTGGCACGAGACGGTTCCGGATGATTGACCGGGGTCGATGTCTTTTCGGACGGATTTCTTCTCGCGGCATAATTCGCATTGGCCGCCTGAAGTTGTCTTCTGATTGCATTCTGGCGACGTTCGGCCCGTTTCGCGTCATTTGGCGTCGGACCCCCAACTCGCGCGAAGATCACGTTTACATTTCTCGGGTTTTTCCTCATGACCGCCGACGAGCGCTTGATGCGGCGCATCCGATCGGTAAACTTCGTCCATCGGGTTTGGGCAACCGCTTTTCAAATTAGTCTTAGCACCGGCCAAGGATGGCCCCTATGCGGATTTCAATGCTTGCTCGAATTCTCGTCATCGCCCTAGCACTCTGGGCCACAGGGTGCGCGTCGGTTGTGCCGGTGGCGCACCCCGATCGTCCCGTCGCCGTTTACGTGACCGATTACGGCATCCATTCCAGTCTGTTGCTACCCACCGATGATGGCCGCTATGTGGAATACAACTTTGGCGACTGGGATTACGCGGCGCTCAATCACTGCTGGCCCAACGATGCGGTTGAGGCGTTGTTTCTCTCATCGCGCTCGACGCTGGGGCGCCGCTTTATTGATGCTCCGCCATTCGGCGATCGCCCCAAGCCCGTGCATCCCGCGCCATCACGGGTTCAGCTGGTTTACGTCTCGCAGGAAAGCGTGGATCGCGTCGTCGATACGCTCGACGCCCGCTGGCGCGCCGGCGCGGCCAACATCGTGCACAACCCCGACAACAACATGGATTTCGTCCCCGACACCGAGCACTACTCGCTGGCCAACAACTGCAATCATCTCACCGCCCGCTGCCTTCGCGACATGGGCTGCGATGTTCACGGCCTGGTGTTCACTTCCAAGTTCCAAGTGAAGCCCGGTTCGCAAGCGCTTCCCGCCGAAGCAAGCGTCGCTTCGTCCCAGAAGAAGGGCATCCTCCCTTCAGCCCAGGCAAATTAATGCCCGGGCAAACTAAGCCGGGATGATTCGCACGCAGCGCCCTTCGATCTTCAGCCGGCCTTGCTGAAAGAGTTCTATCGCTTGCGGATAAGCGATCTTCTCCTGCTCAAAGACGCGATGGGCCAGCATCGTCGGCGTGTCGCTCTCCTCCACCGCGCACGTCCGCTGCAAAATGATCGGCCCCGCGTCGTACGCGTCGTCGACAAAATGCACGGTGCATCCGCTCACCTTGCAGCCATGGGCAAGCACCGCCTCGTGAACTTTGTGGCCGAACAACCCCTTGCCGCCGAAGCTGGGCAGCAGTGACGGGTGAATGTTCATCGTCTGCCCGCGATATCGCTCGGGGATTTCCAGCAGGCAGAGCCATCCCGCCAGGCAGACCAGCTCGACATCAGCTGAATCCACGAGTTCAAAAACCCGCCGGCTAAAGCTCGCGCAATCGCCGAAGGTTTTCCGCTCGACGATTTCGGTTCGCAGCCCCGCGCCGCGGGCGCGCTCGATGCCCACAAGCCCGGCGCGCGAGCCGATCACGATCGACATCTGTGCGTTCAGCTTTCCGATGGAAATGCGATCCAGCAGATTAAGCAGCGTCGTGCCCGAACCGCTGAGCAGCACGGCCAGTTTGATTGGCTTTTGTGGCATTGCGCTACTTGTCGCCTTGCGAGGATTCGACGGCCGCCGCATCGCGGGCGCTCAGTTCCGGATGCCGCGGGTCTTGGCCGACGTCAGGCCGTCGCTTCCAGCTTCGCGCGCACGCGCGATAGGTTTCGCGGCGGTCGATTACCTTCACGCCGGCTCCCGTCCCATCGGCAAACGAATGGAATCCCGCGGCCAGGAGATCTTCCAGATCAACACCGTACGGCGCGAGCCGCGCCCGCGTCGCCGCGTCAACCTCGTAGACGATCTCGGCATCCAGCGCCTTGTTCATCCCGGCCTGTTTTTTCAGGGCGTCGAGCTGCTGCAACGCCGCGTCGCGCAGATCAAAGAGCTGCTTCCATTCCAGCTTCTGCTCTTCGGAAACGACTTTGCCCGACGGCTTGGGCATCGTCGACAAGTGCACGCTTTGCAAGTCGGAATCCGCGCCGGGTTTATGCCGGATGAACTCCCACGCCTCGTCGGCGGTGAAGACAACCATCGGCGCCAGCAGCTTGGTCAGCACGATGACGATCTGATGCATGACCGTCTGGCAGCGCCGCCGAATCGGCGAATTGGGCGTCTCGCAATACAGCCGGTCTTTCATGGCATTGCCATACACAGCGCTCATCTGCACCGAACAGAAATCGTGTAGCAGCCGAAAGACGCGATGAAGCTGGTAGCTGTCGTACGCGGCGGTCACTTGCTCGATCAGTGAATCGAGTCCCGCCAGCGCCCAGCCATCCAGGCTTTTCTGCGGCACAGGCTGCGCGTGTTCGCTGGGATCGAAGTCATACAAATTCGCCAGCAGGAATCGAAGCGTGTTGCGGATCTTGCGATACTTATCGCCGAACTCCTTCACCGCGCCGCGGCTGGCGGGCATGTCCCCCTCATAGTCCATGCTGCAACACCACAGCCGCAGGACGTCGGAGCCGAACTCGTTGATCAGCTTCAGCGCATTGGGATAGTCGGGATTTGAATCCTGATCGCGCTTGCTCCACTTGGTGCCGTCCGGCTTCACAGCGAAGCCATGCGTCAGCACCTGCCGGAATGGCGCCTTGCCCGTCGCGCCCAGGCTCGGCAGCAGCGAAAGCTGGAACCACCCGCGATGCTGGTCGGAGCCTTCGAGGTAAAGATCCGCCGGGAATTTCAGATTCGGTCGCGCCTGTAGGACCGCATGCCAGGAGTTGCCGCTTTCGAACCAGACATCGAAGATGTCTTTCTCTTTGCGAAGCGAATCGGCTTGGAAGCCGGGCGGATATCGGAAATCCGCGCCGAGCAATTCCGCCGGCGTATCCGTGAACCACGCATCCGAGCCCTTCTCGGCGAAACGCTTCGACACCGCGATCACGGATTCGGGAGTGAGCAAGGGTTCGCCCTGCTCGTTGTAGAACACCGGGATCGGCAAGCCCCACGCCCGCTGGCGCGAAACGCACCAGTCCGGCCGCGAAGTCAGCATTCCCGAAATGCGATGCTTGCCCCATTCGGGAACAAATTTCACATCCTTCTCGCACGCGGATTGAGCGCGCTCGCGAAGCGTGCGCGGCGATCCAGTTTCGCCGCCACAAACGAACGGCTTATCCATCGCGATGAACCACTGCTCGGTCGCGCGGAAGATGATCGGCGTCATGCTCCGCCAATCGTGCGGGTAGCTGTGCATGATCTTCACTTCGTCGAACAGGTAGCCCAGTTCGCGCAGCTTGTCGGTGATGATCGGGTTCGATTCCTTCGTGCTCTTGCCGCGGATGAACTCCGGCGTCGTTTCATCAAAGCGGCCACTGGCCAGCACGGGGCTATAGATATCGAGGCCAAAGCGAACGCCGGTCTCGTAGTCGTCTTCGCCGTGGCCCGGCGCGGTGTGAACCAGGCCGGTGCCGTCGGTCGTTGTGACGTAATCAGCGGTCAGCAGCTTGCCGCGGCGATCGATGAAGGGATGCGTGTATTCCAGGCGCATCGCCATCAATTCAGCGCCGGTGTGAACGACGCCGGTCAGCTCGTGCGATTCGACGCCGGCGCGATTCTCGAAAACCGCCTTCATCAGATCCTCGGCGACGATGCCGACTTTCGTCGTGCCGCCGCGCGTGTATTTCACGTACGCGTAGCGCACATCGGGATGCGCCGCGACGGCCAGGTTCGCCGGCAGCGTCCACGGCGTGGTCGTCCAGATGATCAGTCCGACCGGTTCTTTGAAACCCTCGGCGGCTTTCGATCCCGCCACCAGCGGAAGCTCGACATACACCGTCGCATCTTCAACATCTTTGTATTCCAGCTCGGCATCGGCCAGCGCAGTCTGATTCGCCACCGACCACGCGACCGGCTTAAGCTGCTTATAGACGATCCCCGCGCGCACAAACTCGGCAAAGACTTCCAGCGTCTTGGCTTCGTACCCCGCGCGAAGCGTCATGTATGGATCGGCCCAATCCCCCAGGATGCCGCAGCGCTGGAATTGCTCGCTCTGCAAAGCACCGTATTTCTCGGCGTATTCGTAGCAGCGCTGGCGCACTTCGAGCACGCTCATCTCGCGGATGTTTTTCCCTTCCTTCTTGATCTGCTCCTGGATCTTGTGCTCGATCGGCAGGCCGTGGCAGTCCCAGCCGGGCACGTAGGGCGTTTGAAATCCCTGCATGCAGCGGAAGCGGATGATGACATCCTTCAGGTTCTTGTTGATCAGATGGCCGATGTGAATGTCGCCGTTCGCGAACGGCGGGCCGTCGTGGAGAATCCACTTCTCGGCTTTCGCCCGATGCTGAAGTGTCTGCTCATAGAGCTTTCCATCGCGCCAGTTGCGCAGACGCAACGGCTCGCTCTGCACAAGCTTGGCCTCCATCGCAAACGCAGTCTGCGGGAGGTTGAGCGTCTCCTTGTAGCTTTTCTTTGATGCGCTATCGGTGGCCATTTTTCCTGTACTCGATGCGGTGCGAGAAACTTCAGATGTGTTCCACAACTGCGGTCGCGCGCGCCGGTGTTTCGGAACTGATCTCGTCGAAGCCCGGTACTGTATCGGCCCCTTCGCGGCGCTCCAAGTGGATCGACCGCCATCCGCCCCGGCGAAATCGGATGTAGATGAATGTGCCGAGGATGACGCCGTAAATGGTGGCGACCGTCCACGGCCCGGCCGGACCCCATTGCGGCCGAAATCGCGCAACCAGATATCCGCCGAACACGGTGATGCTCCAGCAGAGCACGATCGTCGCAACCGCCGGAACAATCGTGTCTCCCGCGCCGCGCAGCGCACCATTGTAGGTGATGTAGAGCGCATCGAAGAACTGATAGATCGCGGCGAAAACCAGCAGCATGGAGCCGACGCGCAATACTTCCGGATCGGCGGTGAATACACGGATGAGCTGATGCCGGCCCACAACGAAAATCGCGCCGCAGCTCAGCATGTAAATGGCCGCGACTTTGAACCCGAGGTTCGCGCGAATGACCGCCAGGTCATGCCGACCCCGGCCGATGTAGCGGCCGACGAGCGCGGTGACGGCCGCGGATATGCCAAAGGCCAGCATGAAGCTCACCGACATATATCGGAGCATGAAGGTGTTGGCGGCCATCGCGCGGGTGCCGAACTGGCCCATCACCCAGACGCTGAAGATCGACCACGCGAGAATATCGGCTATCAACCCCGTCCCCGCGGGAACCCCGATCTTGATCAGGGTCTTGAGCGCCGCAAATCGCGGCTTCCAGTCGAGCAGGCGATAGGTCGATCGCAGCATCGGCTGCATCGCGAAGCCGGTCAGGCACGCGGTTTCGCAAAGGACACCGATGTTCTGCGCCCACGCCGCGCCGGCGATTCCCATGGGATGAAGCCCGAGATGCCCGAAGAGCATCGCCCACGCCGCAACCGCATTGATCGACACGCCGATGATCGAGCAGACCATGACGGCCCGCGGCCGATCGACGCCAAGCAGAAACTGGCCGACGGCGGTGCCGAACAGCTTGATCGCGGTCGCGCTCAGCACGATCTGGATGTAGGTCGTCTCCAGCGCCGCGAGGATCGGCTCGTGCCCAAACGCATGAAACATCCGCGGCGCCAGCGGCAGCGCGAAGGCCAGCGCAATCGACATCACGAGGCTGAACCAGATCCCCTGCCACAGGTAGCGCCCGCACGCGGCGAAATCCTTCCGGCCATACGCCTGGCTGACCAGCGTATTGACCACCCACAGCACGCCGACGCCGAAGCTGATGATCGAAAACCCCAGCAACCCGCTGTTGCCCGCGGCGGTGGCCTCGGCCTCGCCGACGCGACTGAGCATCAGCGTGTCAAGAAACTGCATGACCGTGTAAGACGCCATCTGCGCCACGGTCGGCGCAGCCAGCGAGATCAGCTCCGCGAGCGGGGAACGCTCGGAAGCTTCGAGATTAAGAACAGTAGTTGCTGCGCTGGTTGACACGGGTTTGTATGGTAGGCGCTCGAACTGGGATGAGCGATTTCAGAGCGCTCGCATGCATTAATACTGTATTTCAAGCCCTTTGAATCGAACGTGTGGGTTCAAATAGTCCATTCAATGGTTAGTGAGAAGTTCGAGCTGCGCTTCGTCGCGCCGCTCAACTACGTTCAATGCCGCTGAAGACGATGTCGATCAACGCGTCGATGTATTTATCGGGAAGGTCGACGCCGTCGCCATCATACGGAAGCAGAAGCCGGTGATAGAGCGGTCCATAGAGCGCATCAAGCACGATGTCCGGATCGAGGCCGGCGCGGAGTTCGCCGCTGGCGATGCCTCGGCGGACTATCTCCCGGGAGATCAGGCGTCGCGCCAGCAGCCATTGCTCGATGAGGGCCTTGCGCAAGAGTCCATCCATTTGTGCGCGACCGATCAAGGGCCGCAGGACTTTTCCGTGACGACCGCGGAACGATCGGGCCACCAGCCGCATGGACGCGCGAAAACTCTCGCGAGCGGTGGCGCGCTGCTGGATTGGCGCGCTATGAGCGATGTCGGCGAGGACCGCGTCGGCAACAACCGCCCACGCGTTGGCCCAGCGACGGTAAATCGTCGCCTTGCCGACACCAGCCCGCGCGGCGACGCCTTCAAGGGTCAGGGCGTCGAATCCGAGTTCCAACCCCAGATCCAGTGCAGCCTTGAGAATGTCCGACGTCGTTCGCGCGTCGCGAGGCCGCCCCGCGGGAGGCTTGGCGAGGCGGGTCGTTTTGATCTTCTTCATATTGCTTGAATTACTCCGGAGTGCGCTCCATCCGCGTGCTTTCAAGCGTGCGCGGGCCCCGAAAAAAATCGCGACGCAAAAAAAACGGGTTGATATCAATACGATACGCACCGTATTGTATTGTCCGAGCGGAACCTATTCAAGGAGAAACGTCATGTATGTCGTCACAGGAATTACTGGAAAGGTTGGCGGCGAAATCGCTCGTAATCTTCTGAAGGCGGGTCGCGCCGTTCGGGCGGTAGTTCGCGATCTGCGGAAAGGGGCGATCTGGGACGATCTGGGTTGCGACGTGGCGCTGGCTGACATGAACGACGCCGCGGCGATGACGAGCGCGTTCAAGTCGGCGGCGGGCGTGTTCATTTTGCTTCCTCCCACTTTTGATCCGTCGCTGGGCTTCCCCGAAACGCGGGCGATCGTTGCCGCGATTCGCCAGGCACTGGAAGCGGCGCGCCCGCGGCGGGTCGTCTGTCTTTCCACAATTGGCGCGCAGGCGCAGCGCCCAAATCTGCTGACGCAGCTGGCGATGTTGGAGCAAGCGGCGGGCGATCTGCCCATGCCCGTCACGTTTCTGCGGCCCGCGTGGTTCATGGAGAATTGCAGTTGGGACGTCGCTTCCGCGCGGGATGCCGGCGTGATCAACAGCTTTTTGCAGCCGCTCGATAAGGCGGTGCCCATGGTTGCGACAGCCTACATCGGACGTGTCGCCGCGGAGTTGCTGCAGGAAAATGGGTCGGGCCGCCAGGTCGTTGAGCTTGAAGGGCCGACGCGCATTACCCCAAACCAGATCGCGGCGACGTTCGCCGAACTCTTCGGCCACCCTGTTCACGCTGAAGTGGTCCCGCGCCAAACCTGGGAGGCGCTTTTCAAGTCGCAGGGCATGAAGAATCCGGAGCCGCGCATCCAAATGCTCGATGGCTTCAATGAAGGGTGGATCGAATTCGAGCAGGACCCAGCGAGCCGACGCAAAGGACGGGTCGAACTGAAAGAGGTGCTCGGGCGGCTGATCTCGGAAGCTCAGTGAACGCCCGGGCAAACCGCTATACGATGCGCGCATCGGGTTTGAGTCACAGGAAACGGTCAATCGCGAGTCCTGTATAGGTGAGACAATTGGGTAAGCGTCATGATTTAAAATCGGACCACGGATTTTGACATCGGACACGGCAACTGAACATGGGAGGGCTTCGTGGCAAAGAAACGAGCTTCCAAGCGAAAAGCTATTGCCCAACGCGGCGCTAAATCCAAATCGGTACATACGGACTTCGAACAAGTGTTGTCGCTTATCGAAGACGCCCGTGCCCGTGCGGTCGCGGCGGTTAACACTGAGCTGATCGACCTATATTGGGCGATCGGACAGCACATCAGTCGGAAGATCGTTCAAGACGGCTGGGGCCAGGGACACTCCTTCCGCGTTCTCGTTGACATGCAAGTTGATTGGCGCTGAAGTGTTGCGCATCAAGGAGGTCCGAACATGGATGCGTTCATGCGTGAATTGATGCGGCGTTCCCCCCTGGCGGCGAGCGTGTTGGAAGCCTGCGACTACATGTTTGATGATCG
>Ga0182024_10001550_pt1 | contig 58994 bp, 45 predicted proteins | sample P32metaG_FD_120480 | JGI IMG/M metagenome (GOLD analysis project Ga0182024, IMG submission 120480) | Permafrost microbial communities from Stordalen Mire, Sweden - P3-2 metaG (Illumina Assembly) | ecosystem: Environmental > Terrestrial > Soil > Wetlands > Permafrost | place: Sweden: Stordalen...
CGTCAAAATCAGCTCGAAGCGGAATGGGCATGACGAACCTCCTTCGTTCGCCGCCTTGAATCAGAGCAAAGCTGATTTGAAAAGACCCCGACGAGTCAGGCTTTCAGAGTTCTGGTATTAGTCTCAATCCCGACGCAAAATCCCGTTGCAAATGCGTGTCCGGCGCCCCAGTGGGGACCGGCAAGAGGGAAGCTTTCATGGGCCGCGCGACCGCTGCCTTATGCCGCCAAGCCTTCTTCGCCGCCTTAGCCAGCGCTGTTCTGGCGGGCGCGCTATCGGCGGCATCGGGGACGGCGCGGCCTCAAGGCGGCGCCGATATGGCCTTCGACTCGCCGATCCTTGTCCGATCGGTCGCTCTCGACCACGCGCTGATCGTGAGCGAGGCTAGGGCGCCCGTTGACGTCCCAACTCATGAATTGGCGAGGGCCGCCGCGCCGGCCAAGGCGCAAATCCCGCTCGCCCGGCGGGTTTGCGCCGCCCTGCCGTGTCAGCGCATCGTCGCTCTCGCGCTGGCTGCGCCTCGCCGAGCCGGGGCCCAAGGGGAGACAGCGCCGACGAAGGTGGCGTTTGAAGCGCCGGCGTCGGAGGAGGACAAGCGCGCCCGCTCTTTTTCGGAGCGTCTGCTGCAGCCTGTCGGAAACCTTCGCGATCGCGTCATCGGGCTGATATCATCTTTATGAATGACCCCGCCCCTCGATTCGACGCCACGCAGCCTGATCGTTTTCAACGTCGGCTCGTCGAGCCTCAAATACCAGCTGTTTGCGTTTGACGGCACACTTGTCGGCGAAGCGCTGGCGCATGGCAATTTCGAGCGGCATGCAAGCGTCGGCGGGACAGACGAGCCCTCGCCGGCCGACATCGCGCTTTTGTCGCAGGCGCTCGAGGAGGCCGAGAAGTCCGCGCCGGGGCGGCCGGTTTCAGCCGCCGGCCATCGTGTCGTGCACGGCGGGCGCGTCTTCCTGGCCTCTATCCTGGTTGATGCCAGCCAAATCGAGAAAATCGCCGCGCTAAGCGATCTCGCGCCGCTGCATCAGCCGCATAATCTGATGGCGATCCGCGCTTTGGCCAAGCTGCGGCCCGATCTGCCGCAAGTTGCCGCCTTCGACACCGCCTTTCACCGCACGATGCCGCTGGAGGCCCGCCGCCTGCCACTGCCCGATTGGGTCTTCGAGGCCGGGATCGAACGCTATGGCTTCCACGGGCTCTCCTATGCCTGGCTGGTCGAGGCTCTGCGCGCGCGGCGCGGCGGCCTGCCTCCGCGCGTGCTGGCCTTCCATTTAGGCTCGGGAGCGAGCGCCTGCGCCATTGTCGAAGGCCGCTCGGTCGACACCAGCATGAGTTTTTCGACGCTCGACGGGCTGATGATGGCGAGCCGGCCGGGCGCGCTCGACCCAGGCGTGCTGCTGCATCTGATGCGCACGAAAAATATGGACGCCGGCCAATTGACGGATCTCCTTTACGGCCAGTCCGGTCTTGCCGGCGTATCCGGCCTCACCGGCGATATGCGCACGCTGCTCGCCTCCCGCGAGCCCAGCCCAAAGCTTGCCATCGCCCTCTATTGCCGCCGCGCCGGGCAGATCGGGGCGGGGCTCGCCGCAATGATGGGCGGGATCGACGCCGTGGTTTTCACCGGCGGCGTCGGCGAGAATGCAGCGCCGATCCGCAGCGAAATCGCCAGCTTCCTCACCCATCTCGGCGTGAGGCTCGACGAAGCGGCGAACCGGAGCGGCGGAGAGGTGATTTCCCCGGCCAGCGCTAAAATCGACGCGCTCGTCGTGCCCGCCAATGAAGAGCGCATCATCGCGCAGGAAATGGCGGCGATATTGAAGTCTATATGACGTTGCGCTCAAGAAGCGGGCGTCCTGCGGCGATCCGCTCATAAGCGAAATCGCTAAGATCGAGCGCTTCATAGCGGCCTAGCGCGATGAGTTCGGCCAGGCCCCGGCCAATCGCCGGCGATTGTTGAATGCCATGGCCGGAAAAGCCCGCCGCAAGAAACGCGTTATCGAGGCCGGGCACGCGCCCGACAATCGCATTGTGGTCGAAAATGTTGAGATCGTAATGGCCTGCCCAGGCGCGTCCGGGACGGAGGTTTTCAAATGCCGGAATGCGATGGGCGAGCGCCGGCCAGATGATTTCGTCGAATTGCGGCCATTCGACTTCGAAATCGTCGCTGTCGGGGTCTTGCGCCTCCGGCGGAGAGACGCCGCAAATGTAGGACTCGCCTTCCGTGCGGACATAGACGCCGCTTGTGTCGATCACTAGCGGGCAGCGAGCGATGCGCTCTTTGGCGGTGAAGAGGAACACGCAGCGCTTGCGCGAATGCACGGGAATGGCGACGCCCATCTCACCGGCGAGTTTCGCCGCGCCCGAGGCGCCTGCCGCATTGACGAAGGCGCCGCAGGCGAAGCGCTCGCCGCTCGCCAGCCGCACGGTTGAGACTCGCGCGCCTTCGCGCTCGATCTCGACGATCTCCCCTTCGCGATAGACCGCGCCGAGCGAGCGCGCCTTGCGTCGAAACGCTTGCATCAGCATGTAGCCGTCGAACCAACCCTCGCCCGAGCGGCCCCATGCGGCGGCGGCAACGCCGTCGAGGTTGAGGAACGGAAAGCGCGCCTTCAAGGCGTCGGCTCCCAGCAGGAGAATGTCGGCGCCCTCAAAGAGCTGCGTTGCGTGATTGGCCGCCAGGATTGGAGCGCCCGCCTCGCTCGCCAGATAGAGATAGCCGTTCTCGGTGAGGGCCAGTTCTGGCGCTTCGCCCTCCACCGCGAGAATGTCGCGCGCTCGGCGCAGGAAGGAGACGCCGTAGAGCCCGACACGGATATTGATCGGACTGGAGAATTGCTGACGGATGGAGCTCAGGGAAAGCGAAGAAGCGGCTTGGGCGTAGGTCATGTCCCTGTCGACGACGAGGATGCGGCCCGTAAAACCTTGATGCGCGGCCAGATGATAGGCGATGGAAGAGCCCATCACGGCGCCGCCGCCGATAATGACGTCGTAGGATTCGATCATCGCGGCGGGAGTCTCCTGGGCTTCGGCACGGGATGAGCTTGTGCTTTTCCTGGTGGAGCGCTGTCAAGCCTAGCCACCCATCACTTGGCAAAAGGGACCGCCGTCCAAGCGTGCCATACGGTGATTGCGGCGACGGCGATGAAGAGCAGCCCGGCCGCGCGGCCGACAAACTGGATCGCCTGCGGACACCCGACAATAAACTCACGGCTTGCGCCGGTGGCCAGCGCCAATCCGCCATAAACGCCAGCTTGCGTCGTCACGATCATGGCGTCCATCACCGGCGCCTGAGACCAAAGCGCGCCATATTGGGGCCTCAAGAACTGCGGGAACACGGCAAGCGTGAACAGATAGGCCTTGGGATTGAGCAGGCAGGTCGCGGCTCCCTGGCGAAAGGCCAGCCACGATGAGCCGGGTCGCGCCGGGCCCGAGCACGCCTACGACGATGGAGCTGCGCACCAGAGCCATGCCGACCCAGCCCATATAAGCGGCGCCGGCAAAGAGCATCAGCGTAAACAGCGATGGCGCGAGTTTCAGCAGCACTCCGACGCCGGTCGCGCCGATTAGCGCATGAACGGCGCCGCCCGTCATAACGCCGGCCGTCGCCGAAAGCCCAGCCCGGCGTCCAACGGTGAGGGCGTTAGCGAGCACAAACAGCATATCCATGCCCGGCACGGCGATGATGCCGAACAGAAGGACGAAGAAAAGCCAGAGATTTTCGGCATAAGTCATGTCAGTTGCCCATTCGTCAGCTGGCGTGGCTCGATCGAAACATATTGTTTTCAACCGGATGAAGAGCCTGTATCAAAGCTCAACTGACAGCGTATTGTCAGTTGCGTTGAGGCGAAGGCAATAAAGGGCGACGGCCATGCGCAAAGCGTCGCGTCTTTTCGAGATAATTCAGATCCTCAGGCTAGCCCGAAGGCCGACGACGGCCGCGCAGATCGCGCAAAGCCTCGAAGTCGCGCCGCGTTCGATCTATCGCGACATAGCCGCGCTGCAGGCGATGCGGGTTCCCATCGAAGGCGGCCGCGGCGTCGGCTATATCCTGCGCCCCGGCTTCGATCTGCCGCCGCTGATGTTCTCGATCGAGGAGACGGAAGCCATCGTGCTGGCGATCGCCCTGCTGGAGCGCACGGGCGACGCGGAGCTCAAACAAGCAGCCAAACGCGTCAGCCGGAAGATCGCCGCGGCCATGCCGGCGCCGCTGCGCCAAACGCTGAGCGCCAATGCCCTCCATGCCTGGGGGACGGTGGCTGCCTCCCCCGAGGGGATCGATCTGGCTCTGGTGCGTCGCGCCATCCGCGAGGAACGAAAGCTTCAGATCGACTATCGCGACGAACTCGGCCGTGCGACGAGAAGGACAATCCGACCGCTCGCGCTGATCTATTATGCGCAAACGGCCAATATCGTTGCCTTGTGCGAACCGCGCCAGGCGCTGCGCAAATTCCGGACGGATCGTGTAGTGGAAGGCGTCCCCGTCGATGAACATTTCCACGGCGAGGGCGACAATTTGCGAAGGGAATGGATCGCAGGGTGGAGAATCAACGAAGACGCGGTTATTGGCTGAGCGGCGGATAACACCTCGATGGGACAACGTCGCCGATCGCATATCGCCCCCTGTGGGTTAGAGTGGTAAGTAAGCGGAAGGTTAGATTGAAATGACACGATTGGTCGGCAAATGCGCGGTTGTCACGGGCGCGGCGAATGGTATTGGCTTGGCCTGCGCGCGCCGCTTCGCATCGGACGGCGCCGCCGTCGTGCTCGCCGACATCAACGCCGAGCTTGGTGAGGCGGCAGCCCGGCGATTGCGCGAGGAGGGACATCGGGCAATTTTTGTTGCGACCGACGTCACCCAGCGCGCGGCGATCGACGCGCTCGTCAATCGCGCGGTCGTCGAATATGGCCGACTCGATATCATGCTCAATAATGCCGGCGTCGCGCTCACCGCCTCGATCCTCGAAATGAGCGATGAAATATTCGACAAGGTCTTATCGACCAACCTGCGCTCAGCCTTCATCGGCACGCAATTGGCGGCGCGTCAGATGGTCGCGAGCGGGTGCGCCGGCGTCATCATCAATATGTCCTCCGTCAATGCGCTGCTCGCCATTCCCGGCCTTGGCGCTTATGCCTGTTCCAAAGGCGCTTTGAATCAACTAACCAAAGTGGCGGCGATCGAACTCGCCCCGCATAAGATTCGCGTCGTGGCAATCGGACCGGGCACAATCCTGACGGATCTGGCCAGGCAAGCGGCGATGAGCGATGAAGCGGCGCGACGCAAAATTCTTTCGCGCACACCAATCGGCCGGCCAGGCGAACCAGAAGAAGTTGCCTCCGTCGCTTCGTTCCTCGCAAGCGATGACGCGTCTTATATTACTGGACAGACCATCTATCCCGACGGCGGGCGCCTCGCGTTGAATTACACCGTGCCGGTTGGGGAGTGAGGAGCGCCAGCGCGCGTTCGAAGGTTGCGTCGGTGCACGGCCGACGCTAGAGCAGCCGAGGCAACAAGGAAAAACGAATGCGTCCCTCCAACCGCGCGCATGATGAATTGCGCAAGGTGACTTTCGAGCGCGGCGTTGCGCGCTATGCCGAGGGCTCCTGCCTCGTGCGCTTTGGCGAGACGCATGTGCTGTGCGCGGCTTCCCTCGAAGACAAGCCGCCTCCGTGGCTGCGCGGCCAGGGGCGGGGCTGGGTGACGGCCGAATATGCGATGCTGCCGCGCGCGACGTCGACGCGAACGCGCCGCGAATCGACGGTCGGCAAGGTTTCCGGCCGAACGCAGGAAATCCAGCGCCTGATCGGACGGTCATTGCGCGCCGTTGTCGATCTACCTCGCCTGGGCGAACGCCAGATCACGCTCGATTGCGACGTGCTGCAGGCCGATGGCGGCACGCGGACGGCGGCGATCACCGGCGCCTGGATCGCGCTGAACGATTGCCTCAAATGGATGACGCAGCGCTCTATTCTGCGCGACAATCCGATGCGCGAGCCGGTCGCAGCCGTTTCCTGCGGCATCGTCAAGGGCGAGGCCGTGCTCGACCTTGATTACGCTGAGGATTCGACCGCCGAAACCGATGCCAATTTCGTATTGACGGCTTCGGGCGGCCTTATCGAAGTGCAAGGCACGGCGGAGGGCGCGCCATTCAGCGAAGCGCAATTGCTGAGCCTGCTGGCGCTCGCGCGCAGGGGAATCATGCAATTGATCGAGATGCAGAAGGCGGCGATCGCGAGTTGAGCCTTTTGGGCGGCGCTAGAAACGGCCCTATCGCAGCGCCCAAGCCCGCAAAAGATGATGGGCGACCGCCATCGGGTGTGGCGCGAGCAATTTGCCGGAATGGCGCGCCTCCAGCATCGAGACGGATTCCTCGCGCGAGAACCACCGCGCGTCTTCAAGCTCCACGCCGTCGATATGAAGTTCGCGCGTCGTCGCGTGTGCGATGCAACCGATCATCAAGGAGGCCGGAAACGGCCAGGGTTGCGAGGCGAGATAGGCGACCTCGCCGCAGCGGACGCCGGCCTCCTCGAAGATTTCGCGGCGCACCGCCGCTTCGATCGTCTCGCCCGGCTCGAGAAAGCCGGCAAGGCACGAATACATCGCCTTGGGAAAGCGCGCCTGGCGCCCGAGCAGGCAATTGTCGCCATCGACCGCCAGCATGATGACGACCGGGTCGGTGCGCGGGAAATGCACCGCCTTGCAGACGTCGCATTCGCGCCGCCAGCCCGCCGCGGCGACCTTGGTGAGAGCGCCGCAATTGGCGCAATGGCTGTGGCGCTGATGCCAATGCATCAGCGCCTTGGCCTGGCCGAAAATGCCGATGAGATCGGGCGAAAGCAGGCCCTGAACCGCGATCGAGCGCATGTCGATCAGCGCGATATCGGCACGCCCGGGCGCGACCATCATGCGCCGGTCGAGAAAGCCGTCGCTGGCGTCCGACCGCAATTCGACCGCGCTATCGTCCAGCAACACGGCGTAGACCGGGGCGCCGCCGGGAAAGAGGCCGAGCAGCGCGGTCTGGCGCGTCGCCCCGAGCCCCTCGATCTCGTCCAGGGAAAAGAGCGGATCGGGATCGCCGGCGCGCTTTTTTAGAAGCGGCGTGTCGCGGCAAAGCAGCAGCGCGCGCGCATCGGGCCGTGCGCGCAAATGGGCCAGAAACGCCTCATCCTCGCGCCGCTCGGAAAGCCGATCGAGCGGATTGACGGCAAAGCCGAATTGCGGCGGCCGCGCGGCCGATTTGAAAAATGCCTCATTCATGCCTTCAACGCTCCGTTTAACTCAGGCTTCCGCGGTGCCCCTGGCCGCTTGGCGTCGAAATGGGCGCCATGCTGGCCAAGAAAGCAATTAGCGGCTTAAATCACGCGAATCGAGACAGGACCGCAACGCTAAGAGAAAGCCTCATGACGCAAGGAATCACAAGGCGCAGGGCGCTGAAAGTCGCTGCCGCCGGCCTCACATTGCCGTGGGAACTGGCGACACGCGCCGCGTTTGCCGAGGGCGAGATCGAAACGCACGGGCTTTCGGCTTTCGGCGACGTCGCTTTGCCGCCTGATTTCAAACATTTCGACTATGTCAATCCCGACGCCTCGAAGGGCGGTCTGCTCTCGCTGCAGATCACCGCGACCGGCGGCAATCAGAATTTCGATACGTTCGACACGCTGAATATGTTTTCCATAAAGGGCGATGGCGCCGCCGGCATGACCGCGACCTTCGACAATCTGATGGCGGCGACGGGCAACGAGCCGGACTCCGTCTATGGCTTGGTCGCCCGCGCCGTCCGCTATACGCCGGACAAGCTCACTTACCGGTTCCTGCTGCGCCCCGAGGCCCGCTTCAGCGACGGCACGCGGCTGACGGCGAGCGACGTCGCGTTCTCCCTGCAGACCCTCAGGGAGAAAGGCCATCCGACCTTCTCGCAAGTCCTCAGCGATTTCGAAAGCGCGAGCGCAGAAGCCGACGACGTGGTGATGGTGCGCCTCATCAAAGATCGCAGCCGCGACGCGCATCTCATTGTCGCTGGCATGCCGATCTTCTCGCAGGCCTGGTGGAAGACGCGCGATTTCAACGCTTCGACGATGGAGGCCCCTCTCGGTTCGGGGCCCTATAAGGTGAAGACTTTCGAGCAAGGCCGCTTCATCGAATTCGAGCTCGTCGGGGATTATTGGGCCAAGGATCTGCCCGTCAATATCGGCACGAATAATTTCCAACGCTTGCGCTTTGAATATTATCGCGAGCGGCAAGTCGCCTTCGAGGCGTTCAAGGCGGGTGCAATCAATTTCCATGAAGAATTGACGGTGCCGAACTGGGTGGCCGGTTATGATTTTCCCGCTGCCCGCGAAGGAAGGGTGAAGAAGGAGGTTCTCCACAATGGCGCGCCGACCGGCAACCAAGCCTGGTACTTTAACATGCGCCGCGAAGAATTCACCGACCCGCGGGTGCGTGAGGCGATCGGCTTGGCCTTCGACTTCGAATGGACCAATAAGAATATCAAATATTCCTCGACGAAACGCGTGACCTCCTATTTTCAGAATTCCGACATGGAGGCCAAAGGCCCGCCCGGCCCAGAAGAACTCGCGCTACTCGAGCCGTTTCGCGGCAAGATCCCCGACGCGGTGTTTGGCGAACCCTATCTCCCACCCGTCTCCGACGGCTCGGGCAGCGACCGTCAATTGCTTCGGCGCGCAAATGATCTTCTGCTCGCCGCGGGGTGCATGAGAGAGGGTAGCGCGCTCAATTTGCCGAACGGCAAGCGTTTCACGATGGAGTTCCTTGATTTTTCGGACTTCTTGCAGCCCGTTACGGCGCCTTTCGCCCAAAATTTGCAAAAGCTCGGCATCGACGCGCGATTGCGTATCGTCGATTCCGCGCAATACAAAGCGCGAACCGAGAGTTTCGACTTCGACGTGGCGGGCGCAAGATTCGGCGGCAGCCCGACGCCAGGCGCCGAATTGCGCATCTTCTTCAGCTCGGTCTCCGCCGCGCAGCCCGGCTCGCGCAACTTGGGCGGTCTCGCGGATCCTGTCGTCGACGCCTTGATCGAAAAGATCGCCAAAGCGCAGTCGCGCGTCGAACTCAATACAGCGTGCCGCGTCCTCGACCGCGTGTTGCGGGCGGGCCATTATTGGGTCCCGATGTATTATCGCGACGAGATCTGGATCGCCTATTGGGACGCCTTCGCGCGACCCGAGCGCCAACCCAGGCTGGGCACCGGCGCGCCCGACACCTGGTGGTGGGACGAGCAGAAGGCAAAAAAAATTGGGCTTTAGGCCAGATAGATCGGCTATGAACGAGTCTTGCCCGTCTTTCGCGCCTTCGGCGCGCGTGAAACCTTAGTCCATGCTCGCCTATATCGCCCGCCGCATTCTGCTGATGATCCCGACCATTTTCGGCATCATGCTGGTTTCGTTCGCCATCGTGCAATTTGTACCGGGCGGCCCGGTCGAGCGCGCCATCGCGCAATTGCAGGGGTCCGACGAAGGCTCGACCTCGCGCATCGGCGGGGGCGGCGGCCAGATCGGCGCCGGCGCCATGGCGCATTCTGGCGACATCACCTCGCGCTATCGCGGCGCCCAGGGGCTCGATCCAAAATTCATCAAGGAACTGGAGAAGCAATACGGATTCGACAAGCCGGCCCCCGAGCGCTTCGCGATGCTGGTCCGGGATTATGCGACCTTCAATTTCGGACGCAGCTACTTTCGCGACGAGCCGGTCCTGACCCTCATCAAGGAAAAGCTGCCGGTGTCGATCTCGCTCGGGCTGTGGATGACGTTTTTGTCCTATGCGATCTCGATCCCGCTTGGCATAAGGAAGGCCGTCACGGACGGATCGCGGTTCGACATCTGGACCTCGGGCGTCGTCATCGTCGGCTATGCGATACCAAGCTTCCTGTTCGCGATCCTGCTCGTCGTGCTCTTCTGCGGCGGATCGTTCTGGCAGATTTTTCCGCTGCGCGGATTGACCTCGGATAATTTTGCCGACCTTTCCTGGCCGGCCAAAGTGCTGGATTATCTCTGGCACATCACATTGCCCGTGACGGCTTTGGTGCTGGGTTCGTTTGCGACATCGACGCTGCTGACCAAGAATTCCTTTCTCGAAGAAATCAAGAAGGCCTATGTCCAGACGGCGCGGATGAAAGGCCTGTCGGAACGGCGCGTACTCTACGGCCACGTCTTCCGCAACGCGATGCTGATCGTCATCGCCGGCTTCCCCGGCGCCTTCATCGGCGCCTTCTTCACGGGATCGCTGCTGATCGAACAGGTCTTCTCGCTCGATGGGCTCGGCTATCTCTCCTACGATTCCCTGATGAACCGCGACTATCCCGTGGTGCTCGGCAATCTTTATATTTTCGCGCTGCTCGGCCTCGTCGTGAATCTCATTTCCGACCTCACCTACACCTGGATCGATCCGCGCATCGATTTTGAAACGCGGGAGGTCTGATATCTTGAGTCTTGCGAGCAAACCTCCGGCGCGCAAGGGCTGGCTGCGGCTCGGGCCGATGAACCGGCGCCGGCTCGATAATTTCCGCCGCAATCGACGCGGGCTCTGGTCGTTCTGGATTTTTCTCGTTCTGTTCGTCGTCTCGCTTTTCGCGGAATTCGTTTCCAACGATCGGCCGCTCATCGCTTCCTACAAAGGCGAGATTCTGTATCCCGTCCTGTTCGACTATCCGGAAGAGAAATTCGGCGGCTTTCTGGCCGAGACCGACTATCGCGATCCTGTCATCTCCAGCGAGATCGAGGCCCATGGCTGGGCGATCTGGCCGCCGATCCGCTTTGCCAACGACACGCATAATTTCGACCTGCCGACCCCGGCGCCTTCCGCGCCGACCTGGATGTTGAGCCAAGCCCAATGCCAGGCCGCGCTCGCCACGCAAGCGGCGCGCAATCCGCTAGCCGCGCCCAACGGGCCGGGCTCGTGCCGCGATATCGAGTGGAACTGGCTCGGCACCGACGATCAGGGGCGCGACGTCGTCGCCCGGCTTATCTATGGCTTTCGCCTGTCGATCCTGTTCGGCCTCATACTGGCGGGCGTGTCGTCGGTCATCGGCATAGCGGCGGGCGCGGTGCAAGGCTATTTTGGCGGTTGGCTCGACCTTGTCATGCAAAGGTTGATCGAGATTTGGTCCTCGCTGCCCCATCTCTATATCCTCATCATCCTTTCGGCGATCCTGGCGCCAAGCTTTACCGTGCTGCTGGTGATCCTGCTGCTGTTCTCCTGGGTCAATCTCGTTCATGTCGTGCGCGCCGAATTCCTGCGCGCGCGCAATTTCGTATATGTCAACGCGGCGCGCGCCTTGGGCCTTTCCAACGCCAAGATCATCGTCAAGCATGTGCTGCCCAACGCGATGGTGGCGACGCTGACCTTCATGCCCTTTGTCGTGAATTCATCGATCGGCACGCTGACGTCGCTCGATTTCCTGGGGCTCGGCCTGCCGCCCGGCTCGCCTTCGCTTGGCGAATTGCTGTTGCAGGGCAAGTCCAATCTGTCGGCGCCCTGGCTCGGCCTCTCGGCCTTCGCCATTGTCGCGCTGATGCTGTCCTTGCTGATTTTCATCGGCGAGGCGGTGCGCGACGCCTTTGATCCGCGAAAGACCTTTACTTGACCCAAAACTTTCCCGAGAGCCGAGACACGCCTGCCCGCGCGGAGCCGCCTCTGCTCGACGTACGCTATCTGTCGGTGGCCTTCGCGCAGGGCGGCAAGGCGCAGACCGTCGTCGATCGTGTATCCTTCACGCTCGAAAAGGGCGATGCGCTGGCGCTGGTCGGCGAGTCGGGTTCGGGCAAATCGGTGACGGCGCTGTCGCTGGTGCGGCTGTTGCCCTATCCCACCGCCAGCCATCCCTCCGGCGAGATTTTCTTCAGAGGCAGAGACGTCCTGAAAATGCCGGAGAGGGAATTGCGCGCCATTCGCGGCGCCGGCGTCACGATGGTTTTTCAGGAGCCGATGACCTCGCTCAATCCGCTCCATACGATCGAGCGGCAGGTCGGCGAGATTATCGCGCTGCATGGCGGGCGGGCCGCCTCGACGCGCGCGCAAGTGATTGCGCTGCTGACCGAGGTTGGCATCATCGACCCGGCTTCGCGGCTGGGCGCCTATCCGCATCAGCTTTCGGGTGGCCAGCGTCAGCGCGTGATGATCGCCATGGCGCTGGCCAACCGGCCGGATCTCTTCATCGCCGACGAGCCGACCACGGCGCTCGACGTCACGGTGCAAGCGCAAATCCTCAAATTGCTGGCCGACCTTCAGGCCAAGCGCGGCATGGCCATGCTGTTCATCACGCATGATCTTGGCATCGTGCGCAAAGTCGCCAAGAACGTCGCGGTCATGCAACATGGGCGCATCGTCGAAGCCGGACCGGTGGCCGAGGTCTTCGCCAATCCGCGGCATCCCTATACAAAGGCGCTGCTGGCCGCCGAACCCAAGGGCAATCCGCCATTGCCGGACCTTGCCGCCTCCCCTGTGCTGAGCGCGGACGACGTCAAGGTCTGGTTCCCGATCAAGCGCGGTTTCATGCGCAGGACGGTCGGCTATGTGAAGGCGGTCGACGGCGTGTCGGTTCTTGTTCGCGAGGGCGAGACCGTCGGCGTCGTCGGCGAATCGGGCTCGGGCAAGACGACGCTCGGCCTCGCCATTTTGCGGCTCATTCGATCCGAGGGCCCGATCGTCTATTGCGGCAGGCACATCGACGGTCTTCGCTCCAACGAAATGCGGCCGCTGCGGCGCGAAATGCAGATCGTCTTTCAAGACCCGTTCGGCTCCCTCTCGCCGCGCCTGTCCGTAGCCGAGATTGTCGAGGAAGGGTTGATCGCGCAAAAGAGCAAGATGAATGGCGCGCAGCGCCGAGAGGCGGTGGCGCGCGCTTTGGCCGACACCGGGCTCGATCCGGCCTCCATGGATCGCTATCCCCATGAGTTCTCGGGCGGCCAGCGTCAAAGAATCGCGATCGCCAGAGCGATGGCGCTCGATCCCAAATTCATCGTGCTCGACGAGCCGACTTCGGCGCTCGATATGTCGGTGCAGGCGCAGATCGTCGATCTGTTGCGCGCCTTGCAGAAACGACGCTCGCTCGCCTATCTCTTCATTTCGCACGACCTGAAGGTCGTGCGCGCGCTGGCTTCCGAAATCATCGTCATGCGCCACGGCAAGGTTGTGGAGAGCGGTTCGGCGGCGAGCGTTTTTGCCGCGCCGCAAAACGACTATACGAAAGCCTTGTTCGCCGCCGCCTTCAACATCGAACTAGTCCCGACCGGGATCGTCAGCCAATGAGGCAGGACATGGGCCGTGCGATTATCATCGTGCTCGATTCCGTCGGCTGTGGCGGCGCGCAGGACGCCGCAGCCTACGGCGACGAGGGCGCCGACACGCTTGGTCATATTGCTGAGGCCTGCGCCGATGGGCGCGCAGATCGCGCCGGCGTGCGTGCGGGACCGCTCAAATTGCCAAATCTCGTGAGGCTGGGCCTCGGCCTCGCCATGCAGGCCTCCTCTGGCCGGTCGCCGCCGGGCTTCAGCCTCGACCGGCCGAACGGCCAATGGGGCTATGGCGTCGAGACCTCGATGGGCAAGGACACGCCGTCGGGCCATTGGGAAATCGCCGAGACGCCGGTGCAATTTCAATGGGGTTATTTTCCCCAGACCATTCCGACCTTTCCACGCCAGTTAACGCAGGCGCTGATCGCGCAGGGCGCCCTCGCCGGCATTCTTGGCGACAGACACGCTTCGGGAATGCCAGTTATCCAGGAGTTTGGCGAGGAACATTTACTCTCCCTCAAGCCGATTTGCTACACGTCCGCCGATTCCGTCTTTCAGATCGCAGCGCATGAAGAGGCGTTCGGACTCGAGCCGCTCTATGAACTATGCAGAATCGCGCGCCAGCTTTGCGACCCGCTCAACATCGGCCGCATTATCGCAAGACCTTTTGTTGGCAATTCGGTCGCCGATTTTGCGCGCACCTCGCATCGCAAGGATTTCGCCATGCCTCCGCCAGGCGGCAACCTGCTGGAGCGCGCCGCTCGCGCCGGCCGCGAAGTCATCAGCGTCGGCAAGATCGGCGACATCTTTGCCCACCGGGATACCGGACGCGAGCGGAAGGGCGCCAGCAATGGCGATCACATCGATTTGACTTTGTCCGCGCTTGGCGAGGCGCGGGAAGGCGCGCTCATTTTCGTAAATCTCGTAGATTTCGACACGGAATTTGGCCATCGCCGCGATGTCGCTGGCTACGCCGCCTGCCTCGAATCCTTCGACATACGCTTGCCAGAAATCGCGGCGGCGATGCGCGTTGATGATTTCTGCGTCATCACCGCCGATCATGGCAACGATCCAATTTGGCGAGGCTTTGATCACACGCGCGAGCATGTTCCGATTCTCGCCTTCGGGAAAAGCGTCGCTGCTCGCCCGATCGGCCGGCGTGAATCGCTCGCCGATATCGCCGAGACCATCGCGCAACGGCTTGGGCTCGCCGCCGGCGCGCACGGTCGGAGCTGGCTGGCGTGAGCTTTTCGCTCGATCCGCGCCTCGCCGCCGACATGATCGAGCTTGGCGACCTCAAGCTTTCGCGCCTGCTCCTGATGAATGACGCGCGTTATCTCTGGCTTGTCCTCGTCCCCCGGCATGAGAATTTGAGTGAATTGATCGATCTCGACGCGCGCGATCGCGCAATTCTGATGGAAGAAATTGCCGCCGTCTCCAAGGCTTTGATTGGCCTACCCGGAATCGACAAGATCAATGTCGGCGCGATCGGCAATATCGTGCGCCAGTTGCATATTCACATCGTTGCGCGCGCATCCGGCGACGCGGCATGGCCTGGCCCGGTATGGGGCCGCGGCGAGCCGCTGCGATATGACACGCAGGAGGCGCGCGAGATCGTGCGCGACCTTAAGGAGCGGCTGATTCGCAGCTCCGCTTGGTAAGAGCCTTGCGCGAGCGAGCCGCGGCGACTAGTGTTTGCGCCAATGCGCCCGAACGAGCCCGCGAGCCGCGCGCATCCCCTAATTATCAAGCGAGAACGCGATGTCTATTTCCGCCTCCGCCGCCGATTATGTCGTCGACCGTCGCCGGTTGCGGCGCCAGGTGACGTTCTGGCGCGTCGTAGCTTTTATCGTGGTCGCTCTGGCGATCTTGGGCGCCGCTTATCGGTTTTCCGGCCTCGCGGGCGCGCCGAACCAGGTTCACATTGCGCGGCTGGCGATTAGCGGCATCATCACGGGCGATGATGCGACATTGAAGACGATCCGCGATATCGCCGATTCCAAGGCAGCGGCAGTCGTGCTTACGATCGAAAGCCCCGGCGGCACCACAACGGGCGCGGAATTGCTCTTCAACGAATTGCGGCGTCTGGCCGCCAAGAAGCCCGTCGTCGCGGTTGTCGGCACGATGGCCGCCTCTGGAGCCTATATCGCAGCGCTCGGCGCAGACCGTATATTTGTGCAGGGCAATTCTCTCGTGGGATCGATCGGCGTCATCATCGAATTTCCGAATTTCTCAGGACTTCTCGACAAGATCGGCGTGAAGTTTGAGGCAGTGAAATCGTCACCGTTGAAGGCGGCGCCCAACGGGATGGAACCGACCAGCGACGCCGCGCGCGCCGCGATGGCGGCGCTGATCGCCGATTCCTTCGATTGGTTCAAGGGTCTGGTCAAGGACCGCCGGCAAATGAGCGAAGACGAACTCGCACAAGTCGCCGACGGGCGAGTCTTCACCGGTCGTCAAGGGGTGCCGCTGAAGCTCGTCGACGCGATCGGCGGCGAGCGGGAAGCGATCGCTTGGCTCGAAGCGGAAAAGGGCGTCGCCAAGGACCTGCCGGTGCGCGACTGGCGGCCGCAAAAAAGCCTGGGCTTCAGCCTTTTGGGATCGGCGGCTTCGATCGCCGACGGATTTGGCCTTTCGAGTCTGGCTTATGTTCTCAAGCGCGGCGAAATGGACAGCGAGAGCCAATTGCTTGACGGGCTGGTGTCGATTTGGCAGATTCCAACTGGAAATTGAACGCCGTGGGCCCGGCGCCTCTGAATTGCATGTCTCTCGCTCGGGGGTATTCCATTGATCAAATCTGAACTGGTGCAGCGGATGGCGGCGCGCAACCCCCATCTCTATCAGCGCGATGTCGAAAACATTGTCGATGCGATCCTTGACGAGATCACGGCGGGGCTCGCCAGAGGCGAGCGCGTCGAACTGCGCGGCTTTGGGGCCTTCTCGACCAAGCAGCGTTCGGCGCGAACGGGACGCAATCCGCGCACCGGCGATCAGGTGCCGGTGATCGAAAAGGTCGTGCCGTTCTTCAAGACGGGCAAGGAAATGCGCGAGCGGTTGAATAAGACCCCGCAAGCCTGACGTTCGCCACAAGGTTCCCTAACCGCCCGCCATAGATCGAGGCTAGAACGATGCGCGACGCGCGACGCCGGGGATTGGCCAAGACGCCGAGACAGCCGCAATGAGGAACCTGCTCAAATTCATTGTCTGGGCGCCGATCGCGATCCTACTGCTGGCTTTCGCTTTCGCCAATCGGCATATCGTGACGCTATATTTCGACCCGTTCGCCGAGGGCGACATCCCGGCCTTCGCGATCACTGCGCCCTTGTTTGTCATTCTCGTTCTGGCGATCATGGTCGGCGTGCTGGCGGGCGGGGCGTCGACCTGGCTGGCGCAAGGCAAATACCGCAAGGCGGCGCGCCATTACCGGGCCGAGGCCGAACGGCTGCGCAGCGAAGCGGATGCGTTGAAAGCGGCTCATAGCGACAACCGCGTCGTCCCGAGCGTGAGCCTGCAACATCACGCTTGAGGATCCGAGGCGCGCATGCGACTGATTTCCGCCGAGGAGATAGACGAAGCGCTCAATTTTCCTTCCCTGATCGATGCGCTGGCGCACGCTTTCCAAGGCGGCTTTGTTGCACCGGCGCGCCACCATCACACCATCGAGCGCTCAGGGGGCGCGAGCGCAACCCATCTATTGATGCCGGCCTGGATGGCGGAGGGGAAGCCGGGCGAAGCGTGGCTCGGCACGAAAATCGTCAATATCTTTCCCGACAATGGACGGCTCGGTCTGCCGGCCGTACTTGGGCTTTACATCCTGCAATCGGGGACGACCGGCGAGCCGCGGGCGGCGATGGACGGCACGCGGCTGACCCATTGGCGCACCGCCGCCGCCTCCGCCCTTGCGGCGCGGTTCCTGGCGCGCGCCGACGCGAGCCATCTCCTGATCATCGGCGCCGGCGCGCTCGCCCCCTTCCTCGTTCGCGCCCATGCCTCGGTGCGGCCGATCACGGAGGTGACGATCTGGAACCACCGCCGCGCCGGCGCGCAGAAGCTCGCCGCCTCGCTGTCCGAGCCCGGCTGGCGCGTGCGCGTCGCCGACGATCTGGAAGCAGCCGTGCGCGCCGCCGACATCATTTCTTGCGCGACCCTGTCGAGCGCGCCACTGGTCGCCGGCGCCTGGCTCGTGCCGGGTCAGCATCTCGACCTCGTCGGCGCTTTCAATCTCGTCATGCGCGAGGCCGACGACGAGGCTTTGCGGCGCGCGCGCGTCTTCATCGACACGGAGGCTGCGCTGAGCGAAGGGGGCGACGTCGCGATCGCCTTGCGCGGCGGCGCCATCGAGCGCGGCCATATCGTCGCCGATCTTGGCGCGCTGTGCCGGGGCGCGACCGGGCGGACGAGACCCGAGGACATAACGCTGTTCAAATCCGTAGGCGCGGCGATCGAGGATCTCGCCGCGGCGATGCTGGTCTGGGACAAATTGGCGCGCCATTGAATGGTTGGCCTTTGACAAGGAGCGCGGTTTGGCGGAAAGGAGCGCCATGTCCTCGATCATCAAAATCTGCGGCCTCTCGAGCGAGCCGACGCTCGAGGCGGCGCTCGAGGCGGGCGCCGACATGGTCGGCTTTGTGTTTTTCGACAAAAGCCCGCGTCATCTGTCGCTCGACCAGGCCCGCCTGCTCGCGCGCATGGCGCGTGGACGCGCGCCGATCGCGGCGCTGACGGTGGACGCCTCGGATGAGGCGCTCGGCGCCATTATCGATGCCGTCGCGCCCGATTTCCTGCAATTGCACGGCCGCGAATCGCCGGCGCGGCTCGCCGATCTCAAGCGGACCTTCGGCGTGCCGACGATCAAGGCGATCGGCGTCAGCGCGATCGGCGATCTTGCGGCGGCCGAGGATTACGCCGACCTCGCCGACCGTTTGCTTTTCGACGCCAAGGCCCCCGAGGACGCGCGCCTGCCGGGCGGCAATGGCGTAGCCTTCGACTGGCGGTTGCTCGCCGGGCTCGCTCTCAAACAGCCCTATCTGCTATCGGGCGGGCTCGATCCCGACAATGTCGCGCAGGCGATCGCCGTCACGGGCGCGGCGGGCGTCGATGTATCCTCGGGCGTCGAAAGCGCCCCGGGCGTCAAGGACATCGCCAGGATCCGTCTATTTATCGCGGAGGCGCGCGCCGCCTTTGTGCGGGCGGCCGCCCCCCATCCATTGTCGGCGCGCCAAAGCCAAGCGCGGTCGGGGAGAGTCGCGTGACCAAGATCGACAAGCAGAATTCCTTCCGCAACGGCCCAGACGAGCGCGGCCATTTCGGCATTTTCGGCGGCCGTTTCGTCGCCGAGACTTTGATGCCCTTGGTGCTGTCCCTGGAGGATGCCTACAACGAGGCCAAGGCCGACCCGGCTTATCGGGCCGAGCTCGATCAATTCCTCAAACATTATGCGGGCCGTCCCAGTCCGCTTTATTTCGCCGAACGGCTGACCGAGCATCTTGGCGGCGCCAAGCTCTATTTCAAGCGCGAAGAGCTCAACCACACCGGCTCGCACAAGATCAACAATGTGATGGGCCAGATCCTTCTGGCCCGCCGCATGGGCAAAAAGCGCATCATCGCCGAAACAGGCGCGGGCCAGCATGGGGTGGCGACCGCCACCGCCTGCGCGCGTTTCGGGCTGCAATGCATCGTCTATATGGGCGCGGTCGATGTCGAGCGCCAAAAGCCCAATGTCTTCCGCATGAAAATGCTGGGCGCGGAAGTGCGCCCCGTCCAATCGGGCGCCCGCACTCTGAAAGACGCGATGAATGAGGCGTTGCGCGATTGGGTCACCAATGTCGCCGACACCTTCTATTGCATCGGCACGGCCGCCGGCCCGCATCCCTATCCCGCCATGGTGCGCGACTTCCAGAGCGTGATCGGCCATGAGACCCGCGAACAAATGATGGCCGCCGAGGGACGCCTGCCGGACAGCCTCATCGCCTGCATCGGCGGCGGCTCCAACGCGATCGGCCTGTTCCATGCCTTCCTCGACGAGCCGAGCGTCGAGATTTACGGCGTCGAGGCGGCTGGCCATGGGTTGGAGACGCCGGACGGACACGCCGCCTCGTTGTCGGGCGGCCGGCCCGGCGTACTGCACGGCAACCGCACCTATCTCCTGATGAACGACGACGGCCAGATTAACGAGGGTCATTCGATCTCCGCCGGCCTCGATTATCCCGGCGTCGGCCCCGAACATTCCTGGCTCAAGGAGACCGGCCGCGCGACCTATATCTCCGCGACGGATAAGGAGGCGCTCGCCGCCTTTCAATTGTGCAGTCAACTGGAGGGCATCATCCCCGCGCTCGAGCCCGCCCACGCGATCGCCGGCGCGATGCGCCTCGCACCGACCAAGGCGGCCGATCATTTGATGGTGCTCAATCTCTCCGGGCGTGGCGACAAGGACATATTCACGGTCGCCGAATATGTGGGCGGGATGTGACGGGCTAAGCGAGGGCGCAAGCCAACGAGCCCGTCAATGTTTGCGATCGCCCAGACCGCCGGCCCTGTGCTTGGCCCAGGCCAGCGCGTCGCGGGCGATCGCCGAAAAATGTGCTTCCGTCACATCGGCCGGGCTTTCGGACGCAGCGAGCGCCGCGCCCGCGACCACCGTCATCATCACCGTCACGCAGGCCGTGCCGACCTCCTCGTCCTCGAGGTCGAGCATGCGCGCCTAGCGTTGCGTCGCGACCAGCGCGTCGCGCAGCAGATGATCAAATTCATGAAGCAGGTCCCGCTTGGCGCCGCTCGGTCCCACGCAATCACGAACGCTCGGAAAGGCCATCGCGGACTCCCATGTCGAAGGCGGCGCCAAACCCGCCGTCCCACAATCCAACGGACCGATACGCCGGTCCATGCCCGGCCAGCCCAGAATGCTTATCGGCCAAACGAGCGCTTCTCTCGTTGGCGGATTTTGCGGCGCCTTCTCTCCGATCCCCTATTCCACGAGGATGAAGCGATGGCCAAGGCGCGACCCCAGCAGACAAAGCTAGTCGGTTCCTCGCCCCGTTTCCAGACGGCCTCCTCGCGCGAGTGCGGTTTCCCTGCGCCGCCCGCCATGCTAACCACCCGCTTATGACCACTCGCATCGACACCCGTTTTGCCGCATTGCGCCAGGAGGGCCGGGCCGCTTTGGTGACTTTCGTCACAGCGGGCGATCCCGATCTTGCGACTTCGCTCGATATTCTCAGGGCGCTGCCGGGCGCCGGCGCCGATGTGATCGAGATCGGCATGCCTTTCACCGATCCGATGGCCGACGGCCCGGCGATCCAGGCCTCGGGCCTGCGCGCCCTCAAAGGCGGTCAGACGATGCGCCGCACGCTCGGCCTCGTCGTCGACTTTCGTAAAGACGACGCCAGCACTCCCTTGATTCTGATGGGTTATTACAATCCGATCTACATTTACGGCGTCGAGGCCTTCTTGCGCGACGCCAAGGCGGCCGGCATCGACGGGCTCATTGTCGTCGACCTGCCCCCCGAAGAGGACGAGGAACTCTGCCTGCCCGCGTTGAAGGCGGGACTTAATTTCATCCGCCTCGCGACGCCGACCACCGACGACAAGCGCCTGCCCGCCGTGCTCGCCAATACGTCGGGTTTTGTCTATTACGTATCGATCACCGGCATTACCGGCGCGGCGACGCCGGAGGCCGGCAAGGTCGGCGCGGCCGTTGCGCGGATCAAGGCCCATACCCATTTACCCGTGGCGGTGGGATTCGGCGTGAGGGACGCCGCCGGCGCCGCCGCTATCGCCAGATACGCCGATGGCGTCGTCGTCGGCTCGGCGATCGTCGACGCTTTGCGCGGCTCACTCGATGAAGGCAAAGCCAGCGCTAGAACGATCCCGGCGGTAACTAGTCTCGTCGCGCAACTCGCCCAAGGCGTGCGTAACGCGTCGTCAACGAACGCGAAATGATCGACGCGCGGGGCGCATGAAAGGGTTCTGATGAACTGGATATCCAACGTCGTCCCGCCGAAGATTCGCTCCTTCCTGAGGCGTGAGACGCCGGAGAACCTATGGGTCAAATGTCCCGAAAGCGGCCAGTTAGTCTTTCACAAGGATCTCGAGGCCAATCTGTTCGTCGTGCCGGGCTCCGGCTACCATATGGCGATCGGCGCCAAGGCGCGGCTCATCAGCCTGTTCGACAATGGACGCTATGACGAATTGCCGACGCCGGAAGTTCCCTCCGATCCGCTCAAGTTTCGCGACATCAAGCGCTATTCCGATCGTCTGAAGGAATATCGAACGAAGACTGGCGCGCCCGATGCGATAATTCTCGCCGCCGGCAAGCTTGAGGGCCTGCCCGTTACGGTCGCAGTGCAGGATTTCGCGTTTCAGGGCGGCACGCTCGGCATGGCGGCGGGCGAAGCGATCATCGCCGGCATGACCGCCGCGCTCGAGCGACGCACACCCTTCATCATTTTCACCGCCTCGGGCGGCGCGCGCATGCAAGAGGGCATGTTTGCGCTGATGCAAATGCCGCGCACGACGGTTGCCGTGCGACGGCTGCGCGTCGCGGGGCTCCCCTATATTGTTGTGCTGACCAATCCGACGACGGGTGGCGTCACGGCGTCTTACGCAATGCTGGGAGACATCCATATCGCGGAGCCCGGCGCGGTGATCGGCTTTGCCGGCGCCCGTGTGATCGAACAGACGATCCGCGAGCGCTTGCCCGAAGGCTTCCAGCGCGCCGAATATTTGAAAGCCCACGGCATGGTCGATATGGTCGCGCAGCGACGCGAGTTACGCCCGCTACTGGCGAGGCTGTGCAAGCTTCTCACCCATGCGCGCGACGAGGACAATCCCGAGCCGGCGGCAGCTTGAATCAGCCGCGCTTTTTTTGAGCACCGTCCCAAGCAGGAACGAAGGCATGAATCAGCAGGACGCGATCCTCTCGCGTTTCGCCCCACTCCATCCCAAGCGGATCGATCTTTCGCTTGGGCGCATCGAACGCCTGCTCGGCGAGCTTGGCGCACCGCATACGCGGTTGCCGCCGGTCGTCCACGTCGCCGGCACCAATGGCAAGGGCTCGACGATCGCCTTCATACGCGCCGCCCTGGAGGCTGCGGGCAAGCGCGTGCATGTCTACACTTCGCCCCATCTGGTGCGTTTCAACGAGCGCATCCGGGTTGCGGGTGATCTCGTCGACGACGAGCGCATGTTCGCCGCCTTCGATCGATGCGAGGCGGTCAATGCGGGCCAGTCGATTTCCGTCTTCGAAATCACGACCGCGGCCGCTTTCCTGCTGTTCAGCGAAATTCCTGCCGATTATCTGCTACTGGAAGTTGGTCTCGGCGGGCGCTATGACGCGACCAACGTGATCGACAGGCCTGCCGCGACGATCATCACACCGGTCTCGATGGATCATCCCGAATTCCTCGGCGCAACAGTCGACAAGATCGCGTATGAGAAGGCGGGCATTCTCAAGCGCGGCGCCCACGCTATCATTGCCGAGCAGGGTCAATTGGCGCTGGAAGTGATCGAGCGCGAGGCCTTGCGCGTGGGCGCGCCCCGCATCGTGGGTGGGCGCGATTTCACCGTGCATGAGGAAAACGGCCGGCTGGTGTATGAGGACGCAATCGGCCTGCTCGACCTGCCGCTGCCGCGCCTGGCCGGCCGGCATCAGCACATTAATGCCGCCAACGCGCTGGCGGCCTTGCGTGCAATCGAGCCCGATTTGAGCGCACGCCTGTTGGAGCGCGGCCTGTCGGAGGCCGATTGGCCCGCCCGGCTGCAGCGCCTGCGCGGCGGGCGCCTCGTCGACCTCGCGCCGCCACGCGCGGAAGTCTGGCTCGACGGGGGCCATAATGAAGAGGGCGGGCGCGTGCTCGCCGAGGCCATGGCCGATTTCGAGGAGCAATCGCCGCGTCCCCTGGTGCTGATCTGTGGCACGCTGAACACCAAGGACACCGCCGGCTTCCTGCGTCATTTCAAGGGACTGGCCCAGGAAACGCTCGCTGTGCCGATTTCGGGCGAGCATTCCGGCCGGCCGGGCGAGGAAGTGGCCGTCTTCGCCCAAAGCGTCGGACTCAACGCCGCCGCCTGCCAGAGCGTGGAAGCAGCGCTGCGTTTTCTGGCCGCCCGCGACTGGCCTGTCCCGCCGCGCATTCTGATCGCCGGATCGCTCTACCTAGCGGGGCTGGTGCTGGAGGCCAACGGCACGTTGTTATTGTGAGAGAGCGCGCGGAAGCGCGAGACACCCTATTTGCAAAAAAAATCGTGGCGTCTCACCGCATACATTGCAGCCGTCCGCTTCCGGTGTCGCTTTGCGAGCCTTTGCCGAGTTCGCTATCGAGCTTGGCGAGCAAAGATTTCGTTCGTTCTGTAGACGGCTGTGAACGGCTTGCGAGTATTTGCTTCGCCGTCTTCACCGCGGCGAACTTGTCCAAATCGCCTAGTCTAGCGATCAAGTCGCGCGAGCGAGCGATAAAGGTTTCGAAATCAGATGGCCCCGGCAAAATTAGCGAGCGCGAAAGCCAGGGAGCTATGACTCTCAGCTGATGCTCAGGCCGCTCTCACGCTGTCTCCCCAACCAAGTCTCCCCCCAACGCCCTTGCGATCAACGCCCGCGTCTCCTCGACTCCGTAGAGCGCGATGAACGAGCCCAGCCTCGGCCCGCGCTCTTCGCCCAGCAGCACCTGATAGATCATATTGAACCAGTCGTTCGATACCCCGGGCCGCTCGGGCGTCGCGCCCTTGGCGTTGAGGTCCTGGTAGCGCTCGATGGGGCGGGCGAGATCGTAGAGCGCGTGCTGGATTTCTTCCGCGCTGGCGCCTTCGGGCAGATCGGCGAGTTTGGACGACAAGGCTACGAGGGTGGCGCTCTCGACATCGTCGGCCAGCCGGTAGCGCTTCTTAGGCGCAACGAAAGCTCGGAAATAAGCGACCGCATAATGCACGAGTCGGTCCAGCCTTGGATGGGTTTCAGGTGAAACCGACGGCGCGTAGCGGCGCAGGAAGCCCCATAGGACGGCCGGATTCTCGCTATTGGCGACGGCGGCCAGATTGAGCAGCATGCTGAAGGAGATCGGCGTCTCCGCATTCTGCCCATGCGCGAGGCGCTCGGGCGACGGCGGCGCGCCCGAATGGACGTGCCAGACCGGATTGCCGAGCCGCTCCTTCCATTCCTGGCGCGGATAGGCGTCGAGAAAGCCTAAATATTCGTCGACCGTGCGCGGGATCACGTCGAAATAAAGCCGTTTGGCCGCCATCGGCTTCTGGAACATGAACAGCGACAGGCTCTCCGGGCTCGCATAAGTGAGCCATTCCTCGATGGACAGGCCATTGCCCTTCGACTTGGAAATCTTCTGGCCCTTGTCGTCGAGGAACAGCTCATAATTGAAGCCTTCGGGCGGCTGGCCGCCGATCGCCCGCGCGATGGCCGAGGAAAGCTTGACCGAATCGATGAGGTCCTTGCCCGCCATTTCATAATCGACGCCGAGCGCCACCCAGCGCATCGCCCAATCGGGCTTCCACTGCAATTTGCACTGGCCGCCGGTGACCGGCGTCTCGAAAATCTCGCCGGTGTCAGGATCGCGCCAGCCGATCGTCCCCGCCGCCGAATCATGGGAGAGCAGCGGCACCTGCATGACGATGCCGGTGCGCGGGTGAATGGGCAGGAACGGCGAATAGGTGGCGGCGCGCTCCTCGCGCAGCGAGGGCAGCATGATCTTCTGCACGGCGTCGAACCGCGCCAGCATATGGCGCAGCGCCGCGTCGAAACGCCCGGCCTTGTAATAGGCGGTCGAGGAGACGAATTCGTAATCGAACCCGAAGGCGTCTAGGAAGGCCCGCAGCCGCGCATTGTTATGGGCGGCAAAACTGTCGTATTCACCGAACGGGTCGGGAACCTCGGTCAGCGGTTTGCCAAGATGGCGCGCGACGATGTCGCGATTGGGCACGTTGTCGGGGACTTTGCGCAATCCGTCCATATCGTCGGAAAAGGCGATGAGCCGCGTTGGGATGCGGTCCCTGGTCAGCGCGCGGAAGGCGTGCCGCACCATGGCCGTGCGCGCCACCTCGCCGAACGTGCCGATATGCGGCAGGCCCGAGGGGCCATAGCCCGTCTCGAACAATACTTCGCTTTGACCGGTCCGCGCGATGCGGGCGACCAGCTTGCGCGCCTCCTCGAACGGCCAGGCCTTCGAGGCCTCGGCGGCGTCGAGCGGAATTTCGTCTAAGATCTGCGGCATTGTGCTGAACTGGGCCTTTGAATTGGGCGATAGGCCGATTGAAGAGCGCACAGTAGAAAGGCGCGTCGTTGTGTCAAATGCGGATGTGGCGTCACCCCTTCGCCCGCGAAGTAGGAAAAGGGAAGCCCGGCGCCGTTTTCAAAGTCTCACAACCCGCGTTACATTTCACGCCAACCAAGCGATTCCCTCCTGATGCTCCAACCGGCCTTAATCAATTTCCTGCTGTTGGCGCTTTTGGCGATCCCTACCGCCGCGCCAGCGTTTGCGCAGGCGCCCCGCGTCGAGGCGCCCAGCTTCTGGGATCCGGGCCTTCAGCTCGAGCGGCCTGACTTGTCGGGCCTTCGCGCCATCCGATTCCTCACTGACGACGACTATCCTCCGCTCAACTTTGCCCTGGCGGACGGTTCGCTCGCCGGCTTCAATGTCGATATCGCGCGCGCTGTCTGCGAGGAATTGCAGGTGGGATGCACGATCCAGGCGCGGCGCTGGGATACGATCGTCGATTCCCTGATGGAGGGTAAAGGCGACGCCATTGTCGCTTCGATCGCCGCGACGTCGGCGACGCGCGGCAGGATCGACTTCACGCAGCCCTATTATCGGACGCCGGCCCGCTTCGTCATGCGCAAGGAATCGGACCTATTCGACCCGACGCCCGCGAAGCTGGTGGGCAAGACAATCGGCGTCGTCGCGGGCTCCGCGCATAAGGCGTTTTTCGACGCGTTCTTTCCAGGCCTCGTTGAGAAGACCTATCCCGACGCCCCCGCCTTGCGTGAGGCGTTGCGCACCGGTTCGATCGACGCTTTGTTCGGCGACGGCCTGTCGCTCGCCATCTGGCTCAATGGCGCTTCGTCCGACAATTGCTGCGTCTTCCGAGGCGGCCCCTATACCGAGAGCCGGTTTTTCGGCGAAGGCGTCGGCATCGCCGTGCGCAAAGAAGACATCAACCTTCGCCGAGCGTTAGACTGGGCGCTGGCGCGCCTCGCCGCGCGCGGCGTTTACGCCGAGCTTTATCTCAAGCATTTCCCGATTGGATTTTATTAGCGTCCAACTCCTTACTCACCGGCGGCTCGATATGGCCGCCGAATCCCTTTCGCATTGCGGAGATGATTTTTTCGGCGAAAGTGTTACTCTGGCGCGAGCGGAAACGCGTGTACAGAGCCGCCGACAAAACCTCGGCCGGAACCGCTTCGTCGATCGCGGCCATGATCGACCAGCGGCCCTCGCCCGAATCTTCGACATAGCCTGAAAAAGACGTCAGCTCGCCTTCATGCGCCAAGGCGGACGCCGTCAGATCGAGCAGCCATGACGTGACGACGCTGCCGCGCCGCCAGACTTCGGATATGTCGGCGACATCCAGGGAAAAGCGATGTTCGGGATTGAGCGACTTGGAATCGGCGTGGCGCAGGATATCGAAGCCTTCGGCATAAGCCTGCATGAGCCCGTATTCGATGCCGTTATGAATCATCTTGACGAAATGACCGGCGCCGCAGGGGCCAGCATGCATATAGCCCTCTTCGACGCGCGGATCGCGCCCTTCGCGATTCGGCGTCTGCGAAATGTCGCCGCGACCCGGCGCCAACGCCTTGAACAACGGATCGAGCCGGCGCACGACGCTTTCCTCGCCGCCGATCATCATGCAATAGCCGCGCTCCAGCCCCCAGACGCCGCCGCTCGTGCCGACGTCGAGATAGTGCAGCCCCTTGGCCGCGAGCGCCGCACCGCGGCGAACGTCGTCCTTCCAGTATGAATTGCCGCCGTCGATGAGGACGTCGCCCTTGTCGAGCAGCGGCGTCAGAGCTTCGATCGTCTGTTCGGTGGGGGCGCCGGCCGGCAACATGATCCAGATCGCGCGCGGCGCGGCAAGAGCGGACACGAGCTCTTCGAGCGACCCGGCCGCGCTTGCGCCCTCCGCGGCGAGCGCCTTGCCGGGAGCGGGATCGCGATCCCAAACCGCGCAGGAGTGATTGGCGCGCATCAGCCGTCGCACGATATTGGCGCCCATCCGGCCCAGTCCGACCATCCCAAGCTGCATTGCGTCTCTCCGTCCAGTCTCAAGGATATCTTGCTCCCCCTTTTGTGGAGGTGGAGTTCCGCTGAACTATGCGAGGAAATAATGCGCCCAGATGTCATAGCGCCTCGCGCCCTCCACCTTAGCCCTCCCCGCGACCGGAGGGGGACGCGCGTTAATTGTCGGTCTTAGTCCTTAGCGCGCTCGACATAGGAGCCATCCTCCGTCTGGATGACGACCCGCGTGCCGGGCAGGATATGGGGCGGCACCATCACGCGTGCGCCGTTGGAAAGCTTGGCCGGCTTGTAGGAGGACGAAGCCGTCTGGCCCTTCATGCCCGGTTCCGTCTCGGCGATCTCCAGCGTCACGCGCGGCGGCAATTGAATCGCCACCGCAATGTCGTTGAAGATCGATAATATGACCTTCATGCCTTCCTGTAGCCATTGCGCCTGTTCGCCCAGCACATCGGTCGCCACCTGCAACTGATCGTAATTCTCGTCGTTCATGAAATGATGGCCGTCGGCGTCGGAATAGAGATAGCTGTAATTGCGGTCCTCGACGAAGGCGCGCTCGACTTGCTCGGTCGTCTTGAAACGATCGGAGACTTTTACGCCGTCGGAAATGCGCCGCATGTCGATCTGCGTCGTCGGCGTGCCTTTGCCCGGATGGAAGCTTTCGGCCGATAGAACTACACAGAGCTGACCGTCCTCCCGCTCGATGATATTGCCTTTTCGGATCGAGCTTGCGATGACCTTCACTTAATTGGTCCCTTGGGATGATCGACGGCGAGATAAAAAAGCGCCCAGTTCCGCGCGCTTGCGCTATAGCGGCGGGCAACATACCGATTTTGCGGCCAAAGGCCAGACGGATTTCCGTTAAGGGCGAAAAGGCGCGTTTGGATAGATTGTCCGTTTTGAAACCGCCTTCCCCGTTCTGGTCAAAGGACCGCCACGCCGATCGTCGCCCACGGCTGGCGGCGCGGGCGCGCATCGTCGGCGCGCTGCGGCGCTATTTCGAAGCGCAGGACTTCATCGAGGTCGAGCCGGCCATCCTGCAGGTCTCGCCGGGCAATGAGACGCATCTGCACGGCTTTTCGACGCAGATGATCGGACCGGACGGCGCGGCGGCGAGCGCTTTCCTGCACACGTCGCCGGAATTTGCGATGAAGAAGCTGCTGGCGGCGGGTGAGACGCGCATTTTCGCATTTTCGAGAGTGTTTCGAAACCGCGAGCGAGGCGCCCTGCATGCCCCCGAATTCACAATGCTGGAATGGTATCGCGTCGGCGCGGCTTATGAGGTTTTGATGGACGATTGCGCGGAGATCATCGCTATTGCGGCAAGACAAACCGATGCTACGCGCCTCCGATTTCGAGACCAGGAGGCTGACCCATTCGTCCGACCTCAGCGTCTGACCGTCCGGGACGCCTTCCTGCGCTATACCGGAATCGACCTTTTCGGCAACTTTCTGGATCGCGATGGGCTGGCGGCTCAGGCCGGCCTGCGCGTCGCGACGGATGATGATTGGTCCGACGTTTTCAGCCGAATACTGAGTCAGAAAATCGAACCTTTTCTTGGTCTTGGCCACGCGACCGTGCTTTGCGAATATCCCGCTGCCGAAGCCGCGCTGGCGCGCCTCAGCGCCCACGATGGGCGCGTCGCCGATCGCTTCGAACTCTATGCGTGCGGTGTGGAACTTGCCAACGCCTTCGGCGAATTGACCAATCCGACCGAACAACGCCGCCGCTTCGAACAAGAAATGGCGGAAAAACAACGCATCTACGGCGAGGCCTACCCAATCGATGAGGATTTTCTCGCCGCGCTCGACCATATGCCTCCCGCGAGCGGCGCTGCGCTGGGGCTTGACCGTCTCGTCATGCTGGCTTGCGGCGCCGAGCGTATCGAGGACGTCCAATGGACCCCCCTCTTCGATCCCTCATCCGGGGCAAGCGCATGAGAGGCGAACAATTCCTCGATAAGGCCCGCGCCGAACTTGGTCGAATATTCGGATTTCCCGGCTTTCGACCCGGCCAGGAGGAGGTCATCGGCGCGGCGTTGCGCGGCGAGGATGTTCTGGCGGTCATGCCGACCGGCAGCGGCAAATCCTTGTGCTATCAATTGCCGGCAATCGCCCGCGAAGGGCTGGCGCTGGTGGTTTCGCCACTGATCGCGCTGATGCGCGACCAGGTCGCCCAATTGCGCGAACTTGGCGTCTCGGCGGCGGCGCTGAATTCGGCGTCCGACGGCGACGAACGTCAACGCGTCGCCGAGTCGTTGGGCAATCGCTCGCTGCGCCTGCTCTACGTCGCGCCGGAGCGTTTGGTGCGCGAGGACATGGTCGCGCTGCTGCAGAGCGCCAAGATTGATCTTTTGGCGATCGACGAGGCCCATTGCGTCTCGCAATGGGGTCATGATTTTAGACCCGAATATCTGCGCTTGCGCGACGTCGCGCAGGCGCTCGGCGGTGTGCAGACGATCGCCGTGACCGCGACGGCAGACGGACCGACACGCTCCGACATCGTCTCGCGGCTGTTCACCCGCCAACCGCGCATTTTCGTGCGCTCGTTCGATCGACCGAACCTATTCCTCGCCATGCGCCCCAAGGCTAATGCGACGCGTCAACTTGCCGAGCGCCTGGAGGCGCACAAGGGCGAGAGCGGCATCATCTACTGCGCGTCGCGCCGGCGCACCGAAGAGCTCGCCGAAGAATTTTCACGCCAGGGGCGGCGCGTTCTGCCCTATCACGCTGGCCTCGATCACGGGACGAGGGCGCGAAACCAGGACGAGTTTCTGCAGGACGAGGGCGTCGTGATGTGCGCGACGATCGCCTTCGGCATGGGCATTGACAAGCCGGACGTCCGCTTCGTCTTTCACGCCGATATGCCGTCCTCGATCGAGGCTTATTATCAGGAGATCGGGCGCGCCGGGCGCGATGGTCTGGCCGCCGATACGTTCACGCTTTACGGCGCCGGCGACATCGCGCTGCGGCGCCGCCAGATCGCTGAAGGCAATGCGCCCGACGCGCGCAAACGCATCGAGGAAAAGAAGCTCGACGATCTCGTTTCGCTGTGCGAATCGGCGCGCTGCCGGCGTCAGGTTCTTCTGGAGCTGTTTGGCGAAGAAGCGCAGCCTTGCGGTCATTGCGACGTTTGCCAAGGCAGCGTGCGCCTCATCGATGGACGACTCGACGCGCAAAAGGCGATGTCGGCGATCCTGCGCACCTCTGGGCGCTTTTTCTTCGGCCATCTCGGCAATATTCTGGCGGGCAAGGCGACCGATGCGGTACGCCAATATGGCCATGACAGCCTAAAGACTTTCGGAGTCGGGCGCGAGCGAGCGAGCGCCGATTGGCGCGGGGTGCTGCGCCAGTTACTCTCCGCCAAGCTGATCGCGCACGATCCCGCCGATCGCGATCGACTCGTAGTGACGCAGGAGGGGCAAAAAGTGTTGCGCGGCCAGGCGCCCTTTTCGCTGCGCGAAGATATCGTTTCCAAAAAATCGCGCCGCGCGGGCAAAGTTGCGGTGCATCCGATCGACGCGGACACCGCCGTTCTCAATGCGCTCAAGGCGTTACGAGCGGAACTGGCGCGTCGTCAGCATCAGCCGGCGTATGTCATTTTTCCTGATCGCACGCTGATCGAAATGGCGGCGCGCCGTCCGCAGAACCTAGAGGAACTGGCCGCCATTCACGGTGTGGGGATCGCCAAACTGCAGAAATACGGCGCGGCCTTTCTCGCCATCATCCAAGGCCAAGCCGATGCCTGAAATGCCGGAAGTCGAGACCGTGCGCCGCGGCCTGGCGCCGGTTTTCGTTGGGATGAAGATTAAAGGGATCGACCAACGCCGGGCTGATTTGCGCTTCCCCTTTCCCGAGCGCTTCGTCGAGCGTCTCGCCGGGCGGCGGGTCGAAAGCTTGTTGCGTCGCGCCAAATATATCCTCGCCGCGCTCGACAGCGGCGAAACTCTGATTCTGCATCTGGGCATGTCTGGCTCTTTTCGCATTGAGCGCGAGGGAGAGGAGGCCCCGGGGGCCTTTCATTTCGAGCGCTCGAAAATCGCGGCTCACGACCATGTGGTCTTTCACCTCTCGAATGGCGCGCGCATCATCTACAACGACCCGCGCCGCTTTGGTTTCATGCTGCTCGCACCGTCGAACAACATGGCCGCCCACCCGCTGTTTTCTCGCCTCGGCGTCGAACCGCTTGGGGCGGACTTCGATGCGGCGGTTTTGGCGCAGCTGTTTGCCGGCCGAAGGACGCCCTTGAAAGCGGCGCTTCTGGATCAAAGCCTCGTCGCTGGCCTCGGCAATATCTACGTCTGCGAGGCGCTGCACCGCGCCGGCCTGTCGCCGCTGCGGGAGGCCGCAGCGATCGCCGGCCCCGGCGGGCGGCCGACCGCCAAAGCCAGACGGCTCGCGAGCGCAATAACGGCCGTTCTGGAGGAGGCGGTCGCGGCGGGAGGCTCGACTTTGCGCGATCATCGCCAGGCGGACGGCGCCCTTGGCTATTTCCAGCATTCCTTCGTCGTCTACGGGAAGGAAGGCGCCGCCTGCCGCCGCGCGCGTTGTCTTGGGACGGTCGCTCGGATCGTGCAGGCGGGTCGTTCGACTTTCTATTGTCCGACCTGTCAACGTTAGGCGACACCCGCAACCGCAGGTCTTTGTTTGGCCGCATTTTCCCCCTTTGAGGGGATCGGTTTCACGTTTGGCCGAAAATGCGATAAACCACGCGCGCATCATCAAGGAAACACCCGACTTGCCCTATCTCTCGACGCGCGGGGAGGCGCCAAAGCTCGGCTTTTCCGATGCGCTTTTGACCGGCCTCGCGCGCGACGGCGGCCTTTACGTCCCCGAACTCATGCCGACGCTGGCGCCGGGCGAAATTGGCGCTCTGGCGGGCCTGCCTTATGTGCAAGCGGCCACCAGACTGGTGCTGCCCTTCGTCGATGGCGAATTGAGCGAGGGCGAACTTGGCGCGGCGGCGCAGGACGCCTATGCCGGCTTTCGCCATCCTGCCAAGGCGCCTCTGGTCCAAATCGGCGACAATCTTTTCGTGCTCGAATTGTTTCATGGCCCGACCTTGGCGTTCAAGGATTTCGCCATGCAATGGCTCGGCCGGCTGATGAACCATGTGCTGCAAAAACGCGGCGCGCGGGCGACGATCGTCGGCGCGACTTCCGGCGACACCGGGGCAGCGGCGATCGAGGCTTTCGGCGACCAGTCGCGCACTGACATATTCATCCTATATCCGCACGGCCGGGTGTCGGACGTGCAGCGCCGGCAAATGACAACCGTCGACAAACCAAACGTCCACGCGATCGCTCTTGAAGGCAATTTCGACGATTGCCAGGCCATTCTCAAAGGGCTGTTCAACGACCCCGTCTTCCGCGACGGACTCGGCCTTTCGGGCGTCAACTCGATCAATTGGGCGCGCATCGTCGCCCAGATCGTCTATTATTTCACGAGCGGCGTTGCGCTTGGAGCGCCCGCGCGGCGTGTGTCTTTTACGGTTCCGACCGGCAATTTCGGCGACATATTCGCTGGATTTTGCGCCAAGAAGATGGGTCTGCCAGTCGAGCGGCTGGTGATTGCGACCAACGAGAACGATATTCTCGCACGCGCTCTGACGAACGGCGTCTATCGGACGCGCGGCGTCGTCGCGACCCAGTCGCCCTCGATGGATATCCAGGTTTCCTCGAATTTCGAGCGTCTGTTGTTCGAAGCCTACGGCCGCGACGCCACGGCGCTGCGCGTCCTGATGGCGAATTTCGCGCAATCGGGGGAGTTTTCGATTGCGCCGGGCCCGTTGAAAGCGATACGCGATGAGTTCGACGCCTTCTCCACTGACGAGGCGGCCTGTACGATTGAAATCGCGCGGGTTTATAACGAAAGCGGCTATGTGCTCGATCCCCATACGGCTGTGGCGGTCAGCGCGGCGCGTCGCGCCTTGGCGCGCGATCGCGCGACGCCGATGATCGTCCTTGGCACCGCCCATCCCGCCAAATTCCCCGACGCGGTCGCCCGCTCCATCGGGCTGCGGCCGCCTCTGCCGGCCCATCTTGCCGATTTGATGAAACGCCCGGAACACTTCACCGTCGTTGCGAACGACCGTTACGCCATTGAGCGTTTCGTTCGCGAACGCGCACGGACCGTCTTATGAGCGTTGAAATCACCACGCTCCCCTCCGGCCTTCGCGTCGTCACCGACGCAATGGCGCACCTCAAGACGGCGTCGTTCGGCGTCTTTGTGGGCGCAGGATCCCGCCATGAGCGCGCGCACGAGCACGGCTTGTCGCATCTGCTCGAACATATGGCCTTCAAGGGCACGCGCCGGCGCAGCGCGCGCGACATCGCCGAGGAGATCGAGAATGCGGGCGGCGATCTCAACGCGGAGACCAGCGTCGAGCAGACCGCCTATCTCGCGCGCGTTCTGGGAGAGGACGCCGCGCTCGCGCTCGACATTCTGGGCGATATTCTCACAGACAGCCAATTCGACGCCAGCGAATTGGAGCGCGAAAAAGGCGTGATCCTGCAAGAGATTGGCGCGGTGGAAGATGCGCCGGACGATTTCGTTTTCGACCTGTTCACCTCGGCAGCATGGCCCGAACAGCCGATAGGGCGCCCGATTCTGGGCACGCGGGAGCGCGTCAACGCTTTCGACCGCGCGGCGATCGACAAATATCTGCGCCACCATTATCAAGCTGGGACCACCGTCGTCGCCGGCGCCGGCGCGGTCGAACATGCCGAGATCGTCGATCTCAGCGCCAAACGTTTTGAGGCGCTGGGGCGCAAGGAATCGCCGGCGGCATCGCCAGCCGCCTATCGCGGCGGCGAGATTCTGATGAAGAAAACCATCGGGCAGACACATATCGTCGTCGGATTCGAAGGACGCGCGGTTCATGCGGAAGAACATGACGCGGCCCATGTTTTCGCCGCGGCGGCGGGCGGGGGCATGTCGTCGCGGCTCTTTCAAGAGGTGCGCGAGAAGCGCGGTCTCGCCTATTCGATCTATGCGTTCCACTGGGCCTATTCGGATGTCGGGCTGATGGGATTTTATGCGGGAACCTCGCCCAAGGACGCGGGCGAGTTGGTGGCGGCGGCGCTCGATTGCCTGAGCGAAGCCGCCGCGACCCTCAGCGAACAGGAGATTCAGCGGGCCAAGGCGCAGATGAAGGTTTCGCTGCTGGCCGCGCTTGAATCTTCCGGCGCGCGCGCGCAGCAGCTCGCGCGCCAGATGCTTGTCTATGGACGGCCCCTCAGCACGCAGGAGATGATCGCACGCATCGAAAGGCTCAATGTGGCGGATGTCCGAGCGGCGGGCGCGGCGATGCTGCGTTCCAGTCCGACCGTCGCCGCGATCGGGCGCACCGGCAAGGTGATGGACCAGTCCCGCGTCGCTCGGCGCTTAGCTGGAATCTGAGGGCGCGCCATGGCCCTGTTCCGCATTAACAGAGCAGTCGACCCCGCCCCGCTCCTGCGCGGCGACGGGCTCTATCTCCGCCCCGCGCAGGCCGACGATTATCTCGCCTGGTCGACCTTGCGCGACAGCAGCCGCCAATTCCTGACCCCATGGGAGCCTACCTGGCCGGCCGACGATCTCACTCGCGCCGCTTTCCGCCGCCGCCTGCGCCGCCAGGGCGAGGAGATCGCGCGCGACGAATCCTTCGCCTTCCTTATTTTCGACGAGACCTCGAACGCTTTGCTCGGAGGAATCACAATCGGCGGCATCCGGCGCGGCGTCGCGCAAGCGGCGTCGCTTGGCTATTGGATGGGCGCGCCCCATGCCGGCAAGGGTCGCATGACGCGCGCGGTTGCGGCCGCCGTCGCCTTTGGATTTTTGACCTTGCGGCTCCATCGCCTTGAGGCGGCCTGCATCCCCAGCAACGTCGCCTCAGCCACCCTACTCGAGCGCAACGGCTTTCAGCGCGAAGGTTTCGCGCGCGCGTATCTATGCATCAACGGCGCCTGGCGGGACCATTGTTTGTTCGCCCGCTTGGAAAGCGACCTCGTGCGCGGTCAGGGGCTGCGGGGGCCAAGTATTGGCTGATCGCTGCTTGCTCCTTCAGCGTCAAGAGGTTACCAGTCCTGAGCCGGCCGCGCAGCGGGGAGGGGCGAAGCTCTCACAATTGAGGGCGCCGCCAAACGAAACGCGGCGCGGCGCAAAGGATGAAGGTAAACTATTGCATCGCTTGCTCCGCCTTGCCGCGCTGCTGTTTTGTTTTGGCATTGGCTGCCAATCGGCCTTCGCGGTGCAATCGATTCGGGTGCCGATAGACGCGGACGCCATCGACCTCACTAATGCGGTCGAACATTACAGCGCGCAAGGAGACCGCATTCAGGTCTCGACGGCGCCGGGCGCCGACGGCATCGTGCGCCGCATCGAAGTCAGCGCGCTGGAGGCGGGCGGCCAGCCGTCATGGATCGTCTTCGCGCTCACCAATGATTCGGACGAGCAATTGGTGCGCCTGGTCGTAGCGCCCCATTTCCGCCTTGTCGGCTCCGGCGTGGTCTGGCCCGACCTCGGCTCAAGCCGCATCACGACCATCACGGCGAGCCAGGGCAACGCCCCCGAGCGGGACGACCGGGTGGACGCCGACGTTTTCCGGTTGACGCTGGACCCCGGCACGACGGTCACTTACGTCGCCGAATTGCGCACGCCCAACTTGCCGCAAATCTATCTGTGGGAGCCCGACGCTTTCAAGGAAAAGGCGACGAGCCTGACCCTTTATCAGGGGATCGTGATCGGCATCGCCGGTCTGCTCGCCCTGTTCTTGACGATCGTTTTCGTCGTAAGGGGTGCCCTCATCTTCCCGGCCGCCGCCGCGCTGGCCTGGACCGTGCTCGCCTATGTCTGCATCGACTTCGGCTTCTGGCGCAAGATATTCGGCTTCGAGGACGAGGCCGAGCGCATCTGGCGCGCCGGCGTCGAGGCAACGCTTGCCGCCACGCTGATCATCTTTCTATTCGCCTATCTCAATCTGCGTCGCTGGCACGTGCGCTATTCGCATATTGCCGCGGTCTGGCTTTTGGTCATGGCGGCGGTGGCGGCATTGTCGATCTACAATGCGCCGATCGCGGCCGGCGTCGCTCGCATCTCGATCGCCACGGTCGCCGGCATCGGCTTCATTCTCGTTCTCAACATGGCTGCGCGCGGCTCCGATCGGGCCGTCATGCTAATTCCGACCTGGTTCCTGCTGCTCGTCTGGGTCGTCGGCGCGGGCTTTACGGTAATGGGAACGTTTACCAATGACCTGGCATCGCCCGGCCTCATCGGCGGCCTCGTGCTGATCGTGATGCTGATCGGCTTTACTGTGATGCAAAACGCCTTTTCAGGATCGAACGCGCCGAACTACCGCGGCGCCGATTCCGAGCGCCGCGCTTTGGCCATGACCGGTTGCGGCGATGCGATATTCGATTGGAACGTCGATCTCGACCAGATCCATGTGAGTTCGGAGATCGAAACCCAGCTGGGCCTGAAGCGCGGCGCGCTGGAGGGACCTGCGGCCTCATGGCTTGAGGTGCTGCATCCGGCCGACTGCGATCGTTATAAGGCGGCGCTCGACGGCCTTCTACAGCAGCGCTGTGGGCGCATCAATCACGACATTCGACTGCGCGCTGCAGACGGGCACTATTTCTGGTTCGTCATGAAGGCGCGCCCAGTGATCAACGCTGAAGGCGAGGTCGTTCGCGTCATCGGCGCTCTATCCGACGTCACCGAGATCAAGACCGCCGAAGAGCGCATGCTGCACGATGCGGTCCATGACAATCTGACCGGCCTGCCCAACCGGGAATTGTTTTTCGACAGGCTCGACACCGCGCTGATCGCTGCCAGGCGACCGGGCTCCTCTAGCCCCGCCGTCCTGGTGATCGATGTCGATCGCTTCAAGCAGATCAACGAGGCGATCGGTCTTTCCTTCGGCGATTCGGTTCTTCTTACTGTCGCAAGGCGCCTGGCCCGCAATCTGGCGCCCGGCGACACGCTGGCGCGCCTCGCTGGCGACCAGTTCGGCGCTATCGTCATGTTGGAGAACGATGGCGGCGAGATCGTCGAAATCGTCGAATCCATCCGCAACAATCTGGCGACCCCGATCAGCTTTGGCGACAGGGAAGTGGCGCTCACCGTCTCGATCGGTGTCGCTTTGTTCGACCCGCTGCTTCGCGCCAAAGGCAGCGAGCTTCTCAAGGATGCGGAGATCGCGATGGCCAACGCCAAGAAAACGGGCGGCAATCGCGCAGAGTTCTTTGCACCCGCCATGCGTGCGCAACGCTCCGATCGGCCGTCCCTTGAGGGCGATCTGCGCCGCGCCCTAGACAGGGGCGAAATAAAGCTGTTCTTCCAACCGATTGTACGGCTGGAAGATCGCACCGTCGCCGGGTTCGAAACCTTGCTGCGCTGGCAGCATCCTCGGCTTGGACAATTGGGCGCGGCCGACTTCATGCCGGCGGCCGAGGAGACTGGCATCATTGTGGATCTCGGCGTTTTCGCCATGGAACAGACCGCGCGCGAACTTTCCGCCTGGCAGAAGGCACTGGAGGTGGAACCGCCGATCTTTGCGAGCGTCAACGTCTCCTCGCGCCAATTGCTGCGGCATGATCTGCTGACCGACGTGAAAGCGGCGCTTAGCCGCAGCTATGTTCTGCGCGGCACGCTGAAGCTGGAGCTGACCGAAGGCCTCGTGATGGAGAATCCCGAATTTGCCGCGCAAATGCTGCAACGGATCCGCGAGATCGGCGCGGGGCTTTCGCTCGACGATTTCGGAACGGGCTATTCTTCGCTCGGCCATCTCCAGCGCTATCATTTCGATACGCTCAAGATCGACCAATCGCTGGTGCGCCAGAACGCGGTCGGCGCACGGCCGATCATTCTGCGATCGGTCATCGCGATGGCCCATGACCTCGGGATGGATGTCGTCGCGGAGGGCGCGGAGACCGAATCGGACGCGGTCGAACTGTCGCAGCTTGGCTGCGAGTTCGCGCAGGGCCTCGCCTTCGGCAAACCGCTCAGCGCCGCCGAGGCGCGCAAACTGATGGGCGCCGAGGCGGGCTGAGCCTGGAATGCGGACGAAGCGGGTTTGGTAAAACCTTGGAAATGCACGAAAGCGGCAAATCCTCGATTCGTCGACCTCTGAGATATCAAGGCGTTACGGGCGGAGTGAATTTGGATTCCAAACTTTTTCCAAATTTTTCCTTGGGGGCGGTTGAGAGATATCAACGATTTATCGGCGAACAATTTGGAAAATGCGTTTTTTGGCGGAGCGTCCGATTGTTTGGCCCTTCCGGCGTTCTCTAGAGGTTTCGTTCTTCACAATAATGCGACGGGAAAGCTGGAATGTCCAGCGAATTTTTCTCTAAAACAGAAAGAGTCTCATCGGCCGATCGTCGTGCCGCCATCGCGGTGCTCGCCGTCACGCCGAAGGCGCCGGAGCGAAACGGAGGAGTCGCGTGGCCGGCGAATGCTCTTGCATTCGCCTGACTTGACGGCGGCTCGGCGGCGTGGCCCGACGCAGCCCAAGCGCCCTCAGGTCAGCGCCTGTGGACTCATGACTATCGGGCTGTCCCTTTTTCCCGACATAAGCCAATACTGACTTATGGCTGGAGGCATCGATGCAATTTCCGCCTTCTTTCCTTGACGAAATACGGGCGCGCCTGCCGGTCTCGGAGGTGGTAGGAAAGCGCGTCGCGTTGAAAAAGCAGGGACGCGAATGGGCGGGCCTGTCGCCCTTCACCGCCGAAAAAACCCCCTCGTTTTTCGTCAATGACCAGAAGGGCTTCTATCACGACTTTTCCTCGCAAAAACACGGCGACGCCTTCGATTTCGTGATGGAGACGGAGGGTCTAAGCTTTCCCGAAGCGGTCGAGCGTCTGGCCGGGATGGCGGGCCTGGCGCTTCCCACCCTGTCTCGCGAGAGCCAGGAACAGGAAAAAAAGCGTTCCTCGCTGCACGAAATCCTGAATCTGGCGGCAAAATATTTCGAGACCGCGTTGCAGGAAAAGATCGGCGCCAAAGCGCGCGGCTACCTTGCCGACCGGCGGCTCGACGCCAACGTCCAGCGCGAATTTTCGATAGGCTACGGCCCGCCCGACCGCTTTGCGCTACGCGACGCCCTCGCGGCCAAAGGCGTCAGCGCCGACGATATGATCGCCGCCGGGCTGCTCGTGCATGGCGAGGGCATTGCGGTCCCCTATGATCGGTTCCGCGATCGCGTGATGTTCCCGATCCACGACCGCGCCGGCCGCGTCATCGCCTTTGGCGGACGCGCGATGGAGGCGAGCGTCAAGCCCAAATATCTTAATTCACCCGACACCGAGCTTTTCCACAAGGGTTCTGTCCTGTTCAATCATCACCGCGCCCGCAAAGCGGCCCATGACAAGGGCGAAATCATTGTCGTCGAGGGTTATGTCGACGTGATCGCGATGTCGCAGGCCGGCTATCCCCAGACGGTGGCCCCGCTCGGCACCGCGCTGACAGGCGAGCAATGCGAATTGCTGTGGCGCATAGCCAGCGAACCGATCCTGTGCTTTGACGGCGATAAAGCCGGCCAAAAGGCGGCGTTCCGCGCCATCGACACCGCGCTGCCTTTGATCGGCGCGGGAAAAAGCTTGCGCTTCGCCTTGCTGCCGGACGGTCAGGACCCGGACGATCTGGCTCGTTCAGGCGGCCAGGAGGCAATCGCCGAGGTCATCCAGGGCGCGAGCCCCCTGGCCGAGATGCTCTTCGCGCGCGAAGCAGAAGGCCAGCGTTTCGATACCCCCGAGCGGCGCGCGGCGCTGGAGCGGCGCTTGCGCGAACTGACCCGGACGATACCCGACGAGACACTGCGTCGCCACTATTGGGAGGATATGGAGACGCGCCTCTCGAACCTGCTCGGCATGAGCCGCCCCGCGGCGACCCCGCGAAGGCAAGAGGCGCGATCGGGCGATTCCAGGGGCCCATGGCGGCCCAATTTTGCCAATCGGGGCCCCCGGCTTGGGTTTGCGGGCCAGCCGTTGCCCAAGCGGCAGGGGCTGGGCAAGGCCAAGGACGCACCGAGGGACATCGTCATCCTGGCGATCGTCATCAACCATCGCGATCTCCTGGAGCGTCATATCGAGGAAATCGCCGACCTCGATCTGTCCAATCGGACCCTGAGCCGCTTTCGCGACCAGTTTCTCGGTCTGGCGTTGGAGGCGCCGACCGGCCTCGAGGCGCCGGAAGCGGCCGGGCTTCGGGAGGAGCGCGATCGCATCCTGCATCTGGCCTCGCAAATGCCGGTTTGGTGGTGCCTGCGCCCGGAAGCCGATTCATCGGACGCCGAACACGCATTACGTCAGACGCTGGCCTTGCATCGCAAGGCGCGGGCGCTAAATAAGGAATTGAAATTGGCGGAAAAAGCGCTTGCGATCGACGCCGGCACAGAGATCAACGAGCAGAACTTCGGCAGATTACGCGATATCAAGGAAAATCTCGCCGATTTGGCGAATGCCGAGGCGGCCATCGAGGGATTTGGAGAACTTTCTGGCCGCAAGGCGCCGCCCGTGTGACCGCTTCCTTTGGCCCGTGGACTCCGGGTTAGCGAAGGGTTAGGGGCTATGGGCGAGTTTGAAGCGGGACGAATCATTTCGCGTAAATTTCGGAAAACGTGAGTCCACTTTTCCTTTGAAATGAGACACAACGGCGGGTCCCGCTCCTGGTTCGGCCGTGAACCATCGGTTACGCGATGCGTTGAAGACGGACCGGCCCGACCGACTTTTATTGGACAAATCCGCGCTTGGGCGCGGAAGCGACGGAGTAGAGCTTATGGCGAAGAAAGACGAGCAAAAGGCCGAAGGCGAGGCCGCTGTCGTGGAGACCACGGACAGCCCGTTGCTCGATCTGACCGATGCCGCCGTCAAGCGGATGATCAAGATCGCCAAGAAGCGCGGCTGGGTCACGCATGAGGAATTGAACGCGGTGCTGCCGTCAGAGGAAATTTCTTCGGACCAGATCGAGGATATGAACTCGATGCTGAACGAAATGGGCATCAATGTCGTCGATAACGAAGACGCTGAGGAGGCGGAAAAAGAGACGACCGAAGGGAACGACGAAGAGGAATCCGAAGGGGGCGAAGTCGCTGAAACCGCGCGCCCCACCGCGGTCGCCACCCGCAGTTCGGAGCCCGCCGAGCGCACGGACGATCCGGTGCGCATGTATTTGCGCGAAATGGGTTCGGTGGAGCTTCTCTCGCGCGAGGGCGAAATCGCCATCGCCAAGCGCATCGAGGCGGGCCGCGAGGCGATGATCGCCGGATTGTGCGAGAGCCCGCTGACCTTCCAGGCCATTATCATCTGGCGCGACGAGCTCAACGAAGCCAAGATTCTGCTGCGCGACATCATCGACCTCGAGGCGACTTACGCCGGCCCCGACGGCAAGAAGGCGCCCAAAATCGACATGACCGCCCCTGGGGCCGCCGAATTGCTGGCCGCCCAGCAGCGCGAGCGCGCGCCCGCGACCGCCCCGCAAATCCCGCCCGCCGGCTTCGATGGCGAGGCGGCGCCCAGCCCCGAGAATTTCGACGACGAGGACGATATGGAAAATTCCGTATCGCTCTCGGCGATGGAGGCCGAGCTCAAGCCCAAAGTGCTCGAGACCTTCGATCGCGTCGCCGACGCCTATAAGAAACTTCGCCGCCTGCAGGACCAGAATGTCGAGAACAAACTCAAGAACGAGACCTTGTCGCCGGCGCAGGAGCGCAAATACAAATCACTGAAGAAAGAGATCGTCGCCGACGTCAAATCGCTATCGCTCAACCAGAACCGCATCGATGCGCTGGTCGAGCAGCTCTATGACATCAACAAGCGGCTGATCGGCCTAGACGTCAAACTGATGCGGCTCGCCGAGAGCCATCGCGTTTCGCGCGAGGATTTCCTCAAGAACTACCAGAATTCGGAACTCGATCCGAAATGGCTGTTGCGCGTCTCGAAATTGGGAACGCGCGGCTGGAAAGACTTCATCGCCAAGGACAAGAATCAGATCAAGGATCTGCGCTCCGACATCCAGGCGCTGGCGACCGAGACGGGCCTTGAGATCCAGGAATTCCGCAAGCTCGTTCAGATGGTGCAGAAGGGCGAGCGCGAGGCGCGCCAGGCAAAGAAGGAAATGGTCGAGGCCAATTTGCACCTCGTCATCTCGATCGCCAAGAAATACACCAACCGCGGCCTGCAGTTCCTCGACCTCATTCAGGAAGGCAATATCGGCCTGATGAAGGCGGTCGATAAGTTCGAATATCGGCGCGGCTACAAGTTCTCGACCTACGCCACCTGGTGGATCCGCCAGGCGATCACCCGCTCGATCGCCGACCAGGCGAGGACGATCCGCATTCCCGTGCATATGATCGAGACGATCAACAAGATCGTGCGCACCTCGCGCCAGATGCTGCACGAGATCGGCCGCGAGCCGACGCCCGAGGAACTCGCCGAGAAACTGGCGATGCCGCTCGAAAAAGTGCGCAAGGTGCTCAAGATCGCCAAGGAGCCGATCTCGCTGGAGACGCCGATCGGCGACGAAGAGGACAGCCACTTAGGCGATTTCATCGAGGACAAGAACGCGATCCTGCCGATCGACGCGGCGATCCAGTCGAACCTGCGTGAGACGACGACGCGGGTGCTCGCCTCGCTGACGCCGCGCGAGGAGCGCGTGCTGCGCATGCGCTTTGGCATCGGCATGAACACCGACCATACGCTGGAGGAAGTCGGCCAGCAGTTCTCGGTGACGAGAGAGCGCATTCGCCAGATCGAGGCCAAGGCTTTGCGCAAGCTCAAGCACCCGAGCCGGTCGCGCAAGCTGCGCAGCTTTCTGGATAATTGAGGGCGAGGGCTGCGGCCGCCGGCGCGCGGGCTCGGAGGCCGCAGGCATTGCATCGCAAACGCATTTGCGTTTAATGCGCCTCCCGGCCGCCGCGCCGCCGGGCCGGTAGCTCAATGGTTAGAGCCGGCCGCTCATAACGGTCTGGTTGCAGGTTCGAGTCCTGCCCGGCCCACCACCCCATTGCTCCCGATTAGCGACATCAATGGTTTAGACCGTAGAATTGCCCCTCGCCTACTCAGCCGATCCCGTACGCGGGGCAATTTCGTTCTCTTCTTGTATCCCGGTGAGCAACCGAACCGCCTGGCTCGCGAGCTTCTTTTTGTTAGCTTTATCCGTGTAGGTATCAGCCTGCCGGCTACTGCTCCAATTGAACAGAGCCTTCATCTGTTCGGCCGTCATGCCGTTCTCCGCGCCGACCACCGAGGCCAGCTTGCGGATGCCATGGGCTGAGCAGTGCGGGATGCCAGCTTCGGCGCACCAGTCCTTGATCTTGTTCGCAGCGCCCTTGATCGTGAACGGCAGACCGCGCTCCGTCACGAGGTAATGCATATCGCCGGTCGGGGACCGGTCGATGATCTCCCGTAAAAACTCGGGCATCTCGAACTCGATCATCTTCGCGTCGCGCTTCCGGTTTTTGTGCTGAGGCTTTGAGACGACGCCATGCTTGTTGATGTGCTGGCGGCCGAGCTGGCACACATCGGAAATCCTGAGGCCGATGAATGCCATTAGGGAAAACGCCAGATATGCCTTGGTGCCAATCGGGTGCGTATCCGTATAGCGACGGGCTTCGTCGAGCGTCCACGTGTGAAAGCCCTTCTTCGGCCGCTGCAGGCGCTCCACGCCGTCAACCGGGTTCGTCTGCATGCGATCCTCGCTGATCGCCCATCGGAAAATGCGGTGCAGATACTTCATGCGCTTGTTCGCCGCGCTGGGCGTTGCCATCTTCCGATCGCGCAATAGGGCGATCAGCTTTCTGTTCAGAGACTTAACCGGGCAGTCCTCGAACGTCAGGGGCTTGCCGATTTCCAGCGGCTCGCGGAGGATTGACTCCAGCACACCGCGCTTGTCGCGTTGCGTGGCCTCGTCATGCTGCTTGAAGGAGCCGGAGTTGTAGTAGTCCTCCCACAAGGGGCGTAGCGTGCCTGGGGCGGCCACACGTCGGGGTTCCCGAATTACCTTGGTGGATTGTGGTTTCCCGCCAATGGCCGCGAAATAGGCTGACCAGAAACGGTCCGTCAGCGGAGGCCAAGGCAGCACGATCTTCGGCTGGCCTGGGCGGCGCAGCACGACGCGCTCGGAGCCGGAGCGGTTCTTGTCCAGGAACGTGTATTTCGGCAGGCCGGTGCGCTTAGACATCTTGTCCATACGCGGCGAAGGGGTCGGGGTTCAAGTCAAACAGACGATCCATGGCCGGGTCAAGCTGGTGTATGTCCCAAATTACGCGGCCGAAAACCTTGATGCCTTTGGGCATGATCCCCTCTTCGACAAGTCTGTCGAACAGCGTAGTGCCTGTCCCGACGTATTCAGCAGCTTCACTGCGTGAAAGCCCCCGCCTCAGCGGGATCGCAACTTGCTTCAGAGCCAGCGTCGCCATCAGACGCCCTTCCTTTCCCCGCCTTCGCGCGGCATCGACCTGAAAGCAACGTCCAGCTCCTCAATGTCAAAAACGCGCCTTGCCCCGATCAGTCTCGGACGCGGCATCTTGTTGGCGATTACGAGCTGCCGGAAGAACGAGGCCGACAGCGACAGGTAGCCGGCGGCTTCCATCTCGCTGAAACCGCGTCGGACGGGAAGTCTGGCGGCGATTTCTGCCTTGGCTGTCATTGTTCCAAACTCGTCTCGTGAGGTTACAGTGACACCATAGCTTGCTTTTCCCTTGTGCGCAACCTCACAGTGATGTCATACATATGAGATGCGTCGAGCTGATCCCCAATTAAAGGTGCGCTTCCCGGGCGACTTGAAACAGCGCCTTGCGGAGGCTGCCGCGAAGAACTCTCGCTCGCTCAACTCCGAAATCGTCCAGCTACTCGAAGACGCCTTAAGACGTTCAGCCGCGACGTCAAGCCCCGCGACGAGCGATCACGACTTAATTGTTGAGATTTATCAAGAGCTAATGTCGTGGAAGAAGATGAGCAGTTTCTTTCGGCCGGGTCCGCCAGACCCGCTGTCCATGCTGCCGACTAAGTCGTCAGAAGCCAAATAGCGTCTGGCGCGGACGCCACCCAGGGACACGCCTTGACAGCAGGCGGTGGCGGAACAAAAATAGAACATTCCTCACCCGGGCGGCCGCCAATGCCTGACAGCATGAATTCCGCTCAAGCCGTCGCCGAAGACGTTCCCTCCCTGTCGTCTTCAATCGAGGCGATTGCGGAGCAGACCATCGCTGAGTGCGGCGGCGATGCACGAGCCGCAGTCGTCGAGCTTATTGGCATCATTCATCATCTGTCCGAGGAAAACCGAGCGCTTCTTGCGGCCTCGTCGCCAGGCTTTGCTCGGCGACCTCCGCGCAGTCGGCCGCGCACGCCTGCCGTGTGACTGACAGGCTCGGAGAATACTCAGAGCCCGCGCATCGAGACGGGTTTGTGCAATTAATTGCAAATCATTAGAACAAGGATTTTCGCCGGACCTACCAAGTTCGCAGTGCGGCTGATTGCTTCGGAAGCCGGCGGATCTACGGTGCGAAGTGGTGGAGAGGAAGGGAACGTGGTCCAAATGCTCGGCGACGTGTAGCCCCACCAAGCCCCTTGTGATCGGCAGGCGTAGGCCTGCACATGCGGACCGTCAGCGCGACCCCAATGACCACGGCGCAGAACGGTCAGAACATTGATGGCCGAGGCGACGGTTAGCGCCAGCCGGCGACCTAGGGGCCACAGTACGAATAGGCGGTCGCCCTTCTCGGGCTCTTTTCGGCCCGCCTTGTCCAGCTCAATAGGGGTCACAGCCGATACGACGATGATGACTACAGTCGCCCAATTCCAATCCAGGACGGAGGCGACGATCCAGGCGACGCTGCCGGGCATGGCGACGACCGAAGGCCACGCTAAACCGTCTCGGATCGGCGTATCGCTTGCTGTGGGGCCGCGCGTGACAGGCGGCGTAAGCTAGCCCACAGGCATCTAGGCAGGTTCGTAATCAGGCAGGTAGCTTGTGCGTCGGCCTCGTTGACTTAGTCGTATTCATCACAGTCTTGGTCGCAGTCGTCAGCGGGGTCGAAGTCATCGTCTTCCTCAGGCAAGCCCGTTTCTTCGTCGAGGATGCTCTCAGGCTTAGGCGGGGCTGGGGCCGATGCTTTCACCTGCGTTTTGGGGTGAGAGTGGTTCGGGAACGTGTAGTATTTGCCTTGGGGAGGTTCGGGGGAATGCGGTAAGCCTGCATTAAATCGTTCTGCCCATTCTTTGGCGGCTTGGTACTCGGCGAGCTTCTCTTCGTAGCGGCTGTCGCGCTGTTCGCCGGTCGTGATGAAGTTGTCATAGTCTTCGGCGTTCGGGTTCCATTCCGTACCCGGGTCCGGCGGGGGCGGTATCGTAATCTTGCGGGCAGGCTGCTTCGCCTTGGTCGTGATAGTTTCGGGGAGTTCGTCCAAGGCGACGTTCAACGCCCAAAGTGGCTTGGACTTCTTTCCGGCCAACAATTCAAGCGGGCTGTAGTAATTGGCGATCCACTTGTAGATCGTCGTCGGCTTCGCCGAAAACGTGAGACTTTGCCGCGGTCCCTGGAGCGCAGGCTCGGAAAATACTCAGTGTCGGTGCAACGAGCCTAGGTGCGTGCAATTAATTGCAAACCCTGAATGCGGCCGACGGCTTCGAGAGCCGGTGGATCGACGGCGCGAACCGGTTCGAGAGCGGGGGAACCTATTCCAACTCCTCAGTACCCGTTATTTGCCGCGCCCCGGGTTGGATTGAACGCCCGCACCAACCCAGGTCGGCTTGACACAGGAAGCACTTAGAACAAAAATAGAACATCTTCCGCTTGTCCGGAGTGCAACGATGACCAGTGTTAGAACTCTGCGCACTGTTTCGCCGAAAGCGCCCCGTCTTCAACTTCGACCGAAGCGATTGCGGAAGAAACCATCGCGAAGTGTGGCGGGGATGCCCGCGCGGCGATCACTGAGCTGCTCGGTATCATTTGTCACCTCGCCGACGAAAGCCGAGCGCTTGCTGCGGCCTCTTCGCCGGGTTTTACACGCAGACCTCCGCGCGACCGGCTGCGAAGGCTCACGGGTCCGGATCGCTAGCTCGAAGAGAAGCGGTTTCCGGCAAGAGGCTAATCTGTGGGGGCTAAAATGGCTGTGGTTGACCCAATATTAAGTCCCTCAAACGCATGGTTGTATCGCGCGATTTCCACTATCACCGTCATGAAGACAAATTTGGTTGATCGGTCATGGCCCGCGGCGAGCTAATGAAGAAATTGCTGGCGAGCTTCGGAAGAGGCGAAGAGTTTCGGGCTGTCGCCGAGCAAATCATCAACGAGGAAGAGAGGAAGAATAATCGCGTGCTGGCGAAATCGCTTAGGCGAACCCTGGAAGCGACGCCAACCCAGTCTGCTCAGCCAAAGGCACTCGGCTCTCTTATTCCCTTCCCGGACGCCGCGAGTGACTTGGTCGAGCGCGTCGATCCCCGCCATACCAAGACTGACATCGTCCTGAGTGCGGTCAACGGCCGAATTTTGCTTGGCCTTATCCAAGAGTTCCGCAGGGCCGATGACATACGAAGGCATGGGCTGCCAGTTCGTTCTAAGCTTCTTTTTTGTGGTCCGCCGGGCTGCGGAAAAACGATGTGCGCGGAAGTCTTCGCGGCGGAGCTCGGCTTACCTCTTTTCGTGGTCAAACTCGATAGGTTGATCTCCTCCTACCTGGGAGAGACAGCGGGCAACGTCCGAAAGATTTTCGAGTTCGCGCGAAAACAGCCCTGCATCCTCTTTATAGACGAGTTCGATGCGCTCGCTCGGTCTCGGGACGAAAACGGCGAACACAATGAGATGCGCCGCGTCGTGAACAGCCTTCTGCTATTCATCGACCGCCTTCAGCCGAAAGGATTTCTGATCGCGGCAACGAACCTCGATCGGGCGCTCGATCCTGCCATCTGGCGAAGGTTCGACGAGGTTATTTGGTTCGAGAAGCCCAATAGGCTCATGACGGAGCGCTTTCTTCGCCTGAAATTCAAAAACGTGTCCGTCGGCTTTGACCCGAGCGTCCGCAGCGCGGAGCTTGAGGGCTATTCCTACGCCGAGATCGAACGCATCTGTGTTCAGGCGATAAAAGCCATGGTGATCGACCGCCGAAAACAGGTACAGGAACGCGACTTCAACCGTGCGCTGACCGACGAAGCGCGCCGGCGGTCAAAGAACACGGGTCTCACCCAAACCGCATAGGCGCTCTGGAAATGGCGCGATACGACCACTTGGAGCTCGTTCGCCTGCCAGAACGCCTGGAGCGCCGCAAACACGGGGGCGGCGGTTCGCCTCCGATCCGCGACAATATCGCGCATACCGCCAAGCTCCGAGCAGAACTTGATGCGGCAATTGTTACCCAACAACGGCGACGCAAGCCAGAGTTCGTCGATCCGTCGCTAATCTTGCGCGTGCAAATGGCCGGCCCGCTTATGGAGAAGGACTGGGAGCAACTCAACCTCACCCTTCTTTCCAGCGACGCTGACCGCTCCCTGGTTCTGTTCGCTTCAAATGACGATATGCACGACTTCCGTGCACGCCTCGACGCCTACCGACGGGGCGCGCCGCCAGGACAAAAGAGCGCGCCCTACAATGCGTTCGTGAGCGGCATCGAGGCGATTGGCGTGGTCGAGCCACGAGACCGGATTGGCGTGCGCTGGCGCGAAGAGGGCTTCGTTGAGCCAGCGGACTTCGTAGAGGGGACGTCTTACCTAGCAGACATCGAACTGTGGGACCTCGGTCGCCGCGAAGTCCGTGAGCGGAAGCTTGGCCAAATCATCAGGTTTCTGGACGCGCGCGGCGGCGAAATCCTGGACGAATATGTTGGACCCTCTATCACGATGCTGCGGGTCCGCCTGCCGGGCGAGTTACTTCAAACGTTGCTGACGGTCGAAGATATTGCCTCGATCGACCAGCCGCCACAGCCGGACGTGGCGACGGGTGCGGCGATCAATCTTGTGCTGGACCAAGTTCCACCGCTTAACGCGGTTCCAGAAGATGCTCCGGTCATCGGAATAATCGACAGCGGCGTGAACGCTCACCCATTTCTCCAGGACATATTGGTGGGGGCGATCGGGGTGCCAGCGACGCTCGGTACGTCTGACGATTGGGGTCACGGCACGCGGGTCAGCGGGGTCGCAATATTCGGCGATCTGGCCGCTCAACTCGAAGCAGGGATGCTAAATCGTGGCTCTCGCCTCTGCTCCGCCAAGGTGGTCAACGAGAACGGCAGTTTCGACGATCGCCGACTGGTGCCGTCGCAAATGCGTGAAGCGATCACAACCCTGAATGCTCGCTTCGGTTGCCGCATTTTCGTCGTCTCCCTTGGAGAAAGAAAGCGAACTTATGACGGCGGTAAGGTTGGTTCTTGGGCGGCCACACTGGACGAGCTGGCCCGCGAGCTCGATATTGTTATCGTCGTGTCGTCTGGCAATGGAAAGCCACCCTCGGGCAATCGCCTCGAACAGGCCGTTACCGATTATCCACGCTATCTCATGGACAACGCCAACCGCTTCCTCGAACCGGCGGGCGCGATGAACGTCCTCACAGTCGGTTCGCTGGCCCATGGAGAGGGTCTCAACGCTGACTTGGCCAAAGAAGTGCGTGTTCGTCCAATCACGCGGAGGCACGAGCCTTCTCCCTTCTCCCGCATTGGACCAGGCATTGGCGGCGCTACGAAGCCTGACTTAGTTGATATTGGCGGCACCTTGATTTTTGATCCCACTGTGGCGCGGCTCCGCGATGGCAGTGATGTCATGAGCGCGGGTGTGCTCACGCTGCATCACGCCTTCCTCGATCGCCTCTTCACGGCCGGTTCGGGGACATCTTACGCCGCGCCGCGCGTCGCATTTAGCGCAGCTCAAGTGCTGGCCCGCCTTCCGAACTCGTCTGCCAATCTTGTCCGCGCATTACTTGTGAACTCCTCGGCAGTTCCCGACGCTGCGCGTGAGCGGTTGCAAGTCCTTGGGGCCGACGCCATCCGCAACGTGTGCGGGCACGGCCACGTCGATCTTGAACGCGCTCTCTTCTCCGATGATGCTCGCGTAGTGTTGTATGCCCAAGACGAACTTGAGATCGACCACTTCGCTGTCTTCCGCATCCCTGTCCCCGAAGTTTTTTGCTCCGAGGCTGGCGAACGTAGCATTCGTGTGATCCTTGCCTACGATCCGCCGGTCCGGCACACCCGCACCGACTATACCGGGATCGGTATGAGCTTTCGGCTAATACGCGGTTGTGAGCCTGACCTTATCTTTGAGCACTATCGCAGGCGGACAGCGGAAGATGGACCGTTTCCGGAGATTGCGGCCCGCTTCAATTGTAAGCTCTTGCCCGGCCCTCAGGACAGAGAACGCGGAACCATCCAGTCCGCGAATGTTACATTCAAGCAAAGTGTCGAGCTCTATGGCGACGCCTACTATTTAGTCGTACGGTGTGAGGGCGGTTGGGCGAGCTTCGCCGCTCGGCAGCGGTTCGCCGTAGTTGTCGAGATTTCCCATAAGGCTGAAGTGCAGCTGTACGAACGCATCCGGCAGCGCATCCGAGTGTAGGGAAAAACCGCGCCAGGGCGTCCTCTTGAACAAAATGCCGCTCGCCTCGTAGTTGAGATCAGAACGGCGCGCCATCGCGGACGATGGTCTCCATGCTGGGATAGCGGCTTGGGCTATCGCGCGCTGACTATGACCGTCGCCCCGCTGTGTTCTTAAAGCCCGACCGGACCGGGTCCGAACGTACAGTGGCGGAAGTCGAGGCGAGAGGGTTACAAAACGTTTTCGATGCAGAGACACACCGATCTCTGGAAAAAGCTGAAGGCTTGCGATCCCCAAAAGGCTTTCGGTGCGATAGCAGTCGGGAAAACCTGGTGCTGGCACGAGAGCTGGCTAAATCGCGTGCGCGAGGAGTGTAGCAAGCAGACGGCGCTCTACGGGTTTCTCGCTCCAGGGCCAACCTCCGTTGCCTCCCAGAGCGCGATTGAGAAAACGTGAGCCGATAATTGTCATCCGCCGAGGCAATTTCCTTGCATGTTCGTGGACGAAGGCATGCACCCATTCGGACGCGCCGGATGTGCAAGTAATTGCACGAGGAAAGGGGCAGCGAGTACGACCCATTCATTCTTTCGCCTCACAGTCCATGACATCGCATTATCAGGCTGCCTCTAAAACATCTAAGGCCGGCAAACTGCGCACGATTTTCATCGTTTCCAAGCTGACAGTGATAATCCGGCAGAAGAGCTTGAAGGGGTAGGCCGGATCGCCCACGGTCTCATTGGCGTAGCAGTTCGCGTCGTTCGAGATACAGCTCGCGGCATCGGTTTTCACGCTCTGGCGGTCTATGACCCATTCCAACGCTGGCTTTCCGTTGACAATGTAATCGTAGGTCTCAAGTGGGATGTTCGTGATCGTGATGCGCGGATTGTAAATCACAATCGATTTGTCCCCCCCGCCGCGCCCGCCAACAAACTTCATCTTCTCCACTCGGAAGTACGCGATAGGGTCGGAGATATCAGCGAGGCGCAAATCGCCTTCCTTGATCGTCACAGGGTACGGTTCAACCGTTTCATAGCCCACATGTAGATCGCTCAACGCTCGACCCGCTTCCACAAATGCGCGAAAATCTGACGCCTGCTTTGTCAGTGGGATACGCGGCAGCTGCTTCGTCAGATTGTCGGCGTAACGATCCCGATAGTCCTCTGAGTGTAACAATCCATAGACGTAGTGGAATAGATCATCTTTAGTGATCTTCTCCCCCGGATACGCGACCTCAAAGTGAGAGACAGCTTCGTCCGTTATCGCGTCCGTACGGTGATAAGAAGGTTCTTCGGTGCCAGACGCTCCAAAGAGCTCCCCGCCGGGACGGGTAGCTTCGTAGAGATAACGAGGAAAGCACTGGCCCTTTTCGATTGTGTCGAGGTTGGGGATTGCATCCAGCATAAGCACAGAAAAACCGGATCGTGCGCCGACGCCGGCGATAGAAATTACTCGGTTTTCAACCCCCGCCGCGGGAAAAATACGCGGAATTTGAAGGACCATCTCATTCATTTTGCGATCGAAATACAGCCATTGGCGCTGGAACGGTCGGTAGGATGTGAGGGTTGCCTTGTCGGCGTCGAAGATAACATTCTGTTTTCGCCCTAGCATCGACTTTAGTCCGCGCGTCCAGCTGATCCTCTTCGCATCTTCCGTGACGAAGCCATCAACATAAGCGTCGCGCGCCTTAGCGGTCTTGAACTGCGGCTCGGTAGCAGCAAAACGGGCAACCTCGTCTTTGTAGTTCGCGATCATCACGCTCATATTAGCGAGCATGGCGGTCTTACTCGCGTTGATGCACCAGGCATCACGATTAGTCACAAGCCCAAGAGAGAAATTTGCAAAGACTTTTGTCGGCTCAGTTGAGCCCTTGTCAGCGATGGCCAGGAATTTGTCGAACCGAACGTCTCGCTGACTTATCCAATCACCATATTCGTTTGGCAACACGCTTTGCCAGCCCCCCGACTGCGCGATGCCAGCCAATCCGCCAAAATGAACGAGACGGTCGAGCTTTTCCAATCGCGAAAGGTCGTCGCCAATGTCGTGGACAACGATGCGGCCGCGCTGTGAGGCGGCGGGGTTATTCACAAACAACGTAATCGCAATACCTGTCATGCTCGCTTGGCCAAACACATTTTCGCCCTCGCGAGCGCGGCCTTGCGACATCATATTCTTACGAATGTCTCCTCGAAGACGGACGACATGAACGCTTGAAAATTCTTCGGCTACGCATTTTCGCATGCCGTCGGCGAAGGGACGTTCAAGCCAAGCGGACCCAGAAACAAACGCCAAAATGCCGCCCGCTTCTGGTAGACGATCGCTGCCCCATCGGATTGCCCGGATGTAGCTGTCGTACAGCTTGTTTTTCAACGTGGCCGCTGACCGCGCCGCATAAGTGTTCTCGATCCTGCCGTCCAAACTCGGATACTCGATATTTTTGTTGTTGGCGTTCGCGTCGGACTGCCCCGCTGAGTAAGGAGGGTTTCCGAAGATGACCTTGATCGGCGCTCGCTTCTGACGGGTGCGGCGAGAGGAGTTTTCAGCCATCATCCCCGATACTAGGTCGTCTTTTTCATAAAGCTGGAATGTGTCCGTCAGACAAATCCCGGGGAATGCGTCGTATTCGCCACCAGATATTTCGTGGTATGCGGCTTCAATGTTGATAGCTGCGATGTAGTAAGCCAGAAGAACAATTTCATTCGCATGTATCTCGTTCTGATATTTTTGCATCGTCTGTTCGCGCGTCATTAGCCCTGAATGCAGCAGACGTGTGATGAAGGTCCCGGTGCCGACGAACGGGTCAATAACGTGAACGCCCTGACTTCCAAGCGTCTCGCCAAATTCGTTGCGCAACAGTTCGTCCACCGACTTGATGATAAAATCCACAATCTCGACAGGCGTATAAACGATGCCTAAACGTTGGGCGAGGCGCGGGAATGCTGTGCGAAAAAACTTGTCGTAAAGTTCCACTACGATCCGTTGCTTGCCCGTCGCGTCCTCTACGCCGGCTGCGCGCATCCGCACGCTGGCATAGAACCTCTCCAACGATTGTGCTTCTTTACCCAGGCCCTGCCGATCCAGCACATCAAGGACGCCCTCCAATGCGCGACTGACGGGATTGTTTGCGGCGAAGCTGTAACCTTCAAACAGGGCTTCAAAAACAGGCCGCGTAATCAGGTGTTGAGCTAGCATTTCGATGGCTTCGTCGGACGTAATGCTATCGTTTAGATCGTCACGTATTTCGGACAAGAACGTTTCAAAGGCGGCACGTTCTTCGGTCTTTGCCGCCTCGACCACAGCCTTGATCCGGGTCACGTGCACGTCGGCAACGCGCGCCACGTCCTTGGCCCAATCTTCCCAATAGGTACGGGTGCCACACTTTTTAACGATGCGCGCCATGATCGCCTTGGCGAACTCGTCAAATTGAAACATCATCTGGGCACCGGCGACGACGCTTCGCGCCGGGAAGTCATTCCCCGGCTCTCCTTCCGTCGCTCCGCCGCCCGCCCCTAAGTCGAGGGAGGTAGCGAGCGTTTTTCCGTGTGACGGTAGGGTATTGGTGACCGCGATAATCTCAATCCGGTCACCTGGGTTGACGCCAAGGTCGATCTTGTTAATCGTGGCATCCAATCGATCGTCATGAGCGCGTAGCGCGTTAAGGATTTGCCAAACTACCTTATATTTTTCGTTGTCATCCAACGCTTCTTCGGGCGTCATTCCTGCGGGAACGCCGACAGGCAAAATGACATAACCCATTCTCTTTCCTTCAGCCCGACGCATGACGCGTCCTACCGCTTGCACCACGTCAATTTGAGACTTTCTCGGATGGAGGAACAGGATCGCGTCCAACGCGGGAACGTCCACCCCTTCTGAGAGACAGCGCGCATTTGTTAATATGCGGCAGGTATCCGCGTTGTCGGTTCCGGCTTTCAGCCAAGCGAGCCGCTCATTGCGGGCGTGGGCGCTGAACTCCCCATCAACGTGCTTGACCTCGCAGACGAGTGGCGGGATCGCTTCCGCTACTTCGGGCTCAAGTGACGCGCGCCAGTCGGCGGCCACGCGAGCAAACTCAGCTTCGATCAGCTTGGACCTCTTGATATCGCGGGCAAACGCCAAAGCCCGGTGCATCGGCCCAGTATCACTAGCCACGTCGGGCTTGAAGTCTGCCTTCGTTAGTGCCTTGAAACAGCCCACAATCTTCGTGGCGTCATCCAGAACCAGTTCGCTGTTTTCGTCGGACAACCTTTTCTGCAGACCCGCGCTGACCGCCGCTTCGTCAACCGCGAGGACAATCACCTTGTAGTCAGTCAAGAGGCCGTTCTGAACTGCCCATGAGAAGTTGCGGGTAAAAAATGTCTCTCCGAACAAGATGGCATCGTCCATCGAGCACAATGCCGCATCCGCGTCCTGCGCTGTTTTCTTCACCGCCTCGCCAAAGATGCGCGGTGTGGCTGTCATGTACAATCGTTTGATGCCACGGAGGTAAATCGCATCATGTACGCGGACGAAGTTGCTCTCGTCTTCGCCGGAAAGAGTTACTCCTGTGGTGCGGTGCGCTTCATCGCAAACGATAAGGTCGAAGTCCGCTAAACTAAAAGTTGACTGCGCATCTGCGACTACCTGAATAGATTGATATGTCGAAAACACAACCGTCATGCGGTTCGGGTCGGCGGTCTGGGCCTTGGCCGCCAGCTTCGCTGCATGAGTGGTTGCTGGTATCTCTAAATCGTGGATGTCTATGTCGGCTAGGTCGCCGTCTTTAGCCCGGCGGACACCAACCTGCTCGTCCGAACAAACGGCGAAAGACCGAAGCGGCACTGAGCAATCAATCGACCACTCGCGGATTGTCTGCGACATCAACGATAGCGAAGGGACTAGATACAAGACTCGGCCGCCTTGGCCCGCGATCATCTCCGCGATCTTCAATGCGGTAAACGTCTTGCCGGTGCCGCAAGCCATGATCAACTTACCACGATCCGCCTTCGTCATGCCTTCTCGAACCGCCGCGACCGCCTCAACTTGGTGTGGACGTGGCTGCTTTTTCTCCAACAGGCGCACAACGTTATCGCGGGAATAAAAAGCCCAGTCGATCCCACTGTCCTCCAGATCGCTGAGCCCTACTCTCGTGGTTTCAACAATCTGATCCTTCAAGGCCGCATCGGCGTGTTCGCTCCAGGGCGCATCGGTAGTATCCACAATGATGCGCCGAATAAACGGGCGTTTTCCTGAAGCGGTGAAAAAGCTGTCGATGTCAGGCTTCTGAATGCGGTAGCCATGGCGGTAGAACTTGCATTGCACCGCGCACCAATCATTTGAGCTGCCAGCCATTTGAGCCACCAGGTCTATGCCAGTGTCCTGTTGCTTCAGCCCGTTTTCCTTGGCCCACGCGCCAAAAGTTAGGACCCGAACAAACTGGTCGCGCTGGGTCGGAGCGCTCTCCAACCAAACCTTCACCAGCCGCTCAAAATAGATGCCCTTCTCATATTCAGATGAGGCCCCGGATCGATATTTTTGAAGGATTTTGCGAAGGTCGGTCAACATTGTAATTCTTCCAGCTCGCTTCCGTAATTCGGTCGCCGCCACAGGATTATGCGAGCCCGCTGGGCTTGTCACGGTGGCTTACTCAAAGGAGTGCTCCCGCCGCGTTGCCGGCAAACATTTCCCCTTCGCGGACGTAGCGCGCCAACATCGCGTCGCTTGCGTGACCGGTCTGGGCTCTGATTTTGAGCGATGAGACCCCAGCTTGTGTCGCGCTCGTCGCGAACCCCGCCCGCAGACTATGGCCTGAAAAGCCGGAAGCGTCGATCCCAGCGGCGGCGACGCGCTCCTTGACAATTAGCGATACGGCTTCGCCTGACAACCGCTCGGGGCCGTCGCGCCGATGCCGATCGACCGGCCGGAAGACGGGGCCGATTTCGACCCCAGAAATGGAAAGCCAATTGTCGAGGGCGACGACCGGACAATGCCGGGTCCGGCCGTAAGGTATGCCAATCCTTCGCCCCGCGCCTTCCTGATCGGTCTTCGAGCGCCGCAAGGTGATGACGACGCCCTGCCGGACGTGCTCAATGTCGGCGCAGTCGAGGCCGACCAGCTCGGACCGGCGAAACCCGCCCGCGAAGCCAATCAGCAGCAGCGCCCGATCGCGTGCGCCCTTCACGCCGTCGCCTATGGCGTCGAGAACCCGAAACAAGTCCTCCTTCAACAGTGGCTTCGCCTCGCGTTGGGCGATCCCGCGCGTGCGCTTGACGCCACGCAGCGTGGCGCGGACGATTTCCGACCGGCACGGGTTGGGAAGCCCCCTGGCCTCGTGCGCCTTCGATATCGTCGCCATACGGCGAACGAGCGTGGCGACGCTGAGCGTCTCGGCGTGAGCGGCGAGATAGGACGCTACGGCTCCCGGATCGGCGGGGAGCTGCCCGCCCCATGCCTCGAAATGCGCGAGATCGGCCCGATAGGCCCGGCGGGTGTTGTCGGAAATGCTCTTCTCGACGAGACCTACAACGTCGTCCGGAAGTTCGCTCATGCAATTAATTGCACAAGATTGACCTTCGATCAGGCTCGTCAGGCCGTCACTCGGCGCTGTGTCGAGCCCCTCTGCGACCTCGATTGTAAGTCGCGATAAGTGAGTATTATCGCGAGTTAGAAAGCGCTCCATGGGTCAGCGCCTCAGCTTGGCGGGGCGCTGTGCGGCGGAGAACAGCTTCGCGCGGATGACGTTCAGATGGTCGAGATTGTCGCGGACGACGGTCAGGATCGGCTCGACGCCTTCCCTGGGCACACCGGCTCGCAGCATGTCGTTCTCGATGCCCAGGGCTTCAAGTTCCGTCGATCCGTCCCATTCAAAGCGTCGAGAGACCGGCGCGGCGTCCGCATAGAAGGCCGCCATGCACGCGGCGTCCTTCGCCCGATATTCTGGTACGAAGGTCGCCAGCACGTCGCAGACAGCTTCATTCTCTCGCGCCAGGCGATGGATCGCGGCTTTGCCGATCGCCGTGTGTTTGTCGAGGGCGTACATCGGAACCCCGCCGATCATCGGTGAGGCAGGGACAGGACATTCGACCACGCGAGCGTCAGCGGTTCCCGACGCCGCGATCCAGAGCAGTGGCGTCATGATCACGATCGGCTCACGAGTTCGCATCGCGGCATGACGGGTCGCCAAGACAAGATCAGGCGGGACGTCAAGCAGCCTGAACGTCGCCATCAAGCCGGTCAGATCGCCACGACCGACGCGGCGCTCACGGCCCCACTCGATCCCGGAGCTGTACCAAGCGGCGATGGCTCGCACCGGCAGCGGCAAGCTCGTGTCTGCGACCAGACTGAGACGCTTGGCGAGTGGGCGTTCGCCGACCGTGGCGCGCGCGTCCTCGAATGCAGGATGGCTCCAAGCCGCTCCCATCAGATGGTCGGGCGATCGGTCCTTCGGCGCTTCGGCGAGAAGGCGGGCGAGAAAGCAGACAGCGCGCTCATCGCCGCCGATGCTCGCGCGTTCGTTCGGGTCCGTACAGGCAGTGGTCGTTTTGATGATGGCTTCGAGCGAGCCTATACCGACATCCTCGAAAGCGATGACCATAAAGCGACGCCATATGCCGCCGCCTCGGTGCCGATGGAGCGTGATGGCTGCCCGCTCAGCCAGTTCGGCATCGCCTCGGCGGATTGCTTTCTGAAGCAAGGACGAGGCGACATAGGGGTCAATTTTGAGGGGAAAGGGAATTGGTGTTGAAGAGGGTTGGCGCTCGCCGCTTGCTGACTGGCCGACGACTGAAAACAGATCACGCATGATCATTGCTCACGAGAATTATCTCGTGATAACAATAGCTTAAGCCAGCGTGAACCCAAGGGATTGTTGCTTTGATGGCTGAATAAGCGTCTGACGATGCCAGCCATCAGAGTCTTTGCGCCAGCGCGATGAATGACCGGCGTCTACCCAGACCGACCCTCAGCTAATTTGAGCGCGGGCGGCAGCGAATGGCGCGAAATTCTGACCGACAGGCAGGCTGTGATATAAG